>Ga0209243_100010_pt1 | contig 296214 bp, 263 predicted proteins | sample UppTromiDAQMD024_FD_185836 | JGI IMG/M metagenome (GOLD analysis project Ga0209243, IMG submission 185836) | Upper troposphere microbial communities from Maryland, USA - DAQMD-024 (SPAdes) (version 2) | ecosystem: Environmental > Air > Outdoor Air > Unclassified | place: USA: Maryland, Virginia...
CCCGTCCCTGGGGGCTCGATGGCGCCATCCATGGCGCCAACGGTCCCGCGAACCCACCGCGCCCGCCCCCCTGACAGTTTCCGTGCGCGTCCACCCACGGAGAAGAAAAAGAAGATCAAAAGCAAAAGCGGCCTGGCGGGGCGCTTCATTGCCTTGTGTAGAGCCGAAGGCAGCGGCAGGAGCCGCTGCCAACGTCGCCCACGGCGACGGCCCGAAGGGTGCCGGTCAGGACGACCGGCATAGCCATGCTCGGTTCACGAGCAAGCGCAGCGCCGCGACCCGCTTTTGATCTTCTCTTTCTTCTCCGTGGGTGGCAGACCGCCAAAATCTGTCAGAGGCCGGTCGGGTTGGGTACGCGGGGGTGTCAGCCGCATGGATGCGGCTGCCAAGCCTCCAGGGACGGATTCACGGCGTCCCCCGCGTACCCAACCCGACCGGCCCACCCGCGGCTTCTGCTTTCCGCGACCGCTCAGACACCACCCACGAGGGGCTGCGCCGTTCGCTGGAAACCCTATCCCCCGTGCACGGGCCGGTGCCCACGTACCGCCATCACCAGGCCGATGCCGGCCAGCAGCGAGACCGCTGATGTCCCGCCATAACTGATCAACGGCATCGGAATGCCCACCACCGGCAGCAGGCCGGAAATCATTCCACCGTTCACCAGTACGTAGACGAAGAACGCCAGCCCCAGGCTGCCGGCCAACAACCGTGCATGGGTGTCGCGCGCCTGCACCGCGATCCACAGGCAGCGCCCGACCACAAATAGATAGAGTGCGAACACTGACGCCACGCCGATCCAACCGAACTCCTCGGCGAGCACTGAAAATGCGAAGTCGGTCGTGTACTCGGGCAGGAAATCCAGTGTCGCCTGCGTGCCCTGCCCCCAGCCACGCCCCTGCCAGCCTCCGGAGCCGATCGCGATGCGCGACTGCAGGATGTTCCAGCCGGTGCCGAGCGGGTCCGCCGCCGGGTCAAGGAAGGTCAGCACGCGATCCTTCTGGTACTGCCGCAGCAGTCCGAACCACGCCAGCGGCGCGGCCATCGCCAGCCCCGCCACACCCGTCGCCAGCCAGCCCCAATGCAAGCCGGCCAGCAATAACGCGAATACGCCGCTGGCGGTCACCAGCGTAGCGGTGCCGAGATTGGGCTGCATCAGGATCAGAACCGCTGGCACGCCAATCAGCACCGCTGCGGTCAGTACCGTGCGTGGCGACGGCGGCAACGGCTGCCGGTGCAGGTACCACGCCATCATCAGCGGCAGGCTGAGCTTGAGCAGTTCGGACGGCTGCAGATAGAACACGCCCAGGTTGAGCCAGCGCTGCCCGTACTTGCCGGTGCCGATCACATACACCGCCATCAGCGGCAGCATCGACAGTGCATATAACGCAGGCGTCCAAGCGCGCAGACGCAGCAGCGAGACACGCGACAGCAGCCACATTGCCACCAGGCCACCGGCAAAGCGCGCCGCCTGCCCGGCCACTGGTCCGGACACGCTTTGCAGCACCGCCAGGCCGGCGGCCATCAGGATCAACAGCGCGATCAGCAGCGGCAGATCGATCGTGCGCACCGCCTCACGGCAGCCGCCAAGCATTCGTTTCCATTCCACGCGGGCCACGGTAGCAACGCGCCCTTGCGTGAAGCTGTCAGGCTGCTTCTGTATTTGTAGAGTCGAGCCATGCTCGACTGCTTTTCGTACAGTGTATGCAGGCCCTGAGCCGAGCATGGCTCGGCTCTACAGAAATCAGAAGCGGTCGAGCAAGCTCGACTCTACGGGAAGGCGAAGGCAGGTAGCGCCGGGCCATGCCCGGCGGCGGCTCGCGAAGCGCGCAGCCGGTGTTACCCGTAGCCGCCGTGTACCGGATTGTGGCTGCGTACCGCCATCACCAAGCCGAAGCCGGCCAGCAGCGAAACCGCCGACGTACCGCCGTAGCTGATCAGCGGCATTGGCACGCCCACCACCGGCAGCAGGCCGGAAATCATCCCGCCGTTGACCAGCACGTAGACGAAGAACGCCAGCCCGGTGGCACCGGCCAGCAGGCGCGAATAGGAATCGCGCGACTGGCTGGCGATCCACAGGCAGCGACCGATCACCACCAGGTACAGCGCCAGCACGGTGGCCACGCCGATCCAGCCGAATTCCTCGCTCAGTACCGAGAACGCGAAGTCGGTGGTCTGCTCGGGAATGAAGTTCAGGTGCGACTGCGAGCCTTCGCCCCAGCCCTTGCCATCGAAGCCACCGGAGCCGATCGCGATCTTCGACTGGATGATGTTCCAGCCAGCACCCAGCGCATCCATTTCCGGGTCCAGGAACATCATGATGCGGTCCTTCTGGTAGGGCCGCAGCAGCCAGAACCAGGCCACCGGTGCGACCGCGGCCACGCCACCCACGCCCAGGCCAACCCACCACCACGGCAAGCCGGCCAGCAGCAGCACGAACACGCCACTGGCAGCGATCAGCACGCCGGTGCCGAAGTCGGGCTGCAGCATCACAAGGCCGGTCGGCACACCAATGATGACCAGGGCAACCAGCACCGTGTTGAAGCGCGGCGGCAGCGGCATCTTGTGCAGGTACCAGGCCACCATCATCGGCAGGCTGACCTTCAGCAGTTCGGCCGGCTGCAGGTAGAAGAATTTCAGGTCCAGCCACTGCCGACCGTACTTGCCGGTGCCAAGCACGAACACTGCCAGCAGCGGAATCATCGAGATCGCATAGATCATCGGCGTGGCCGAGCGGATGCGCAGGATCGGTACCCGCGAGATGCCCCACAGCGCGGCCATGCCCACCGCGAAACGCGCGCCCTGGGCCATCACCAGGCTGTCGCCGCCCGCGCTCTTGAGTGTCGCCAGACCGATCACCATCAACGCGCCCAGCGCCAGGCACAACACCCAGTCCAGCGTGCTGAAGAAGCGGCGCAGCATGTCGCCGGCCCAGCGCAGGAATACTTTCATCGCGCGGGCTCCGCGGCGGTCGGGCGTGGTGTGACCGGCAGTGCGGCGGCAGCCGGCGTACCCGGCTGTGGTGCAGGTACCGGTTCCGGCGCAGGCACACCGACCAGCACCGGATGCTCGCCCAGCTGTGCAGCCGCGGTATCGCCGGCCTGGCGCGCGCCCACATCTTCGTTGTCGAATGCGGTCGCACCGATGGCAGTGGTGCCACGTTCGCTGTCCAGCGGCTGCATGCCTTCAGGCATCTTGCCCAGCAGATAGGCATCAAACACCTTGCGGGCGATTGGTGCGGCCGCCGCACCGCCGTAACCACCACCTTCCACCGCGATCGCCAGCGCGATCACCGGCTGATCGACCGGCGCGAAACCGACAAACAGCGCGCGGTGGCGCAGGTGCATCGGCAGGCTCTTCGGGTTCACTGCGGCGGTGCCCTTGCGGCTGACGACCTGCGCGGTACCGGTCTTGCCTGCCATCGTGTAGGGTGCGCCGGCCGCCATCCGCGCAGCGCTGCCGCCGGGCAGCATGGTGGCCATCATGCCTTCGCGCACCGCCTGCAGGTTGTTCGGGTTCGGGCTGACCGGCTTGCTCTCGCCCGGGTCGGTGGCCATCCAGTCATGGTCGAAACCTGCACGTTGCTGGATCACCAGGTGCGGCGTGCGCAGCTGCCCGTTGGCCAGCCCACTGACACCCCGTGCCAGCTGCAGCGGAGTGACCTTCCAGTCGCCCTGGCCGATGCTGATGTTGACCGTGTCGCCGGGGTACCAGGCTTCCTTGCGGCTCTTCCGCTTGTAGGCCGGCGACGGCAGGATGCCGCCGATCTCGCCGGTCAGGTCGATGCCGGTCGGCTGACCGAAGCCGTAGTACTCCATGTAATGGTCGAAGCGCTCGATGCCCAGGTCCAGCGCCAGCTTGTAGTAGTAGGTGTTGACCGACTGCGCGATGGATTTGCGCAGGTCGGTCCAGCCGTGGCCGCCGCGGTGCGAGTCACCCCAGCCACGCGAGGTGCCGGGCAGGTAGAACATGCCGGTGGAAAGCACTTTGTCTTCCGGCCGGCGCACGCCCGAATCGAGGCCGGCCAGCCCGATCAGCGGCTTCAGGGTAGAACCGGGCGCGACGCCACCGAGCACCAGGCGGTTGAACTGCGGCCGCGACGGGTTGTCGTTCAGCGCCTTGAAGTCGGCATGGGAAATACCGTTGACGAACAGGTTGGGGTCGTAGGACGGCAGGCTGACCATCGCCAGCACCTCGCCGGTGCGCGGGTCCATCGCCACGGCCGAGCCTTCCTGTTCGCCGAAGGCGGCCACCATTGCGCGCTGCAGGTCGGCATCGATCGACAACCGCAGGTCGGCGCCGGACTGCGCGGCGACGCGGCCGATGGTACGGATCGCACGGCCCTGTACGTTGGTCTCGACCTGTTCGTAGCCGACCTTGCCGCGCAGCTGCTGCTCGTAATAGCGCTCCAATCCGGACTTGCCGATGTGGGTCAGGGCTGCATTGCCCTCGCCGAGGATCTCGAGATCCTTTTCATCGACGCGGCCGACGTAGCCGATGATGTGCGCGAACAGGTCACCGTACGGGTAGCGCCGGGTCAGATAGGGTTCCAGCTCGACGCCGGGGAAACGCCAGCGATCGACTGCGAAGCGTGCCATCTCCTCGTCGCTCATGCGCAGCTTCAGCGTGACCGGCAGGAACTTGCGGCGCGCCTTGCGCGACTTGTCGAATGCTTCCAGCTCTTCCGGACTGATGCTGATGATCTTCGCCAACCCTTCCAGGGTGGCATCCATGTCCTTGACCTTGTCCGGGGTCACGTCCAGGCGGAAGGCCGGCACGTTCTCGGCCAGCAGGCGGCCGTTGCGGTCGTAGATCATGCCGCGCCCGGGCACCACCGGCCGTGGCTTGATGCGGTTGGCTTCCGAGCGGGTGGCGTAGACGTCGTGGTCCAGCACCTGCAGCTTGAAGTACCAGCCGCCCAGGCCCAGCAGGCAGACCAGCACGCCAAGGAAACCCAGCGCCGCGCGGCGGCGGAACTGCTCGGCTTCGGCGTGCGGGTTCTTGACCTGGCGGCGCGGAATCATGGCTCAGCGCCCGCGCTTGCCGAAACGCACCGCGTCCAGCAGCACGAACACCAGCGGCCACAGGCCCATGCCCAGCAGCGGCGCCCACCAGTACGACCACGGCAGGGTCGGCTCATCCACCACGATGTGGACCAGCGCGCTGACGATGCGGTCGTTGAACAGCAGGCCGCCGATGGCCAGCATCTGCTGCGACATCGGGAAGAAGCGGATGCGGGCGCGGAAGCGCTGCAGGATGAAGGCCAGCATCACCAGCCGCAGCGCCTGTTCTCCCAGCACGCCGCCGTACAGCAGATCGGCGATGACGCCGCTGGCGAAGGCGATGCCCAGGCCGACGCGCTCGGGCGCTTCGATCACCCAGTACGCCAGCACCAGCGCCAGCCAGTACGGGCGCAGCGGCTGAAGCAGCGCCGGCAACGGCAGCAGGCCCAGCAGCAGGGCCACTACCAGGCTGGCCGGCAGCACCCAGGGGTTGTCGCGCAGGCGGCTCATCGCTGGGCCTCCGGCGTGGTCGGTTGCCGGCCAGCGGCCGGCACTACCGGAGCGCTGGCTGGAGTGGAGCCCCCTTGTTGTTCAAGGGGGCGCGCCGCAGGCGCGGGGTTAAGGAAAGATGCGGGGGCAGCATTCCTCGTCGCAGACGGGGATTGCTGCCGGCCAGCGGCCGGCACTACCGTGGAGCTGGCTGGAGATGCCGGGGCCACCGTCGGCGACGCGGACGGAGCCGGTGGCCGGCCCACAGCCGGTGCAGGCGTTGCAGGTGCGGGTGCCGGCGTGGTGGTGGCCGGTGCGGTTGCCGCCGGCACAGTTCCGCCCGCCACCGGGCCACCCGGAGCGGTCTCTTCCAGCTGCAGGCGCAGTTCCGGCGGAATGCGGATCGCCGCACCCGGGCGCAGCAGCAGCACGTCGCGGCCACGGTCGAGCTGGGCCGCCGGCTTCAGTTCGCCGACCAGGAAGGCATGGGTGTCGTCCGGGCGCAGGCCGGTGATGGTGCCGACCGGGAAGCCTGCCGGGAAACGGCCGCCGAGGCCGGAGGTGACGATCTCGTCGCCCACTTCCACGCCGGCGCTGAGCGGGATGTCGCGCAGTTCCAGCTTGTCACCGCGGCCATAGACGATCAGGCGCACGCCGTTGCGGGCCACGGTGACCGGTACCGCATGGTCGGGGTCGGTCAGCAGCAGCACCGTGGAGGTGCTGCCGGTGACGCTGATTACCTGGCCCATCAGGCCCCCGACATCGATCACGGCCTGGCCGACGTGCACGCCTTCGCGGCTGCCGGCATCCAGCACCAGGCGCTGCTTCACCGGGTCCAGGTCGATGTCCAGGATCGGCGCCAGCTGCACGTCCAGGCCACTGCGCTCGGCTACGTTCAGCAGCTCGCGCAGCTGGGCGTTGTCCAGCGCGGCGGTCTGCAACCGGGTCAGGCGGGCGTTGGCCAGCAGCAGCTGGTTGCGCAGTTCGCGGTTCTCGGTCACCAGCTGGCTGTGGCTGGCCGCAGAGTCCTTGACCTGGTTGCCGAGCTTGCCGGGCAGGCCGGCCAGTGCCCACACCGGCTGCACCAGACTGTTGGCCTGCCCGCGCAGGCGCGCCAGCCAGCCGGCCTGGTCGTCAAGCACGATCAGGGTGATGGCCAGTGCGAGGTAAGCCAGCAGCCGCAGCGGGCTGGCGGCATCACCGGATCGGGAAGCGACGGGAGGTCCGGCGTAGGGCGGCACGGCAACGATTCAACTGGCAGAAGGCGGAGGGGAAACACGCGGACGCCCCGCCGGTGCCGACCCGCCATCATGGCGGGCCGCACCCCGGAGGGGCGCTGCGGGCGCAGGCAGCCGGGTCGGCTTACTCCGGCGCAAAGAACTCGTTGCCGTGCATGTCGACCAGCTCCAGTGCACGGCCACCACCGCGGGCCACGCAGGTCAGCGGGTCATCGGCCACCTGCACGTGCAGGCCGGTTTCCTCGGAGATCAGGCGGTCCAGGTCACGCAGCAGGGCGCCACCACCGGTCAGCACGATGCCGCGCTCGGCGACGTCGGCGCACAGTTCCGGCGGGGTCTGCTCCAGCGCCAGCTTGACCGCGCTGACGATGCCCGAAAGCGGTTCGTGCAGGGCTTCGAGCACTTCGTTGGAGCTGATCTTGATCATCTTCGGCACGCCCTCGGCGAGGTTGCGGCCGGAGATTTCCATCTCGATCACTTCCGCCTGCGGGTAGGCGCAGCCCAGTTCGACCTTGATGCGCTCGGCGGTGGCTTCACCGATCAGCATGCCGTGGTTGCGGCGCACGTAGTTGGTGATCGACTCGTCGAAGCGGTCGCCGCCGATACGGACCGAGGCCGAGTAGACGATGCCGTTGAGCGAGATCACCGCCACTTCGGTGGTGCCGCCGCCGATGTCGATGACCATCGAGCCACGGGCTTCGGTGACCGGCATGCCGGCGCCGATCGCGGCGGCCATCGGCTCTTCGATCAGGAACACGTCACGGGCGCCGGCTTCCTCGGCCGATTCCTTGATCGCGCGGCGCTCGACCTGGGTCGAGCCGGCCGGCACGCAGACCAGCACGCGCGGGCTCGGGCGCAGCACGCGCGACTTGTGCACCTTCTTGATGAAGTGCTTGAGCATCGCCTCGGTATAGGTGAAGTCGGCGATGACGCCGTCCTTCATCGGGCGGATGGTGGTGATGTGGCCCGGGGTACGGCCCAGCATCTGCTTGGCCTCGGCGCCGACGGCTGCCACCGAGCGTGTACCACCGATGGCGCGATCCTGACGCACTGCGACCACCGACGGCTCGTTCAGCACGATCCCCTGCCCGCGCACGTAGATGAGGGTGTTGGCCGTGCCCAGGTCGATGGACAGGTCGTTGGAGAACATGCCACGGAGTTTCTTGAACATCTGAGGAAGGAGTCCTGAGGGGTGTCGTGCCCGCCGCGGGATGGCGAAAAAATGGGCAGAAATCGAGGCCGACAAGCCTAGCAACCCGCCTGCCGCCGAGCAAGGAAAAAACTAGCTGAACCCGCGCCTTGACAGGCTTTCGGCCCGATCGGGCATCACCCGGTTCTGGCCCTGAGCGGCACCAGCGGGTAACCTTTGCGCCGTCGGGCGCCCAAGGGCGCCGTTTGCTTGCCTGCTGAACCGGGCCGGCCCACCCCAAAATTCACCGCATAGGCTTACATCGATGTCCGCTCTGATCTGTGGTTCTCTTGCCTTCGACACCATCATGGTGTTCCCGGACCAGTTCAAGAATCACATCCTGCCGGACAAGGTGCACATCCTGAACGTGTCCTTCCTGGTGCCGCGCATGCGCCGCGAGTTCGGTGGCTGCGCCGGCAACATCGCCTACAACCTGCACCTGCTGGGCGGCCAGCCGATCCCGATGGGCACCGTCGGTTCGGACTTCGGCCCGTACCGCGAGTATTTCGAAGGCCTGGGCATCGACCTGACCCGCGTGCGCGTGATCGATGAGCTGTTCACCCCGCAGGCGTTCATCACCACCGACCACGACAACAACCAGATCACCGCCTTCCATCCAGGCGCGATGATGCGTTCCTACGAGAACCACGTGCGTGGCGTGCCCGGCGTGACCCTCGGCCTGGTCGGCCCTGACGGTCGCGAAGGCATGATCCAGAACGCGCAGGAATTCCACGAAGACGGCATCCCGTTCATCTTCGACCCGGGCCAGGCCATGCCGCTGTTCAACGGACCGGAGCTGCGCGCCTTCATCGACCAGGCCGACTACGTGGTGGTCAACGACTACGAGTCGAACCTGCTGCAGGAACGCACCGGTTGGGACGAGAAGGAGATCGTCAGCCGGGTCAAGGCCTACATCACCACCCGTGGCCCGAAGGGCGCGGTCATCCACACCCCGGAAAAGAGCTACGACATCCCGCCGGCGCACGAGCGCCGCGTGGTCGACCCGACCGGTTGTGGCGACGCCTTCCGCGCCGGCCTGATCTACGGCATCCAGAAGGGCTACGACTGGCTGACCATCGGCCGCATGGGCAACCTGATGGGCGCGCTGAAGGTGGAGCACCCGGGCACCCAGAACCAGCGTTTCACCTTCGAAGAGTTCAACGAGCAGTTCAAGCAGCAGTTCGGTTACGCGTTGAACGCGTAAGCGAATTGCCCGCGCGACAGCGGAGATTCCGGTAGCGCCGGGCCATGCCCGGCGGCTTTCCAATCAGATATTGCCGGACGTCGCCCGCGCTGTGCGCTCGCCGGGCATGGCCCGGCGCTACCTTCCGGCTCAGGGCTTGGCTTTCTCCGGCAACCGGTACAGCTCTTTCTCGTAAGCCAGCGTGCCCCACATGGCATAGGCATGTGCGCGCCGTGCCAGCTCCGGCCGCAGTGGGTGTGGCTGCAGCTGATCGGTCGCCGGGTCGTAGCGGAATCCCTGCGCCGGCTTGTCCGGCTGCAGGATGGCGACGTCGTTGCCCTCCATCCATGCCAGGTTGCGGTCGTACTGCATCAGCGCGCGACCCGGTTGCAGCCGCCGCATGTCGGTCAGGTCCTGGCCCACCAGCGGCGTGGGGTCGGCGATGCCCAGCAGCGACAGCAGCGTCGGCGCCAGATCGATCTGGCTGACGATGCGGGTATCCCGCCGCGGCTCGATGCCGCCGCCAAGGATCAAGCCCGGGATATGGAAGTTGGCGATGGGCACCATGTCCTTGCCGAACACGCGCGAGTCATGGTCGGCCACCACCAGGAACACGGTGTTTTCCCAGTACGGAGAGGCCATCGCCTTGCGGAAGAATTCCCCCAGCGCGTGATCGGCATACTTGGCGGCATTGTCGCGGGTCTGCTTGGGCTGCTCGTACAGTTCGATGCGGCCGTCCGGGAACTCGAACGGATCATGGTTGCTGGAGGTGAACACCAGGCCGAAGAACGGCTTGCCCTGCGCATTCAACTGCTGGAACTGCTCATCGGCGCGGTTGAACAGATCCTCGTCCGATGCCCCCCATGATCCGACGAACGTCGGCGTGCGGTAGTCCTTGCGATCCACGATGCGGGTGAAGCCATTGGCGAGGAAGAACTCGCGCATGTTGTCGAAGTGACTTTCGCCGCCGTAGTAGAAGCCGGTGTCGTAGCCATGCCGGCCCAGTACATCGGCCAGGGTGAAGAAGCGTTGGCGGCTGGCCGGCAACTTGACTACCGATTCGGCCGGGGTCGGCGGGAAGCCGGTCAGCACCGCTTCGATCCCGCGCACCGAACGCGTACCGGTGGCATACAGCCGCTCGAACGCCCAGCCCTGCTTGCTCAGGCGGTCGTAATGCGGCGACAGCGGCCTCCCGCCAAGGCTGCCGATGAACTGTGCACCGAGGCTTTCTTCCAGCACGATCACCAGGTTGCGCGGCTTGCCCTGGTGCAGCGGTGGACGCAATGCCAGGCTCGGCAGCGCCTCGGACACGTACGCCGTGGCAGGCAGGCCACTGGTCGCGTGCAGCTCGTCGACCACCTGCGCCAGCGGCAGCTCGCCATAGATGCGTGAGGTCTCGCTGCGGGCGGCCAGCTGGCGCGCTGCATAGCCCACGGTGTACAGCGAGTTGAGTGGCAGCACGTTGATGGTGGGGTCGGTGGAGAACGCCACCAGCGCCGGATTCAACGGCCGATGGCCGAGGCTCGAACGCACACCCATCGCCGCCAGCAGCAGCACCAGCACCGCCAGCGGCAATCGCCACAGCCACCCGGCTTCGGCCACGGCCGCCGGGCGGGTTTCCACCCAGCGACGCGAGCCACGCAACAGCGCCCAGCACAGCACGATCACGGCGACCACTTCGATCACCACCGCCAGCAGATGCCCCCGCAGCAGCGTCATTCCGACTTCTTCGGGGTAGATCAGATACTCAAGGAACAAACGATTGGGCCGCAGGCCGTACTCGGCCATGAAGCTTGGCGTGGCCAGTTCCATGAACACCAGCAGCACGCTTGCCACGATCAGCCACCCGCGCAGGACATGCCTCCAGGCGCGGCCCAACCGTCCTTCGACCGGCAACAGCAGCGACAGCACTGCCGGGATGCCAAAGAGCAGGCACAGCGTGGACACGTCCACACGCAGTCCCTGCAGGAAAATCGTGGACCAACCGTCGGCAGCACTGACCCGCGCGGCATGCCACAGCGCCAGCCCCAGCCGCGACAACGACAGGGCCACCAGGCCAAACAGGAAGAAGGCGGCGATCGGACACAGACGCCGGTACAACGACAGCAGCACAGCTCGAGGCATGAAAGGAATCCTGGAATGGAACAACGGAGACCCTCGCCGCGTCCCTGGCAGCGGGCTACATCGACCAACGTGTTACCTGACACCATCGCCAGCGCCCGATCAGGCCACGACAGTCGTCGGCAGCGGTTCCCCAACCGCCCCCGGCCTCAGCTCCGGCCGGGCATCCCGCCAGACACAGTCCTGCGCAGTGATCGCGCACAATACACTGTGATGACCGTCTACTTCGACGGCTTTCGACATCTGAACCCTTTCCCCCTGCCCGCCATGGCGCGCAGAGGGCGCCCCCTAGCGCTGCCAGTGCTCCAGCACCGCCGCACAATCGGCCATGTGCCAGCAGGCCATGTCCGGCCACGGGTTGTCCGGGGCATTGACCAGCAGGGTGCGCGTGCCCGCGGCCCGGCCGCATTCCAGGTCGAAGCGGTAATCGCCCACCATCACCACCTGCGCCGGATCCACCTGCCAGCGCTGCAGGAAGTACTGCAGGCCGTCCGGCGAGGGCTTGGGCTCGGCTTCGTCGCGGCCGATGATGTCCTCTTCGGCAAACACATCGCCCAGCCCGATAGCCTGCAGCGTGACCTGGGCCAGGCTGCGCACGTTGCGGGTGAGGATGCCCAGCCGGCAACCGGCGCCCTGCAGCGCACGCACCAGCGCCACCGCGCCCGTCGCCGGCACGGAGGCCGCGGCCAGTTCACGCTCGTGGGCCAGCAGCCAGGCATGCTTGGCACTGGCCTCTGCAGCGGGCAGAGCCGCCAGATGGGTGAGGATGTCGTCCTGCGCCGGAATCGCCAGTTCGCGCTTGATCCGCGCGAAATCATGCATCGCCACGGTCAACGTGCCATCCATGTCGAACACCCAGTGCCGGATTGCCGACAACGCCGGTACTGCCCTGGCGTCCACCACGGGTACCGCCAGGGTCATCGCCACCACGCCGGCATGCGGCTGGCGTCGATGCCACCGGTCTCGAACACCGCAGTACGGGTGCCACCGGCCTTGACCGGGAACTCGATGCTGATCGACTTGCCCTTGGCTGCCAGCTTCCACAGCGCTTTCTGGTCAGTGATGAACAGGGCGATGGCTTCATCGGTCTTCGGCCGCCAGGCGGCCATGGAAATCGGCTTGCCGTCGTCCACGGTCACCTTCACCGTGCACTGCGGGCAACGGAAATCGCCGGCCTGCAGCACCAGGTAGGCATGCCGCTTCCACTCCGGATGATCGCGGAACACCAGCTGCACCGGCTTGGCACCGCTGCCATCCACGTCCACCCGTTCCTTGCTGTAAATCTGTGCCGAGACCTGGTTGCCCTTGCTGCCGACCGGGATCTGGTTGTACTGCCACAGCCCCTGCATGCGGCGCAGGTCGCGCGCGGCATCGCCCTTGGCCTTTACTTCGTCGAAGCCAGCCGCGATGCGTTCGGCGGCGGCGGTGTCCTTGTACTGGTCCAGCAGCGAGGCACCATGCAGGCGCGCACGCTCCCAGTCCTGCGCGGCCACGGCCATGTCGTACTGCTTGGCCACGTCCTCGGCCTTGGCTTCCTTCTGTGCCTGCACGGCGGCCGCGGCGGCTTCCTGCGCCTTGCGCTCTTCCTCGGGGTTGCTGCAGGCAGCCAGAGCCAGGGTGCAGGCGGTGAGCAGGATCAGTCGTTTCATGGCGGAGGTCCTTCGTGTTTTCGCATTTCTGTAGAGTCGAGCCATGCTCGACTGGCGCTTCAACAGCAGTCGAGCATGGCTCGACTCTACAAAAAAAGCGCCGGGGGTTGCCCGGCGCTTCTGCTTACTTGGCTTCAGCCTTGGACAGCATGTCCTGCACCGAGCCGGTGGTGATCGGGTGGTAGCCCGGCTTGGCCTTCTCGAAGGCCTGCTTGGCCAGCTCCAGACCCTTCGGGGTCTTCACCAGTTCGGCGTAGATCGGCAGGATCAGCTTGCGACGGCCGACGCGCTCGATGAACGCTGCGGCGCCTTCATTGGCCTGCTCGTAGCCGCTGCGGATCGCCAGCGGATACCAGCGCATGGCGATCTCGCCATTCGGGGTACCGGTGAAGTGGAACGCCTTGTCCAGCGTGGCCAGCTTGTCCAGCGGCTGGGTCGCGCCCAGGCCGTCGATGAAGCGCACCCATTCCTGCGTGCTCCAGTCGGCGATGACCTGGCTGCTCGGCACGGTGCCGGCGCTGGCAAAGGCGATGCGTGCGGTATCGACGCTGCTGAAGTTGCGCGACTGCGCCTTGGCCGCGAACGCCGGGATGCCCGGCTCGTCCAGCCACGCCTTCAGTTCGGCCTCGGTCACTGCCGACGGATTCTTCGGCAGCAGGTTCTTCTTCAGGTACTCGACGAACTGGTCGGTATTCGCGCTCTGGAAGGCGTGGTCATCGAACCAGCCGCGCAGGAACGGATCGAAGGTCTCGCGGCCGAAGCGCTGTTCCAGGAACTCCAGGAACCACGAACCCTTGACGTAGGCGACCTGGCTGAGGGCTTCGTCAGGGTCACGCTCGTTCAGCGGCGGCAGCGCCAGCGCCTGGTCGGCCGGGCTCATGTCCTTCACTTCGGCCAGCAGGTCGGTCTGGTCGATCTGCTTCTCCATCTCGGCCATCTCCTTGCCGTACAGGGCTTCGGTGATGCGGCCCTGCACGTAGGTGGTGAAGCCTTCATTGAGCCAGATGTCCTTCCAGCTGGCGTTGGTCACCAGGTTGCCCGACCAGCTGTGCGCCAGTTCGTGTGCGACCAGCGAGACCAGCGACTTGTCGCCGACGATCACGGTCGGGGTGGCGAAGGTCAGGCGCGGGTTTTCCATGCCACCGAACGGGAACGACGGCGGCAGCACCAGCATGTCGTAGCGGCCCCAGCGGTATTCGCCGTACAGCTTCTCGGCGGCACCGATCATCTTCTCGGTGTCTTCGAATTCCTTGGCGGCCTTGTTGACCATGGTCGGTTCGGCCCAGACGCCGGAGCGGCCGGAGATCGGCTCGAACACCAGGTCACCGGCGGCGATGGCCAGCAGGTAGGACGGAATCGGCTGCGGCATCTTGAAGGTGTAGTCACCGTCACGCGCGGCCTTCGGATCGTTGTCGGCGCTCATCAGCACCATCACGTCCGGGCGCGAGACCACGTGCGCGCTGTAGGTGAAGCGCACGCTCGGGGTGTCCTGCAGCGGCACCCAGGAACGGGCATGGATGGCCTGCGACTGGCTGAACATGAAGGGCAGCTTCTTGCCTTCGGTCATCGACGGCGCCAGCCACTGCAGGCCCGAGGCGGTCGGTGCGGTGTGGTAGGTCACTTCCACCTTCGCCGGCTGCTCCGGAGTCTCGATGGTCAGCTTGCTGCCGAACACTTTGTCGACCGGGGCCAGCACGAACTGCAGCGGGCTGCGCGCGCCATCGGCGGCGATCGCCTCGACCTTGGACACGGTCAGCTCGCGGGTGTCGAGCACCAGCTGCTTGGCGTCCTTCTGCTTCCATTCCAGCGTGTAGGTGGCGGTGCCGCCGATCTGCTTCTGGTCGAAGTCCAGCTTCAGGTCCAGCGCGATGTCCTTGATGACGACCTTGTCCGGCTCGGCGTACGAGCTTTCGTCGTGGCTGCGGTTTTCGGCGTTCACGGGAGCAGCGGGGGCCTTTTCGGCAGTCGGGGCGGCGGCGGGCGCGGCCGCCTCCTGGGAGCAGCCGGCGGCCAGGGCCACGGCCAGCGGAAGGAGCATCAGCGGATTACGCATGAATCGGGACCGTTACGGGGAACAAACCCCAATGGTACCTCCGTCCGGCCCCGCAGGCGTTGCGCGCTGCGGGGTAATGGCGGGCGGGCCGCCTGCTCGCCGGGCATGGCCCGGCGCTACCGGCGGGTGCCGGGACGTAGCGTGGTAGCGCCGGGCCATGCCCGGCGACCGTCAGGACTTACAGCTTGTAGCCGGAATGGATCGAGACGATGCCGCCGGTCAAGTTCTTGTAGTGGCAGCGCTCGAAACCGGCCTGCCCCATCATCGCCTTCAGCTCTTCCTGCGGCGGGTGCTTGCGGATGCTCTCGGCCAGGTACTGGTAGCTGTCCGAATCGTTGGCGAACAGCTTGCCCAGCTTCGGCAGGATCTTGAACGAGTGGAAGTCGTAGATCGGCTTGAACCAGTCGGCGGTGACTTCGGAGAACTCCAGCACGCGGGCCTGGCCGCCGACCTTCAGCACGCGGTACATCTCGCGCAGGCCGGCGTCCTTGTCGGTCACGTTGCGCAGGCCGAAGGCAATGGTCACCAGATCGAAGCTGTTGTCCGGGAACGGCAGGGCTTCGGCGTTGCACTGCACGTAGTCCAGGCCGAGCACCAGGCCGCGGTTGGTCAGGCGGTCGCGGCCGACCGACAGCATGCCGGCGTTGATGTCGCCCAGCACCACCGAACCTTCGGCGCCGACGCGCTCTTTCAGCAGCGCGGCGATGTCACCTGTGCCGCCGGCCAGATCGAGCACGCGGTCACCCGGCTTCACCTGCGCAGTGGCGACGTAGTAGCGCTTCCACGCCCGGTGCACGCCCATGCTCATCAGGTCGTTCATCAGGTCGTAGTTGCGCGCGACCGACGTGAACACCTGGCCGACCAGCTTCTGCTTGTCCTTGGCGGCGACGTCGCGGAACCCGAAATGGGTGGTACCGGATTTGTAGGGGGATTCGCTCATGCCCCGATTATCGCACCGCCGGGGGCCATCGGCACCCCCTGCCCGTATCATGGCGGGCCATGACTTACCGGAGCCCCGCATGATCACCACGCCCGATTACCAGGCCCTGCTGCAGACCGCCATCGCCGAAGCCCGCCAGGGCCTGGCCGAGGGTGGCGTGCCGATCGGCGCGGCGCTGTACCACAACGACGGCCGTCTGCTTGGCTGCGGCCACAACCGCCGCGTGCAGGAAAGCGACCCGTCAGTGCATGGCGAGACCGATGCCTTCCGCAAGGCCGGCCGCCAGCGCCGTTACCAGGACACCATCATGGTCACCACCCTGGCGCCGTGCTGGTACTGCTCGGGCCTGGTGCGCCAGTTCAACATCGGCACCGTGGTGGTCGGCGAATCGCGCACCTTCCAGGGCGGCATCGACTGGCTGCGCGAAAACGGCGTCAAGGTGATCGACCTGGACAGCCAGGAATGCGTGGACCTGCTGGGCGGCTTCATTGCGCAGCACCCGGAGATCTGGAACGAAGACATCGGTGAATGAACACCGCGCAGCCTCCTGTTGAACCCGCTTAATGAACGCTTCAGTGCCGGCACATCCTTGTGCCGGCAGCGTTTGCGGCAATCGCCGTGAACCGGTGCACAGTCAGTTGCCCTGCATGCACACGCGCCGGTAACACCCCAGCCCGCCATCGCACCTAGGGTGGAATGACCGGGGCCCCTTTCCCCGGCGGAGCCAGCCATGTGCGCGCTCGCCCTACGCTCCACGCCCGACCCGGCCCTTGCCGGCATCCGCGACCGATTGACGCAGCAGTTCGCGCTGCATCGACGCACCGCGCCGTTCTGGACCGCTTACCAGGGACTGCAGCAGGAAGTGATCCGCGCCCACCCGCGTGATCATGTCCGGCTGTGCAACGCCATGGCCGACATCGCCGAAGACCTCGGTGCAGTGACCCACGCGCAGCTGCTCGATGGCAACACCGGCTGCACGCCGCGCTGACGCGGCATGCACCGGCGCATACGCCACACTGCGATGAACCCCCACTCCCATCCACCTCAACCGATTGGATCGACATGCACGCTGAAGTTCCCACCATTCCCCCGGTCATCAATGTCGATGCCGAGCTTGATCACTGGCGCCGCCAGCATGCCGACGGCGCACTACCGCACAACTCGTTCGGTTCGTACGTGCCGTGGATCAAGTTCGCCTGCGATTCGCTGATCACCCAGCCGCGCGCAAGCAATGCCCAGCGCGACGAGATGTTCCAGACCCAGTACGCGCTGCAGATCATGCCGCGGCTGAGCGAGTCCCAGGCCCGCGAGTTCGTCGACCGCTGCTGGCAGCATGTCTACCAGACCAGCCCGGTGCGGCTGCAGGACGCTCCGCGCCTGCGCGCCTGAGCCGATCCACGGCTGCACGGCCCCTGCACGGGCCACTGCCGATCATCCTCGTCATCTGAGTAGGACGACGACGATGAAAGCAAGAAACCTGTTCAATACGATCGCCAAGAAGGCTGCGGCCGCCACCGGTTCGCCGTGGACCTTCCTGGCTGCGGTGATGATCGTGGTGATATGGGGCATCAGCGGGCCCGTGTTTGGATTCAACGACACCTGGCAGCTGGTGATCAACACCGGCACCACGATCATCACCTTCCTGATGGTGTTCCTGATCCAGCACACGCAGAACGCCGATACCGCGGCGATGCAGATCAAGCTGGACGAACTGATCCGGGCGACGGCCGAAGCCAACAACGAGCTTCTGGACCTGGAGGAACTGGACGAAGAGCGCCTGGAGGAGATCCGCGCCGAATACGAGCAGATGGCGCGCGAGGCCGGTGACGCACTGGCGCGGGTGCGTGCCTGCCACGGCGTGCGCCGGGATGATGAAGCGGTCTAGCGCACACGCTCTGGTAGCGCCGGGCCATGCCCGGCGAGCGCGTGAACCAGATGATCCCCACATGATCCGATGGCGGATGCCTATGGCAACAAGCGCCTGCCATTGCGCAGGCTGCGTCCATGTCCAGCCGTCATCTCCAGCGTGGTCGCGATTCCCGTATCGATGGCTGCTACGTGCTAACCACCGTTGTCCGGCGTCGGTGCCGGGTGTTTGACGATCCACGCTGTGCAGCCTGTCTCGTGGACGCGCTGCGATTCGTCGAATCCATGGGACTCAGCCACTCCTTTGCCTGGGTTGTCATGCCTGACCACCTGCATTGGCTGGTGCAACTACGCGACGGCTCGCTCGCACGACTGATGGGAACACTCAAGTCACGCAGCAGCAGGCTGCTGGGGCAGCAATTCGGGATCGAGACGCCACTTTGGCAGCCGAGTTACTTCGACCATGCGGTGCGCCATGAGGATGCATTGAGACGCCACGCGCTTTACATCCTCGGCAATCCCGTTCGGGCTGGACTGGCGAGCCAGCTGGATGAGTATCCGTTTGCGTGGTGCCGCTGGCCCCAACGGTAGCACCGGATGGCCTGCACTGCGGTAGCGCCGGGCCAAGCCCGGCGAACGCAATGCGCGGTCTGCGCCAAGCAGCATGAACATCAGATCGAAAAGCCGCCGGGCATGGCCCGGCGCTACCGGATGGCTCGCGCTTATCCGCGCTCGTGCCAGCCGCCGCCCAGCACCTTGTACAGGGTGATGCGGTTGGACTGCTGGGCGAGCTGCGCCTGCAGCTGCGTCTGCTGCGCGTTGTAGGCGGTACGACGCGCGTCGAGCAGGGTCACGAAGCTGTCCAGGCCTGCGTCATAGCGTGCCTGCGACAGGCGGTTGGCCTGCTCGGCAGCCTCGACCAGGCGCTGCTGCGAGGCGACCTGTTCATCCAGGCTGACATTCAGCGCCAGTGCGTCGGCGGTCTCGCGGAAGCCCACCTGGATCGCTTTCTCGTACTGCGCCAGCGCAATGTCACGATCGGCATTGGCGATGGCCAGGTTCGCGCGCAGCTTGCCGCCCTGGAAGATCGGCAGCGTGATCTTCGGCAGGAAGCTCCATACACGGGTGCCACTGTCGAACAGGTTGGACAGTTCGTTCGAACCGCTGCCGATGCTGCCGGTCAGCGAGATGCTCGGGAAGAACGCCGCGCGCGCCGCACCGATGCTGGCGTTGGCGGCCAGCAGCTGATGCTCGGCGGACATGATGTCCGGGCGTTGCAGCAGCACGTCGCTGGGCAGCCCGGCCGGCGGCGGCGCCAGTGCCAGCAGGCTCGGCGCGACAGCGTCGGGCAGCAGCGCCGGGTCGAGCTGGCCACCGGCCAGCAGCGCCAGCGCGTTGCGGTCCTGGGCCAGCTGGCCACGCAGGCGCGCGGCATCGGTGCGTGCGGTTTCGACCAGGGTGCGGGTCTGGGTCAGCTCCAGTGCCGAACTGCCACCGCGTTCGTGGCGGGCCTCGGCCAGGCGCAGCGAATCCTCGTAGGTCTTCAGCGTCGCTTCGGCGATCTTCAACCGCTGCGCGTCCGCCCCGTAGGTCAACCACGCGGTGGCGGTCTCGGCCACCAGGCTCAGCTGCGCGTTGCGACGGTTGGCGGCCACGGCGAAGTACTGCTGCAGGGCGGCCTCGCTGAGATTGCGCACGCGGCCGAACAGGTCCAGCTCGAATTCGGCCACGCCAACACCGGCAGTGAACTGCTCGGTGACGCCAGCGTCCGTACCACGGCGATCCATCTGGCCGGTAACGGCCACGCCCGGTACGCGATCGGCGCGCTGCACGCGGTACTGGCCACGCGCACGTTCAACATTGAGCACCGCCACACGCAGGTCGCGGTTGTTCTGCAGGGACTGGTCGATCACCTGCTGCAAGCGCGCATCGGTGAAGAAGTCGCGCCAGCCGACGGCGGCGACGTCAGCCACCTGGCCCTGCGCGGCCTCGGCCGGCCACTGCGCCGGAATGGCAGGCGCAACGGCGGTGTCCTTCGGCACCAGGGTGGAGCAGCCGGCGAGCGCGAGCACGGCGGCAATGGAAAGAAACAGGGATGCACTTTTCATGGGAATGACTTCCATCGGTACTGCCGGATGGCAGGAGGTAGTGCCGGCCGCTGGCCGGCAACCTCGTTGGATTCACATCACGCGAGCAGTAGGTGCCGGCCAGCGGCCGGCACTACCGTTTCAGGTCACGTCGTGGACTTGCGCTTGAACACGCGCTGCACCACGACGAAGAACAGCGGCACGAAGAACACGCCGAGCACGGTGCCGACGACCATGCCGCCGAGCACGCCGGTGCCGATCGCCTGCTTGGCGCCGGAACCGGCACCGGTGGAGATCGCCAGCGGCAACACGCCCATGCCGAAGGCCAGCGAGGTCATGATGATCGGACGCAGGCGGTCGCGGACCGCATGCATCGTCGCTTCGATCAGCCCCGCGCCCTTCTCCAGATGTTCCTTGGCGAATTCGACGATCAGGATCGCGTTCTTGCTGGTCAGGCCCACCGTGGTCAGCATCGCCACCTGGAAGTAGATGTCGCGCTCCATGCCGCGGAAGGTATTGGCCAGCACTGCACCGAGGATGCCCAGCGGCGCCACCAGCAGCACCGAAGTCGGCACGCTCCAGCTTTCATACAGGGCGGCAAGGCACAGGAACACGATCATCAGCGACAGCGTGTACAGCAGCGGCGTCTGCGAACCGGCCTGGCGTTCCTGGTAGGACATCGCCGTCCACTCGACGCCGAAGCCCTGCGGCAGCTGCTTGGCCAGCTGTTCGATCTCGGACATTGCATCGCCCGAGGCCACGCCCGGCGCCGGCTCACCCTGGATCTCGGTGGCCGACACGCCGTTGTAGCGCTCCAGGCGTGGCGAACCGTAGTCCCAGCGCTTGCTGGCGAAGGCGCTGAACGGAACCATCTCGCCCTTGTCGTTCTTCACCGACCAGAGATCAAAGTCCTCCGGCACCATGCGGAACGCCTGGTCGGCCTGCACGAACACGCGCTTGACGCGACCGCGATCGACGAAGTCATCGATGTACGAGCTGCCCCACGCGGTAGCCAGGGTGGTGTTGATCTGGTCGATCGACAGCCCCAGCGACGTCGCCTTGGCCACATCGATATCGATGCGGAACTGCGGCGTGTCTTCCTGGCCGTTCGGACGCACGTTGGCCAGCTTGCTGCTCTGGGCCGCCAGGCCCAGCAGCTGGTTGCGCGCCGCCACCAGGGCTTCATGGCCCTGGCCGCTGTTGTCCTTCAGGAAGAAGGTGTAGCCCGAGGCGGTGCCCAGTTCCGGGATGGCCGGCGGCGGGAAGGCAAAGATGAAGGCATCCTTGATCTGGCCCAGTGCTGCCATCGCGCGGCCGGTGATCGGCATCACGCCGTTGTCGGCATCACGGTCCTTCCAGTCCTTCAGCTTGACGAAGGCCATGCCGGCGTTCTGGCCCATGCCGGCGAAGCTGAAGCCCTGCACCGAGAACACCGACTCGACCGCGTCCTTCTCGTTTTCCATGAAGTGCTTTTCAAGCGCGGCGATGGACTCCAGCGTGCGCTCCTGGGTGGCACCGACCGGTGCCTGCACCAGCGCCATCAGCACGCCCTGGTCTTCATTGGGCAGGAACGAGCTGGGCAGGCGCACGAACAGCACGCCCATCAGCAGGAACAGTGCGGCGACGATGCCCATGAACCGCCACGGGCGATGCAGGATGCCGCGCACGCCACGCTGGTAGCTCTCGCTGGTGCGGTCGAAGCCACGGTTGAAGCCATTGAAGAAGCGGCCCGACCAGCCCTTGTGTGCAACGTGGTGCTCGCCCTTCTTCAGCGGCTTGAGCATGGTGGCGCACAGTGCCGGGGTCAGCACGATCGCGACCAGCACGGACAATGCCATCGCCGAAACGATCGTGGCCGAGAACTGCCGGTAGATCACGCCGGTGGAGCCGCTCATGAAGGCCATCGGCACGAACACCGCCGACAGCACCAGGCCGATGCCCACCAGCGCGCCGGTGATCTGGCCCATCGACTTGCGGGTGGCCTCCAGCGGCGATAGTCCTTCTTCGGACATGATGCGCTCGACGTTCTCCACCACCACGATGGCATCGTCCACCAGCAGGCCGATGGCCAGCACCATCGCGAACATGGTCAGCATGTTCACCGAGAAGCCCAGCACCGACAGCACGCCGAAGGTACCCAGCAGCACCACCGGCACGGCGATGGTCGGGATCAGGGTGGCGCGGAAGTTCTGCAGGAACAGGTACATCACCACGAACACCAGCACGATCGCTTCAAGCAGGGTCTGCACCACGCCCTTGATCGACACGCGCACGAACGGAGTGGTGTCGTACGGGATCTCGGCCTTCAGGCCGGCCGGGAAGAAGCCTTCCAGTTCCTTCAGGGTTGCATCGACACCGGCAGCGGTATCCAGCGCGTTGGCGCCGGTGGCCAGGGTAACGGCCAGGCCGCTGGCCGGCTGGCCGTTGTAGCGGGTGACGAAATCGTAGGACTCGGCGCCCAGTTCGACGCGGGCGACATCGCCCAGGCGCAGTTCGGCACCGTCCTGCGCACCGCGCACGATGATGTTGCGGAACTGTTCCGGGGTCTGCAGGCGCGACTGCGCATTGATGGTGGCGTTGAGCTGCTGGCCCTTCACCGACGGCGCACCGCCCAGCTGGCCGATGGCCACCTGCGCGTTCTGTGCCTTGATCGCGGCAGTCACTTCCGGCACCGACAGGCCATAGGTGTGCAGCTTGTTCGGGTCCAGCCAGATGCGCATGGCGTACTTGCCACCGAAGACCTGGATGTTGCCCACGCCCGGCACGCGGCTCAGACGGTCAACGACGTTGGAACCGACGTAGTCGGCGATGTCGTTGGCATCCATGCTGCCGTCTTCGGACACGAACGCGATGACGTTCAGGAAGCCCGAGCTGGACTTGGCCACGTTGATGCCCTGCCGCTGCACTTCCTGCGGCAGCAGCGGCATGGCCAGCTGCAGCTTGTTCTGCACCTGCACCTGGGCGATGTCCGGGTTGGTGCCGCTCTCGAAGGTCAGGGTGATGGTGGCCTGGCCGTTGGACGAGCTGTTGGAGGAGAAGTAGATCAGGCCATCCAGGCCCTTCATGTTCTGCTCGATGATCTGCGTCACCGAGTCTTCGACCACCTTGGCCGAAGCACCCGGGTAGCTGGCGCTGATTTCCACCGCCGGCGGTGCGACGTTGGGGTACATCGAGATCGGCAGCTTGAACAGGGCCAGGCCGCCGGCGAGCATGATGATGATCGCGATGACCCACGCGAAGATGGGTCGATCGATGAAGAAACGTGCCATGGGGTTCTCCGCTTACTTCGCGCCTGCGGCCGCAGCTGCAGGTTGGGCGGCGGCCGGCTTGGCCGGAGCGGCACCCTGTTCGGTGACGTTCACGGGCATGCCCGGGCCGATCTTCTGCAGGCCTTCGACGATGACCTTGTCGCCGGCCTTCAGGCCGTCCTCGACCAGCCATTTGTCGCCAACCGTGCGGCTGACCTTGACCGGGCGCGCTTCGACCTTGTTGTCCTTGCCGACCACCATGGCGCTGGTGTCGCCCTTCGGATCACGGGCGATGCCCTGCATCGGCACCAGCACCGCATCACTGCGCACGCCGCCGCCGATCACTGCGCGCACGTACATGCCGGGCATCAGCAGGCCATCGGGATTGTCGACCTTGACCCGCAGCCCGAAGCTGCCGGTGGCCGGATCGACGCTGACTTCGGAGAACTCCAGCGTGCCCTTGTGGGCGAATTCGCTGCCGTCTTCCATCAGGATGCTGACCGGGGTCTGCTGGTTGTCCAGCAGGCGGCCGGCGGCCAGTTCGCGGCGCAGCTGCAGCAGCTCGGCCGAGGACTGGGTGAGGTCGACGTAGATCGGGTCCAGCTGCTGCACGGTGGCCAGCGCGGTGGCCTGGCCGGCGCTGACCAGCGCGCCCTGGGTGACGCTGGACTTGCCGATGCGGCCGCTGATCGGCGCGGTGATGCGCGCGTAGCCGAGGGTGACGTTGGCCGCATCCAGCGATGCCTTGGCGGCACCGACGTCTGCTTCGGCCTGCTTCTGCGCAGCCACGGCGTTTTCCAGATCCTGCTGGCTGACCGCGTCGACCTTGGCCAGCTCGGTGATGCGCTTGGCGCTCAGGCGGGCGGCATTGGCAGTGGCTTCGGCACGGGCCAGCTGCGCGCGGGCGCTGTTGGCCTGGGCGCGATAGCTGGCGTCCTCGATCTGGTACAGCGGCTCGCCGGCCTTGACCATTCCGCCTTCGGTGAACAAGCGCTTGGCGACGATGCCATTGACCTGCGGGCGCACTTCGGCGACCAGGAACGCATTGGTACGACCCGGCAGTTCGCGGGTCAGGCCCACGGTTTCGGACTTCAGCGTTACCACGGTGACATCGCCCGGGCCCTGCTCGGGGGCCTGGGGTTGGCCGCCACAGGCAGCCACGGTCGCGGCGATCGCCAGCGACAGTGCAAAGGGTCGGATTCGGCTCAGCAACATGACGGAAAGGCTCTTGAAGGAAAGGGTCTCAGCCAGCGCTGATACGGCGGACCCTCCACCAGAACTAGTGAAGACCGTGCGAACAGCGCCCACCCGATGCGGCGTGGGGGCCGGACTGGCCTGCCACGCACACGACGGGAATGATGGGAACGAAATATACATACATGCGTGTTTGTTTGTTTGTAAACAGGTACAATTCAGCCACGTTTCACCCGCACTCGTACCTACCCATGGCCCGCAAGACCAAAGAGGACACCCAGGCAACCCGGGAAGGCATCCTTGACGCCGCCGAAGCCTGCTTCCATGAACACGGCGTGGCCCGTACCACGCTGGAGATGATCGGTGCCCGTGCCGGCTATACCCGTGGCGCGGTCTACTGGCACTTCAAGAACAAGAGCGAGGTGCTGACCGCGATCGTCGAGCGCGTGCACCTGCCTTTCATGCAGGAACTGGAGCGCACCTCCACCGACCAGCGCGACACCCCGGTGCACGACCTGCGCGCGGTGATGATCCATTCGTTCATCGAGCTGTCCGAGGACGAGCGCCTGCGCAAGACCATGGAGATCATGCTGCGCAGCGATGCCTCCGCCGATACCAAGGTACTGACCGAACTGCAGCAGGCCGGCTTCCGCGATGCGCTGGACCGGATGGAGCGCGCCCTGCGCCGTGCGCAGGACCTGGGCCAGCTGCGCGAAGGTGCCGACCCGAAGATCGCCGCACGCATGCTGCATGCCACGGTACTGGGCGTGCTGCACGGGGCGATGGTCGAACCGGACCTGATGGACCTCAAGCGCGATGGCATGCTGGCACTGGACATGACCCTGGCCGCCTACGTGAAGGAAGGCGTGTTCGTGCCGGGCACGGTGCCCGAGCCCCTGCCGGAAGCGTGAGCGGCGTTGCTGCCGCCACTACGGCCCCCATCTGAGGACGGCCCCATGATCCTGGACAATGTGGTGTGGGGTTTCATCGGTTGCGGCAGCGTCACCGAGAAGAAGAGCGGCCCCGCTCTGGCCGGCACGCCCGGCTCACGGGTGGCCGCGGTGATGCGCCGCAATGCGGCACTGGCCGAAGACTACGCACGGCGCCATGCGATTCCCTGCTGGTACACGGAGGCCGATGCGCTCATCGCCGATCCGGAAGTGAACGCGGTGTACGTCGCAACGCCACCCTCGACGCACATGCAGTACGCGTTGCAGGCGATTGCCGCGGGCAAGCCGGTCTACATCGAGAAGCCGATGGCCATGGACCATGACCAGTGCCAACGCATCATGGAGGCCAGCGCACGCAGCAGCGTGCCGGTGTTCGTGGCCTATTACCGCCGCGCCCTGCCCCGCTTCGAGAAGGTGAAGCAGCTGCTGGACAGCGGCGCGATCGGTGAACCGCGCAGCGTGCGCGCCACCCTGCATCGACCGCATTCGGCGAACGCTGCGTCGCCGGACTTCTGGCGGACCAATCCAGCAATCTCCGGCGGCGGCCTGTTCGTTGATCTGGGCTCGCACACCCTGGACCTGCTCGATCATCTGCTCGGGCCTTTGACCGATGTGCGTGGCCTGGCCAGTTCGCAGGCAGGCGCGTATGCCGCCGAGGACAGCGTCTCGATGTGCTTCCGTGCCGGTCGCGGGGTGCATGGCATCGCGCAGTGGAGTTTCTGCGCGTTCCGCCGCCAGGATGAGGTCGAGATCACCGGCGACCAAGGTCAGCTGCGCTTTGCCACCTTCGAGGATGTTCCGGTAGTGCTGGAGACCGGGGCCGGCGTGCAGGCGTTCGACATCCCGAACCCGCCGTCGATCCAGCAGCCGTTGATCGCCACTCTGGTGGATGAGCTGCGCGGCAACGGCCACTCGCCGTCGAACGGCGCCAGCGCCGCCCGTACCAATGCGGTGATGGACCAGGTGCTGCAGGCCTACCGAACGCAACGGTAGCGCCGGGCCATGCCCGGCGAGCATGCAGCGCGGCCTGCGTCGGGTAACACCAACATCGGGCCGAACAGCCGCCGGGCATGGCCCGGCGCTACCGGAAGCCCAACGAAAAGGCCGCCTTGCGGCGGCCTTCTATGGTGCAGCGGCCGGGGTCAGAGCCCTCGCCACGGCGAGGGATCCGACCCCATCGGATAGCGGCCTTCTGCGTTACAGGATGTAGCGGCTCAGGTCCGGATCCTGCACCAGCTCACCCAGGTGCGTATCGACGTAGGCGCTGTCGATCGCCAGGGTCTCGCCATCACGGTCCGGCGCTTCGTAGCTGAGCGAATCCAGCAGCCGCTCCAGCACGGTGTGCAGGCGGCGGGCACCGATGTTCTCCTGGCGCTCGTTCACCTGGAAGGCGATCTCGGCCAGGCGATCGATGGCATCGGCGGTGAAGCTGACCTTGACGCCCTCGGTGGCCAGCAGCGCCTCGTACTGCTTGGTCAGCGCGGCCTTCGGCTCGGTCAGGATGCGCACGAAATCGTTCTTGCTCAGCGCACCCAGCTCGACGCGGATCGGGAAACGACCCTGAAGCTCCGGAATCAGGTCGCTGGGCTTGGCCAGGTGGAATGCGCCGGAGGCAATGAACAGGATGTGGTCGGTCTTGATCGTGCCGTACTTGGTGGACACGTTGGAGCCTTCAACCAGCGGCAGCAGGTCGCGCTGCACGCCTTCGCGCGACACGTCGCCACCACCCACGTTGTCACCACGCTTGGCGACCTTGTCGATCTCGTCGATGAAGACGATGCCGTGCTGCTCGCAGGCTTCGATCGCCGCGGTACGGATGTCGTCCTCGTTGACCAGCTTGCCGGCCTCTTCTTCCAGCAGCAGTGGGCGTGCGGCCTTGATGGTCAGCGTGCGCTTGTGCGCCTTGGCACCACCGCCCAGGTTGGCGAACATCGACTTCAGCTGCTGGCCCATTTCCTCCATGCCCGGCGGGGTCATGATGTCCATGCTGACGTTGGCGGCCAGGTCCAGCTCGATCTCGCGATCGTCCAACTCACCATTGCGCAGCATCTTGCGGAACTTGATGCGGGTCTCGTTGTCCTGTGCCGACGGCTCGTTGCGGGCGACTTCCGGATCGAAACCGATGCCGCCACTACGACGCGGCAGCAGCGCATCGAGAATGCGGTCTTCGGCACGTTCTTCGGCCTGGGTACGCACGCGCACCTTGGCCTGTTCGCGGTAAAGCTTCACTGCGGTATCGGCCAGGTCACGGATGATCTGCTCGACGTCCTTGCCGACGTAGCCGACTTCGGTGAAGCGGGTTGCTTCGACCTTGACGAACGGCGCGTTGGCCAGCGTGGCCAGGCGGCGTGCGATCTCGGTCTTGCCGACGCCGGTCGGGCCGATCATCAGGATGTTCTTCGGCATCACTTCATTGCGCAGCTCAGGCACCAGCTGCATGCGGCGCCAGCGGTTGCGCAGGGCGATGGCCACCGCGCGCTTGGCGTCGTGCTGGCCCACGATATGCCGGTCCAGCTCCTGCACGATCTCGCGCGGGGTCATGGTGGCGGAGGAAACTTCGATCTTCGACATGGATGTGCTCACGAATTCGTTGTCTACGATGCCGGAACCGAACGGCCCCGGACGGTAGCGCCGGGCCATGCCCGGCGAATCTGGAACGTCTGTGACGGGTTCCCCGTCACAACTCCTCGACCACCACGTTGCGGTTGGTATAGATGCAGATGTCGCCGGCAATGCCGATCGCTTCACTGGCGATGGTGCGCGCATCCAGTTCGGTGTGCGCCATCAGCGCGCGGGCGGCCGACAGTGCATAGGAACCACCGGAACCGATGGCGATGATGCCGTCCTCCGGCTCGATCACATCACCGGTGCCGCTGATGATCAGCGAGGTTTCCTTGTCGGCCACCGCCAGCAGGGCTTCGAGCTTGCCCAGACGGCGCTCGGTGCGCCAATCCTTGGCCAGCTCGACCGCAGCGCGCTGCAGCTGGCCGTGCTTTTCCAGCTTGGCCTCGAACAGCTCGAACAGGGTGAAGGCATCGGCGGCGGCACCGGCGAAGCCGGCCAGCACCTGGCCGTCACGGCCAAGGCGGCGCACCTTGCGCGCATTGCCCTTCATCACGGTGTGGCCCAGCGTGACCTGGCCGTCGCCGGCAATGGCCACATGCTCGCCGCGACGGACGCAGACGATGGTGGTGGCGTGGAAAACGTTGGGATTCTGACTGGGGTCCATGCGGCCTCCGATAGCTGTTCACGGGAGATGGGGACAGCGCCGGGTGCGATCAAGCCTGTGCGGATGGCTGCCGTTCAGCGCTTGGCCGCGCCCCATCGACAGGAGGGCGCCTTTCTGACGAGCGCATCGCAATGCGCGCGGATCCCACCGCCCGAACGTGGAACACCTGCCGTTCAGCGTTTTGCCTGCGACGGCCGATCCGGATTCGGCTCGATGCCCCAGGCGATGTACCAGTCCTCGCCCTGCGTCTCGATCGGATGCTGGGTGCGGCCGGAACCATTGCCGCAGGCCAGTGCATCAGCCGCGCAGTAGCGGTCGCAGCCCCAGCAGATGCGCTCGGGGTGTTTGGGGTGCAGCGGGATGGGCTTCGCCATGGCAGGCGGTTTCCTCGTGGCCTGCGGCCACGGTGCGCCGGTTGCGGCCGCCCTGCCCTGATCCAGATCAAGGGCGGTCTATTCCGGTAGCGCCGGGCCGTGCCCGGCGAGCGCGCAGCGCGGGCCGCGTCGCATGCACGGGAAATGGATCACACAGCCGCCGGGCGTGGCCCGGCGCTACCCGCCCTTATCGTCCTTGCTGCGGCGCTTGGCGCGTGGATGCGCGGCGTCGTAGACCTTGGCCAGGTGCTGGAAATCGAGGTGGGTATAGATCTGCGTGGTGGCGATGTCAGCATGGCCGAGCAGCTCCTGCACGCCGCGCAGGTCGCCGGAGGATTCCAGGATATGGCTGGCGAAACTATGCCGCAGCATGTGCGGATGCACGTGCTTGAACAGGCCCTGGCGCTGCGCCAGCTGACGGATTCGGATCTGTACCGCGCGTTGGCTGATCGGCCCGTTGCGGCCTGGAAATACCGGCATCGCCGGGCCACCACCACTTTCCGCACGCCATGCCTGCAGCGCTTCACGCGCCGGCCGGCCGAACGGCACCCGGCGCTGGCGATTGCCTTTGCCCATCACGTTGACCAGACCGCTGGCGAAATCCAGATCGCGCCAGGTCAACGCACACACTTCGCTCAGGCGCAGGCCGGAGGAGTAGAACAGTTCCAGTAACGCGCGATCACGACGGCCGAGTTCACCCTCGGGCTCCAGTTCAACCAGCTGCACGGCTTCATCGGCATCGAGCACCTGCGGCAGCCGACGTGGCGCGCGCGGCGCCTTCAGCGTCGCCGCCGGGTTGACCTCGATACGGTCGTGCTTGAGCAGCCAGGCATAGAAGCTGCGGCAGGCAGACAAGCGGCGCTGCAGGCTCTTGGCCGACAGTCCACGGCGGTGTTCATCGGCGACGAACTGGCGCAGCGTTTCGGCATCGAGTGCTTCCACCGCCACGCCACGCGGCTCGGCCCACACCGACAGCGCATCCAGGTCACGGCGGTAGGCATCGAGCGTATGCGCCGACATCCGCCGCTCCACCTGCAGGTGCTGCAGGAAGGCCTGTACCGCGCTCATCGTCGTGTCCTGCTCAGCCCGGGAAGCGCTTCAGGCCGGTGACCAGCGCATCGCCCATCATGCGCAGGAACAGCGTGCCCATGCCCGGGTAGAAGCGGTTCGGGTCATGACTGCCGACCGCGATCAGGCCTACGCCCGGCAGTGGCAGCAATGCGGTGGTCTGCACTTCTTCGCTGCGTACGCCATACAGCACGGCGTTCTTTTCCGGCTGCAGGCGGCCACAGATCGGCTCGCCGTCCTTCAGGCAATCGCGGAACGGACCGAGCTGCGCATCATCGGCGGCGATCACCTGCAGCCAGTCGGCCTGTTCCAGTCCTGCCACCGGCGTGTGCACCACCAACCGCACCAGGTCGCCGGCGAAGTCTTCCTGCAGCGAGGCGGCCATCGCACGCAGGGTGTCGGCGGCGTTGTCCTGCTTCATCAGCGCCAGGGTCAGCTGGTGCGTACGCACCGCCAGACGCTCGTTGACCTGTGCGGTTGCGCCCAGATCGGCCAAGCGTCGCGCCAGCTCGCGGTTCTTCTCGCGCAGCACTTCCAGCTGGTAGCTGGCCAGCGACGCGGTCGGGCCGTCATCGCGGGGCACTACCAGGGTCAGGGCCAGGTCCGGGAACTGCTTGAGGAAGCCGGGATGACGCCGCAACCAGGCAGCAACTTCGTGGGCCCCGAGCTTGTCGACGGTTTCGGTCATGCGATCCACTCCCCTTCGAAGACGAATGCAGTCGGGCCGGCCATTACCACCGGCTGGCCATCGCCCGGCCACTGGATGCGGAGGTCACCACCGGGCAGGCTGATGCGCGCATCGCGCTGCAGGCGGCCACGCTGCATCAGCGTCACCGCAGCGGCACAGGCACCGCTGCCGCAGGCCAGGGTTTCGCCAACGCCGCGCTCGAACACACGCAGGCGTGCATGCGCGGGGTTCATCACCTGGGCGAAGCCCACGTTCACCGAACGCGGGAACGACGCATGCTGCTGCAGCAGCGAACCGACGCGCTCGACCGGTGCGGCATCGATCAGGCCGACTTCAATCACCGCGTGCGGATTGCCCATCGACACGGCGGCAAAACGCACGGTCTCGCCCTGCAGCGGCAGCAGGTATTCCTCGCGCGGATGGGCGAAACCCACCAACGGCACGTTGGCCGGCTCGAACGCGGGCACACCCATGGTCACCGCGTAGTGGCCATCGCCCAGCACCTTCACTTGGTGGCTGGCCAGCGGGCTGTCGATGACGAACGCATCGCCCTGTGCACTGCCCTCGCGCACCAGCCAGGCGGCGATGCAGCGCGCGCCGTTGCCACACTGTTCGGAATTGGAACCATCGGCATTCCAGATCCGGTACGAAGCCACCGAGCCTTCCGCGCGCGGCGCTTCGATGGTCAGGATCTGATCGCAGCCGACACCGGTGTGGCGATCGGCCAGGCGCGCGGCCAGCTCGGGCGTAGGTGGCACGGTGCCGTCACGCAGGTCGATCACTACGAAATCATTGCCTGCGCCATGCATCTTGCTGAAGCGCAGGGCCTTGGAACCGGCCTTACTCATTCCCGCTACCCACCTTCTTCGCGGGCGCAGGCGCCGGCTGGGTCGTCGGCGCGGCCGGGTCCACGGTCGTGGCCGGGGTGCCGGTGCCCTGGGTCTCCGCCGGAGTCGCCTCGTTGGCGGGCTCGGCAACCGGTTCGACCAGTTCTTCCACCGGCACCGGCTTCTGCGGCAGTACCAGCGGGCCCTTGTTGCCGCAGGCGGCGAGGAGCAGCAGCGAAGCCGCTGCCAGCGGAATCAGGATGGCATTTCGATGGGGGATCTTCATGCCCCGAGTATAGCCATTGGCGGCTGAGCGGTTGGTGCAGGGTGCCATGCCGCGCATCCGCCGGGCATGGCCCGGCGCTACCGCAACCGGGCCCCCTGGTAGCGCCGGGTCATGCCCGGCGAGGGACGTTATTCGGGTGGCGGCAACGGCCGGGTCCACAACCAGATCGCCACCACGGTCATGCTGCCGATCGAGAACCACTTCACCCAGGCGATCGGCACGCACCACAGCATGATGCCGGCGCACACCGCCATGGTGATCGTGGCCATCCACTTGCCATAGCGGCTGACCGCGCCATGTGCCTGCCAGTTGGCGATGGCCGGGCCGAAGCGCGGATGTTGCAGCAACCAGTTGTGCAGGCGCTCGGAACCACGCGAGGCAGCCCAGGCCGAGATCAGGATGAATACGGTAGTCGGCAGGCCCGGCACGAAGATGCCGACGATGCCGGTGCCGAGGCTGACGTAGGCCAGCAGCCACCAGGCCCAGCGGAAACGTACCGGCCGGACCGGCGCGGACGATGCTTTGGCAACGGGTGGGTCGGGCTGGCTCATCGCACAAGGATACCCAGAGCGGTGGCGGCGGCGATATCACCGCCGCCACCGTGCGTCATTCCGCCGCAGCGGCGCCGGCCGGGTCCTGGATACCCAGCTGCTGCAGCACGAAAGCGTATGACTCGGACAGCTCACGGTAGCGCTGGAAGCGCCCCGACTTGCCACCGTGACCAGCTTCCATGTTGGTGCGGAACAGGATCGGAAGATGGCCGGTGTTGTCGTCACGCAGCTTGGCCACCCACTTGGCCGGCTCCCAGTACTGCACCTGCGAATCCCACAGGCCGGTGCCCACGAACAGCGCCGGGTAGGCCTGCTTCTTCACGTTGTCATAGGGCGAGTAGGACAGCATGTAGTCGTAGTACGGCTTCTGCTCCGGGTTGCCCCACTCGTCGTACTCGTTGGTGGTCAGCGGAATGGTCGGGTCGAGCATGGTGGTGACCACGTCGACGAACGGCACCTGCGCCACCATCACCCGATAGTCCAGCGGCGCCTGGTTGGCCACCGCGCCCATCAGCAGGCCGCCGGCGCTGCCACCGGAGGCGGCCACGCGATCTTTCGCCGCCCAACCCTGTGCTACCAGGCCACGGGTGACGTCGATGAAATCGTTGAAGGTGTTCTGCTTGTGCAGCAGCTTGCCGTTCTCGTACCAGTCACGGCCCATTTCCTGGCCGCCGCGGATATGCGCAATGGCATACACCACGCCGCGATCAAGCAGGCTCACCGCTGTCTGGTTGAAGTACGGGTCCATCGACATGCCGTAGCTGCCGTAGGCGTACTGGAACAGCGCGCCCTTGCCATCCTTCTGGTAGCCCTTGCGGTAGACCAGCGACACCGGCACCTTGACCCCGTCGCGGGCGGTGATCCACACACGGTCGGTTTCGTACTTCGATACGTCATAGCCGATCACCGGCTGCTGCTTGAGCTGACGGCGCTCGCCTGTGGCAGTGTTCAGCTCGAACACCGTGGTCGGGGTGGTCATCGAGGTGTAGACGTAACGCAACCACGGCGTATCGGCCTCGGTGTTGTCGCCCAGGCCCATGGAATACGCCGGCTCATCAGCCTTCACGTAATCGCTGCGGCCATCCTTGAACAGCAGGCGGATGCGCTCCAGGCCTTCGGAACGTTCGGCGATGGCGGTGTAGGTATCGAACAGTTCGAAGCCTTCGATGAACACCGCGGCGTCGTGCGCGATCCAGTCCTGCCACTGCGAACGCGAGGTCGCATCGGTGGGCGCGGTGACCAGCTTGAAGTTCTTCGCACCGTCGTTGGTGCGGATCACCCAGCGGCCATCGTAGTGGTCGGCGTCATACTCGACATCGCGCTGGCGCGGCGCAAGCACGGTGAAGGTGGTCGGATCACCGGCCGGTGCGTAACGCTCTTCCGAGGACACGGTGCTGTGCACGCCGATGGTGATGAAGCGGTCGTCGCGGGTGCGGCCGAGGCCCATGTAGAAACTGTCGTCCTTCTCTTCGTAGACGACGGTGTCGGCGCTGGCCGGGGTGCCCAGCACGTGCTTCTTCACGCGCACGGTCAACAGCGTTTCCGGATCATTTTCGACGTACAGCACGGTGCGGTTGTCGTCGGCCCAGACCAGATCACCGGAGCTGCCGCTGATCACATCGGGCAGCACCTGGCCGGTGCGCAGGTCCTTGAAGCGAATGGTGTACTGGCGGCGGCCGACGTCATCATCGGCCCATGCCAACAGCTGGTTGTCCTGGCTGACCTCCATCGAGCCGACACTGAAGTAACCCTTGCCGGCGGCCAGTGCATTGACGTCGAGCAGGATCTCTTCGGGCGCTTCCATCGCACCCTTGCGGCGCGCATGGATGGGGTAGTCCTGGCCGGTCTCGTAGCGGCTGTAGTACCAGTAGCCGCGCTCACGCGCCGGCACGCTGGAATCGTCCTGCTTGATGCGGCCGACGATCTCCTTGTACAGGGAGTCTTCCAGTGGCTTCAGCGGTGCCAGCAGCTGGTCGGCATAGGCATTCTCGGCCTGCAGGTAGGCCAGCATGTCCTTGTTCTCGCGCTTGTCGTCGCGCAGCCAGTAATAGTCATCGTTGCGGGTCGCGCCGAACGGCGCCTTGACCACGTGCGGATGCTTGGCGGCATCCGGCGGAACGGGCGGAGTGGCGGCGGTAGCGGTGGTGGTCATCAGGCTGGCAAGCAACAGGCAGAGGGTGGATTTCATGAGATAAGGCTCCTGGTGCATCAATGCAATGGTCTTCGACGGGGTCAGATCCCTTTTCCCGAAAAGGGATCTGACCCCAATACCGGCAATGCGGCAACCCTGCGGATCGTCATGGGTCGCGCGCGACCCTCCTCCGGGCCAGAGCCCTTTTGCACGCAAAAGGGATCCGACCCCGGCACGCGGCGTACCATGGCGGCATGAGTACCCTGCCCCACACGCCGGGCTACAGCCGGCGCAGCCATGAAATCGCCCCGTTCCACGTGATGTCCCTGCTGGCCCGCGCACAGGCGCTGGAACAGGCCGGCCATGATGTGATCCACCTGGAGATCGGCGAACCGGACTTCACCACCGCCGAACCGGTCGTACGCGCCGGCCAGGCCGCACTGGCCGCCGGCCACACCCGCTATACCGCCGCGCGTGGCCTGCCGGCCCTGCGCCAGGCGATCAGCGGCTTCTATCGCAGCCACTATGGGTTGGACATCGATCCCGAACGCATCCTGGTCACGCCCGGCGGTTCCGGGGCGCTGCTGCTGGCCAGCAGCCTGCTGGTCGATCCCGGCCGCCACTGGCTGCTGGCCGACCCCGGCTACCCCTGCAACCGCCACTTCCTGCGCCTGGTGGAAGGCGGCGCGCAGCTGGTGCCGGTCGGCCCGGACACCGCCTACCAGCTCACTCCATCGCTGGTGGAACAGCACTGGAATGCCGACAGTGTCGGCGCGCTGGTGGCGTCGCCGGCCAACCCCACCGGCACCGTGTTGTCGGCCGATGAGCTGGGCGCGTTGTCGGCCGCGCTGCATGCACGTGGCGGCCATCTGGTGGTCGATGAGATCTACCACGGCCTGACCTACGGGCTGGATGCGCCCAGCGTGCTGCAGGTCGATGACAGCGCCTTCGTGCTGAACAGCTTCTCCAAATACTTCGGCATGACCGGCTGGCGGCTGGGCTGGCTGGTGGCGCCGCCGGCGGCGGTGCCCGATCTGGAAAAGCTGGCGCAGAACCTGTACATCAGCGCATCCAGCATCGCCCAGCACGCTGCGCTGGCCTGCTTCAGCGCGGAATCGATGGCGATCTTCGAGCAGCGCCGGCAGGCCTTCCAGCAGCGCCGCGACTATCTGTTGCCCGCCCTGCGCGAGCTCGGCTTCCGCATCGACGTGGAGCCGCAGGGCGCGTTCTACCTGTACGCCGACGTCAGTGCATTCACCGATGACGCGCAGGCGTTCTGCAACCACTTCCTGGAAACCGAGCACGTGGCGTTCACCCCGGGCCTGGATTTCGGCTTCCACCGTGCCAACCAGCATGTGCGGCTGGCCTACACCCAGGAAGTGCCGCGGTTGCAGGAAGCGGTGGCGCGGATTGCGCGCGGGTTGAAACGATTCCGGTAGCGCCGGGCCATGCCCGGCGGCATATTGCCGCGCTCCGCGCTCGCCGGGCATGGCTCGGCGCTACCGTTCAACGAACGCCCAAAGAAAAACGCCGCCCGAAGGCGGCGTTTTTCATTCCATCACTTACCGCCCAACCGCTCCCACAGGAAGCTGTAGGCCAGCGCCGACATGTGCGCTGCCTGCGCATTGTTGGCCGCACCGCCGTGGCCACCTTCGATGTTCTCGTAGTAGGTCACGTCCTTGCCGGCGTCGATCATCTTCGCCGCCATCTTGCGGGCGTGGCCCGGGTGCACGCGATCATCGCGGGTGGAGGTGGTGAACAGCACCGGCGGGTAGGTCTTCTTCGCGTCGAACAGATGGTACGGCGAGAAGGTCTTGATGAACTCCCAGTCGCTGGTGTCCGGGTTGCCGTACTCGGCCATCCACGAGGCACCCGCCAGCAGGTGGCTGTAGCGCTTCATGTCCAGCAGCGGTACCTGCACCACCACCGCACCGAACAGCTCCGGGTACTGGGTCAGCATGTTGCCGGTGAGCAGGCCACCGTTGCTGCCACCCTGCACACCCAGGTGCTTGGCCGAGGTGATCTTGCGGGTGACCAGGTCCTGCGCCACGGCGGCCATGTCTTCATAAGCCTTGTGACGGTTCTGCTTCAGCGCCGCCTGGTGCCAGCGCGGGCCGTACTCGCCACCGCCACGGATGTTGGCGACCACGTACACGCCGCCCTTCTCCAGCCAGGCGCGGCCCATGCCACCGGAGTAGTTCGGGGTCAGCGAGATCTCGAAGCCACCGTAGCCGTACAGCAGGGTCGGGTTGGAACCGTCCAGCTTCATCGCCTTGTCGTGCACCACGAAGTACGGCACGCGGGTGCCATCCTTGCTGGTAGCGAAGTGCTGTTCGATCACCTTGTCCTTGGCATCGAAGAAGGCCGGCATGGTCTTGAGCACTTCCGGTGCCTTGCCGATCTCGGCCAGTGCCAGCGTGGTCGGGGTCAGGTAGTCGGTGGCGGTCAACCACACCGCATCACTGTCGTTGCTGTCCACTGCTGCCACGCCGAGGGTACCGAACGCCGGTGCACCGACGAACGCGCTCTTCTGCCAGCCCTTCGCGCCCGGAGTCAACACCGACAAGCGGTTCTTGACGTCGTCCAGCACGTTCAGTACCAGGTGGTTCCGGGTCCACGAAGCGCTGGCCAGCGAAGTGGTCGCGGTCGGAGTGAACAGCACCTCGAAATCGCGTTTGCCGGCCAGGAAGTCATCCAGCTTGGTCGCCAGCAGCGAACCGGAGGCATAAGTCTTGCCGCCCACGGTCCAAGCGTCACGCAGCTCCAGGGTCAGCCATTGCTTGTGCAGGCCCTTCTCGGCCGAGTTCGGCGCGTCGATCTTGGTCAGCGTGCCGTCGTCGCTGCGCAGGTAGATCTCGTTGTTGTAGAAGGCCAGCGTGCGGCTGACCAGGTTGCGCTCGAAGCCCGGAGTGTCATCGTGCATCGCCGCGATGTACATGTCTTCCGGCTTGCCTTCGTACACCACGCTGGCCGAAGCCATCGGCGTGCCGCGCTTCCACAGCTTGGCCACGCGCGGGTAGCCGGAGGTGGTCATCGAGCCGGCACCGAAGTCGGTGTAGACGAACACGGTGTCGCGATCGATCCAGTTCAGGCCGCCCTTCGATTCCGGACGGAAGAAGCCGTCCTTGATCCAGGACTTGTTGGACAGGTCGAACTCACGGGTGACATCGGCATCGGCGCCGCCGCGCGACAGCGCGATCAGGCAGCGGCTGTAGTCCGGGCGCAGGCAGTCGGCACCGTGCCAGACCCAGTTCTCACCCTCGGCCTTGTTCAACGCGTCCAGGTCGAGCACGGTTTCCCACAGCGGCGAGGCCTTGCGGTATTCGGCCAGCGTGGTGCGCCGCCACAGGCCGCGCTCGTGCTGCTTGTCCTTCCAGAAGTTGTAGTAGTAGTCGCCGATCTTCTGCACGCCGGGGATCTTGGCGTCGGAGTCGAGCACCTCGCGGATGCTGGTTTCCATCTGCTTGAAGGCAGGGGTCTGTGCCAGGCGCCCTTCGGACTTGGCGTTCTGTTCCTTGACCCAGGACAGCGGCTTGTCGCCGGTCACGTCCTCCAGCCAGGCGTAGCGATCGGTTTCTTCAGCGGCCACGGCGGTCCCCACCGAGGCAGCGGTCATCATGCCGGCCAGCAGGCAGGCGGAAGCGAGTCGTGACATTGCAGCTCCAGGCAGTCATAAGCCCAGGAACGCTAGCACGGAACATCGCGGCCGCCCCCGTGTCGAAGGTCAGGCCGTGGCCGTCGAGCCGCGCCGGCCTCGAGGCGTCCCGCCGCTGCGACGTCGCGCCTGTCCACCGGTACGACGTGCCAGCCGCAGCCACGACAGGCGTGGCAACGGGAAGCGCAGCAGTGCCCACCAGGCCACCAGCGGCATGCCTACCAGCCACATCGGCAGCCAGCCCAGCCAGGCGCTGCTGCCGCGCGCGGCCGGCCAGACCAGTACCAGCGCCAGGCCGGCCAGGGCCAACTGCTGCACGCTGCGCAGCAGGCGCGGGTCGGCACGCTCGAGGATGACGCGTTCAGTTGCAGGGCGACGGACGGAACGTGCGTTCATGGGGCTTCTCCGGTAGACAATGCAACACAGCTTGGGCAAGCCCCTTCTCACAGGTTGCGACACCATTGACGGATCGCGTGCACACAGTCGACCATGCGCGTGCAAGCCCACTGGAGCACGCTCCCGCATGACCTCGATCCGCCCGCTCTGCGCCGTGCTGCTGGCCCTGTCCCTGGCGGGCCCCGCCATGGCCACCAGTGAGCCGCCGTCGCCCCGTGCCAGCGCAGCGCGCGCTTCCGCCCTGGACGAACCGATCGACCTGAAGCGTTTCATGGGCACCTGGTACGTGATCGGCCGCGTGCCGAACTTCATCGAACGCGGCCATGTCGCCAGCGTCAACCAGTACGAATTGCGCGACGAACACAAGGTCGGCATCACCTACCGCTACCGCGATGGCTTCGGCGAACCCCTGCAGGAAGTCCGCGCCCGTGCCAGCGTCGACCCGGACAGCGGCAACCACGGCTGGCGCACCTGGTTCTATCGCGTGGTGCCTACCCATTCGCGCGTGCTGGAAGTCGCCCCGGACTACTCATGGGCGCTGATCGGCTACCCAGGCCGCGAGATGGCCTGGATCTTCTCGCGTACGCCGGACATGGACAAAGCCCTGTACAAGGAGCTGGCCGAGCGCCTGCGTGACGAGTACGGGGTGAACACCGACAAGCTCAAGCGCGTGCCGCAGCATCCCGAGCAGGTCGGCAAGCTGGGCTACGAAGTGCCGAACGAGCGTTGAGATGGCGCCGCCGGGCATGGCCCGGCGCTACCTGCCACATGACACTTCCGGTAGCGCCGGGCCATGCCCGGCGGATTCACCGATTATTTGCGGCTGTAATGCGTGACCAGGCGGTCGCCGAGCATCTGCAGCAGCTGCACCAGCACCAGCAATACCACCACGGTGACCAGGGCCACGTCGGTACGGTTGCGCTGGTAGCCTTCGCGAAGCGCCAGGTCGCCCAGGCCACCGGAACCAATCGCACCGCCCATTGCCGTGAACCCGACCAGCGCCACCGTGGTTACGGTCGCGGCTGCAATCAGGCCCGGGCGGGCTTCGGGCAGCAGTACCCGGCTGACCAGTTGCCAGGTGGTGGCGCCCATCGACTGTGCTGCCTCGACCACGCCGCGGTCTACTTCACGCAGGGCGGTCTCGACCAGCCGCGCGTAGAACGGTGCCGCACCGATGACCAATGCGGGCAGCGTGCCGAGCACACCGATCGACTGGCCCATCAGCCACAGCGACACCGGGATCAGCACCACCATCAGGATGATGAACGGTACCGAGCGCAGCAAGTTCACCACCAACGCCAGCACGCCATAGGCAAAGGGCCGGCGCTTCAGCTGCGGCGCCCCGAACACGTACAACAACACGCCCATCGGCAACCCAATGGCCAGAGTCAGCGGCAGAGAACCGGCCATCATCAGCAGCGTCTCGATGGTCGCCTTGCCGATATCCACCCATTTGTCCGCATCCAGGTGGCGGAAGAAACCTTCAGCAGTGGCGGCGATCATCGACGCAGTTCCTCAACGTGCACGCCGGCGGCCACGAATGCGGCCTGCGCGGCGGACTGGTCACCGCCCACCAGGGCGACCACCAGCTGGCCATACGGGGTGTCCTTGATCCGGTCGATACGGCCGGACAGGATGTTGTAATCGACCCCGGTCTGGCGCGCGACGCTGCCGAGCAGGGGTTCATAGGTGTCGCCGCCGAGGAAGGTCAGGCGCACGATGCGACCGCCGACGACGTCGAAATCGCGGTGCAGCGCGCCTTCATCCACATGCTCCGATTCGCTGACGAAACGGCGCGTGGTCGGGTGCTGCGGGTGCAGGAACACCCGGGTGACCGGCCCGGTCTCGACCATCTGACCGGCATCAAGCACGGCCACGCGATCGCAGACACGGCGGATCACGTCCATCTCGTGGGTGATCAGCACGATGGTGAGGCCCAGCTCTCGGTTGATCTTCGACAGCAGTGACAACACCGAAGCGGTGGTCTGCGGGTCGAGCGCACTGGTCGCCTCGTCGCACAGCAGGATCTGCGGGCGGGTCGCCAGCGCACGGGCGATGCCGACGCGCTGCTTCTGGCCACCGGACAACTGGGCCGGGTATTTCTGCGCATGCGCTTCCAGGCCGACGGTCTGCAGCAGCTCGGCCACGCGCGCGTCGATCTCCGCCTTCGGCGTACCGGCCAGTTCCAGCGGGAAGGCGACGTTGCCCGCCACCGTGCGCGAAGACAGCAGGTTGAAGTGCTGGAAGATCATGCCGATGCGCCTGCGCAGCGCGCGCAGGCCGTCCGGGTCCAGCGCGGTGACATCCTCGCCGCCGATCAACAGCCGTCCACCGCTGGGCTCTTCCAGGCGGTTGATCATGCGGATCAGGGTCGACTTGCCGGCACCGGAATGGCCAATGATGCCGAACACCTCACCGGCCTCGATGGTCAGGTCCAGCGGTTGCAGCGCGCTGACCTCGCGGCCGGCAACGGCATAGGATTTGTGCAGGCGCTGGAACTCGATCACGGGCGTGACTCACCGGCTGGGTGGCGGAAGGGGGCGTGCAGCCTACCAGCGTGGGGGCTTGCGCGCCCGCGCCATGGGCCAGAATGTTATTCCTTTTGGTTCTAAGCAACCCACACCGGCGGGTTGGCTGGGGTCAGAGCCCCTGCGGGGATCCGACCCCGGGGTCGGATCCCCGCAGGGGCTCTGACCCCATTCCCCGGCCCAACGGACTCAGGGATGATCCAGCGGCTTCGGCGGCTCCTGTCGGTTCACCCGCTCGCGATGCAGCAGGTAAAGGCCGGAGGCGACAATGATCGCCGCTCCCACCCAGGTATAGCCATCCGGCAGCTGGCCCCAGAAGGCCAGATCCCAGCCGATCACCCAGACCAGGCCGCTGTACTCCAGCGGCGCGATCATCGAGGCCTCGCCCAGCTGGAACGCCTTGGTCAGGGCAATCTGGCCCAGCGCCCCAGCCAGTCCCATGCCGGCGATCAGCGGCGCATGCGCCAGCTGCAGCGGCACCCAGCCCGGAATCGCCAGCAGGCCGGCGCCGATGGCCATGATCACCAGGAACCAGACCACCATCGACTGCGAGGTATCGGTGCGGGTCAGCAGGCTGACCGTGATCGCGGCGATGGCATAGGCGGTGGCCGCCGCCAGCACCATCAACCCCGGCACCGAGATGAAGCCGTCCACGCCCGGCCGCAGTACCACCAGCACGCCGATCAGGCCGATGCCGATGGCCACCCAGCGCCGCGGCCCAACCCGCTCGCCCAGCAGCGGCACCGACAGCGCCGCAATCAGCAGCGGCGCGACGAAATAGATGGTGTAGGCGGTGGACAGCGGCAGGTCACGCAGGGCGAACACGAAGCAGCCGATCATCGCCATGCCCAGCGCGCCGCGCAGCAGGTGCAGGCCCCAGCGGCGCGGGATCAGCGAGCGCGGGCCGGCGCTGACCAGCACCCAGACCAGCACGAACGGCAGCGAGGCCGCGCCACGCAGGAAGGTCACTTCCAGAGTCGGATAGCTGGCCGACAGCTGTTTCATGCCAGCATCCATCAGCGAGAAACAGGCGACCGCCGCAACCATCCAGGTCACCGCGCGCGAGGGAGAGCGTTGCAGGTTCATGGCCCATTATCGCCCGCCCGTTGCTCTTATGTAGCGCCGAGCCATGCTCGGCGGCTTTGTGTAGAGCATTCGAGCATGGCTCGACCCTACAAAACGGGCATGCAGCCGGCGCGATAGAATGGCCGCCACTGAATTCTGCGGAGCCTCGCCCATGCCTTCCTTCGACGTCGTGTCCGAAGTCGACACCCACGAGCTGACCAACGCCATCGACCAGGCCAACCGCGAGCTCGCCACCCGCTTCGATTTCAAGGGCGTGGATGCCAAGTTCGAGCGCGAGGGCGATGTGATCAACCAGACTGCGCCGACCGAGTTCCAGCTCAAGCAGATGAACGACATCCTGCGCGCGCGCCTGGCCGCGCGCGGCATCGACGTGCTCAGCCTGGAATTCGGCGATATCGAAACCAACCTGGCGCAGGCCCGGCAGAAGATCACCGTCAAGCAGGGCATCGAGCAGAAGATCGCCAAGAAGATCGCTGCGGCACTGAAGGATGCCAAGCTGAAGGTGGAAAGCCAGATCAACGGCGACAAGCTGCGCGTGCAGGGCAAGAAGCGCGACGACCTGCAGGACGCCATCGCGGTGCTGAAGGCCGGCAAGTTCGAGCTGCCGCTGCAGTTCAACAACTTCCGCGATTGATGGATTTCGCCGGGCTGGGCCCGGCGCTACCGGGTGGCGCGCGACTGATGACCCGGCGCGCCCCGGGCTGCAACGGTAGCGCCGGGCCATGCCCGGCGGACTGCGCGATCAATCGCGCAGCAGCTTGTACAGCGTGGTGCGCGAGATACCCAGCTGGCGTGCGGCCAGGCTGAGATTGCCGTCTGTGGCCTGTGCCGCACGGCGTGCCGCCTCGCGCTGCTGGTCACGCAGCAGCAGCGCCCCCGGGTTTGTCGGCGCACTCCGCTGCGCGCCGCGCCGCAATGCACCTCGCGGTGCCTGCAGATGCTGCAGGTAGACCGCACTGCCCTCGCCCAGCCGGACCCGATGCGGCGCACCTGGTTGCAGCAGGCGACGTCGTTGCGCCGCACTGGCACCGGCAAACAGCACCTCCAGGCTCAGCAACGGCAGCGGCCCGCGCCGTGGCAGACCCAACAGGCGCCTTGCAACGCGGTTGGCCGCGCGCAGCTGGCCGTCCTCCTGCACCGCCAGCAGCCCCTGCAGCGGTGACACCAGCCAGCGTGGATCATGCTGCACGGCCAGCAGGTGCACGTCGGTGAGGGCATGGAACAGGCGGTTCTCGCTGGCCAGCGCGGCCTGCCGGAAATAGCCCTGCAGCAAGGACGGATCGCGCTCGCCCAGGCCGGTGATGTCGATCACCCCGAAGATCTTGCCGTCGAGATCGTGCAGCGGCTCGCTCAGGCAGAACACCGGGGCGAAACGCTGCAGGTAGTGCTCGTTGCCACGCACCAGCGCCGGCAGGTCGTCGGCCAGGCTGACCGCCGGTGCCGTGGTACCGATTTCGCTCTCGCCCAGCCGCCGCCCAACCTGGATCGGCCTTAACAGTGGCGCGTCTTCCAGGCCGTGCGCCTGCTGCGCGACCACCATGCCGTCGCGGTTGGCGCAGAACATCGTCCAGCCCCGTCCGCCGAACGCGGCCCAGAGTTGTTCCAGCTCCGGCTGCACGCAACGCGCCAGGCGTCGGTCATCGGGATGGGACAAATGGCGGCCATCGCCCAGCAGCGGCCGGTAGTCCGGCTCCTGCCCCGGCCGCAGGCCGGCCGCACGCGAGCGCTGCCAGGACTGCTGCAACGGCAAGGGCAGCACGCCCAGTGACTGTGCATCGCCCTCGGCGAAGGCCGCCCGGGCGGCCACCAACTGCTGTTGTCCCAGTGCGGAAGCCATCATGGATGCAGAGTACACCCGCGCTCGCCATGCCCGCGTTACGCCACGGCAACGGAACGTTTCCGCCAGGAACTCATGCCCCAATCAAACACGGGGGTCAGAGCCGTTTTCCTCTGGAAATCGGATCCGACCCCATCGCATGTCCAACAGTTCGCGGAGACCTGTCCAAGGCCGGGTGCCGGGCGCAACCGTGCACCCCACCCTGACCTTACGCCGCGATTCGCAGGATCGGCTTCAGCGTAATACCCCGGGTGCTGTCTTCGGCGGCCTGGTTGATCTGTTCCAGCGGATAGAACTTCACCAGCTTGTCGAACGGGAAACGGCCCTGCTGGAACAGTGTCACCAGCTGCGGAATGAACACCTGCGGCACGCTGTCGCCCTCGACGATGCCGCGGATGCTGCGACCGCCGAGCAGCAGGTTGTTCACATCGAAGCTGGCGGTGGTGCCCAGCTTCGGCGCACCGACCACGCCCATCATGCCAAGCCCGCCGAGCGCTTCGATGCCGGCGGAGAGCACTTCCGGGCGACCGGTCGATTCCAGCGCAAAATCAGCGCCGCCGCCGGTGATCGCACGCACGGCCTCGACCACATCGGTCTCGCGGCTGTTGATCACGTGGGTGGCCCCCAGTTCCAGCGCCAACTCCAGGCGCGACGGCACCACATCGATGGCGATGATGGTGGTGGCGCCAGCCACCTTGGCCGCCATCACCGCGCTCAGGCCGACTGCACCGGCACCGTAACTGGCGAAGCTGCTGCCGGACCGCACCTGCAGCGAGTTGAGCACCGCACCCGCGCCGGTCTGGATGCCGCAGCCCAACGGGCCGAGCAGTTCCAGCGGTGCATCGTCCGGCACCTTGATCGCATTGATCTCGCGTGCAAGTGCGTAGGTGGCGAACGAGGACTGTGCGAAGAAGTGGTCGTGCAGCGACTGGCCCTGCGCATCGGTGATCGCGGTATGGCCGTGGCCATCGTCGCCACCGAAGTTGAGCGCAAAGAAGTCACGGCAATACGCGCCGTGGCCACCGCGGCAGGGATTGCAGTGACCACAGGCACCGTAGGTCAGCACCACATGATCTCCGGCCTTCAGTTCCTTGACGTTGGGCCCGACCGCTTCAACGATGCCGGCACCTTCGTGGCCAAGTACCGCCGGCAACGGCACCGGGTAGTACTGGTCGCGCACGATCAGGTCGGTATGGCACAGGCCCGTGGCCACCACCTTCACCAGCACCTCGTCGTCCTGCGGGCCGCGCAGCGTGGCCTGCTCGATGACGAAAGGCTGTTCCTTGCCGCGCACCACGGCGGCGGTGATCTCACGGGTTGCAGTGTCGATGTTCATACGTGGATCCTCCTGGATCAGATCGGGTAGGCGGGCGCTTCGCCCTTGACGGTCAGCCACTGCCACTGGGTGAATTCTTCGCCGTTGGCCGGGCCACCGATGCTGGTGCCGTTGCCGGACGCACCCACGCCACCAAAGGGATTGATCACTTCGTCGTTCACGGTCTGATCGTTGATGTGCAGCAGGCCGGTGCGCAGGCGTTCGCCGATCTTCAGCGCGCGGCCGACATTGCTGGAGATGATCGCCATCGACAGTCCGTACTCGCTGTCGTTTGCCAGGCGCACGGCTTCGTTGTCATCGTCGAACGGCACCACCACCGCTACCGGTGCGAATATTTCTTCGTTGAATGCCGGATTGTCGGCCGCGACGTTGCCAAGCACGGTCGGTGCAAAGAACAGGTCCCGGTGCGTACCGCCCGCTTCCAGCGTGGCGCCGGCCTGTACCGCCTGCTCGACCACGCGCAAGGCGTGGTCGCGCTGGCCGGCGTTGATCAGCGGGCCTATTGCTACGTCCTCGCGTGCAGGATCGCCCACCTTGAGCGCGTTGGCCTTGGCCACCAGCTTCTGCAGGAACGCGCCGTGGATCTTCCGGTGCACCAGCACGCGGCCGGTCGCCATGCAGATCTGGCCCTGGTGCAGGTAGACGCCCCACGCGGTGTTGGCCACTGCCAGATCGAGGTCGGCATCGTCCAGAATGATCAGCGAGTTCTTCCCACCCAGTTCCAGCGAGACCTTCTTCAGGTGCTTGCCCGCGGCCTCGCCCACCTTGCGCCCGGCCGCCGTGGAGCCAGTGAACTGGATCATCGCCACGTTCGGATCGCTGGTCAGTGCAGCACCGGCCGCACCGTCACCCGGCAGCATGTGCAGCACGCCCGCCGGCAGGCCGGCCTGCTCGAACAAGCGCGCGATCACCGCGCCACCACACACCGCCGTGCGCGGATCGGGCTTGAGTACCACGGCATTGCCGAGTGCAATCGCCGGGGCCACCGCGCGCATCGCCAGGTACAGCGGGAAATTGAACGGCGAAATGATCCCCACCACGCCCAGCGGCCGGCGCCGTGCCAGGTTCAGCCGGCCCGGTTCGGAGGGCAGGATCTCGCCGACGCTGCGCGACGGCAGTGCGGCGGCTTCATGCAGCGCCTTGATCGTCACCTTGGCCTCGAAGCCGGCCTTGAGGCGGGTCGAGCCGCTTTCGCGGACCAACCAGTCGATGAGGGTGTCGATGTTCTCCTCGGCCAGCCGCGCAGCCTTGCGCAGCACCTCGGCGCGCTGTTCATAGGGTGCGGCGGCCCACGCCTGTTGTGCCTGCGCAGCGGTAGCCGCCGAACGCGCCACCTGCGCCGGGTCCGCCAGACCGATCTCGCCGAGCGACTGACCGGTAGCCGGTTCGATCACCGGCTGCCGCTGCACAGCGGCCTGCCAGTGCCCATCGAAGAAGGCGCCGGCCCAGAGGGCGTCCGGCAGCCACGGGGAAGTTGCAGTCATGTGGAGTCCTCCTGTGTCGTGCGTCCATTCCACGCCCGTAGGCCGTGGCGGGCAATCGGCCATCCGCCGGTAGCCTGCAAGGGATTGAATCAACGGGGATTTACAGCATCGCCACTGTCCAGTTCCTGCACAGTGAACAGCGCGGCAGCGGCACACTGCCTACAATGTCCGCCCCGCCAGCCGACGTGCCCGCCATGACCGATACCTCCCTGCCCACCGATGACCCGATCGCCGCCACCCGCCTGTGGCTGGAGCGCATCGTCATCGGCCTGAACCTGTGCCCGTTCGCCAAAGCGGTGTACGTGAAGGACCAGGTGCGCATCGTGCTCAGCGACGCCACCACGCCCGAGGCGCTGGTTGAACAGCTGGCCGAAGAGCTGGTGCTGCTGCGTGACACACCCGCCGAGCAGATCGACACCACCCTGATCGTGCATCCGCAGGTGCTGACCGACTTCCTCGACTACAACGACTTCCTCGACAACGCCGACGCAGCGATCGAGGCGCTGGACCTGCAGGGCATCCTGCAGGTGGCCAGCTTCCATCCGGACTACCAGTTCGATGGCGTGGCCGCTGACGACGCCAGCAACTACACCAACCGCGCGCCCTTCCCTACCCTGCACCTGCTGCGCGAAGACAGCGTGGCACGCGCGGTGGAGGTCTATCCGGACCCGGACGTGATCGTCGAACGCAACATCCAGACCCTGGACCGCATCGGCGTGGAAGGCTGGCACCGTCGCCTGCGCGGTGACGACCTGTCGTGAGCACGGTACCGCCGATTGCCGCATGGCCGGCCGCGCCGCTGTCGGGCAAGGTAGTGCTGGTCACCGGCGGTGCCAACGGCATCGGCCGCGGTATTGCCCAGGCCGTGCTCGGTGCCGGTGGCCGCGTGCTGATCGGCGACCTGGACACCGAGGCCGGCGAAGCGTGCCTGGCGGAATGGCAGCGTGGCGACGATGCCGCGTTCCAACCGTTGGACATCACAGATGAAGCCAGCGTGCGCGCTTTCATCGCCGTGGCCCTGCAGCATTTCGGTCGCATCGATGGGCTGGTCAACAACGCTGGCATCGCCGGCCCGCACGGTACGTTGCTGCAGGACATGGACTGGGACGAATGGCAGCGCCGCCTTTCGTCGCTGCATGGTGCGTTCCTGTGCAGCAAGCATGCGCTGCCGGCACTGTCGGCGAATGCTGCCGGCACAATCATCAACATCGCCTCGACCCGCGCGTGGCAATCCGAATCACATAGCGAAGCCTATGCCGCAGCCAAGGGTGGACTGGTCGCCTTCACCCACGCGCTGGCGATCAGCAGCGGGCCGGCGGTGCGGGTGAACAGCATCAGCCCCGGCTGGATCGGCACCTCTGACTGGCAGGCGCCCTCACGCCGACACACGCCGCAGTACTCGGCCGAAGACCATGCACAGCATCCAGTGGGGCGTGTTGGACGCCCCGGGGACATCGGCGCCCTGGCGGTGTACCTGCTGTCGTCGTTGTCCGGTTTCACTACTGGCCAGGACTTCGTCGTGGACGGCGGCATGACCCGGAAGATGATCTACGCCGAATAGAAAAAGGGGACGGAGGGGATTAAGTCGTTTGTGCACAAACGACTTAATCCCCTCCGTCCCCTTTTTTTGCGCTTACGCCATGCCCGAATGGCGCAGCAGCGCGTCGATCTGCGGTGCGCGGCCACGGAAGGCCTTGAAGTTCTCCGCCGCCGGGCGGCTGCCACCACGCGACAGGATCTCATCGCGGAAGCGCGCGCCGGTTTCAGCCAGCGCCTGCGGCTCCTCCTCGAACGCCGCATAGGCATCGGCGCTCAGCACCTCGGCCCACTTGTAGCTGTAGTAACCGGCTCCGTAGCCGCCGGCGAAGATGTGGCTGAACTGATGCGGGAAGCGGTTCCAGACCGGCGGGTGGTTCACCGCCACTTCCGCGCGCACACGATCGAGCAGTGCCAGAACGCTGTCCTGCGCCGGCTCGAACTGGCTGTGCAGCAGCATGTCGAACAGGCCGAACTCCAGCTGGCGAACGGTCGCCATGCCGCTATGGAAATTGCGTGCGGCCAGCATGCGCTCGTACAGCGCGCGCGGCAGCGGCTCACCCGTTTCCACATGCGCGGTCATGCCCTGCAGGTGGTCCCATTCCCAGCAGAAGTTCTCCATGAACTGGCTGGGCAGCTCCACCGCGTCCCATTCCACGCCGTTGATGCCAGCCACACCCAGTTCGCCGATGCGGGTCAGCAGCTGATGCAGGCCGTGGCCCATTTCATGGAACAGGGTGGTCACTTCGTTGTGGCTGAAGGTGGCCGGCTTGCCATTGGCACCACGGCCGAAGTTGCACACCAGGTAGACCAGCGGCGTCTGCACGCTGCCGTCGGCACGCTCGCGACGGTTGCGGCAATCATCCATCCACGCGCCACCGCGCTTGCCTTCGCGTGCGTACAGATCCAGGTAGAACTGGCCCACCAGCGCGCCCTGCGCATCGACCAGGCGGAAGAAGCGCACATTCTCGTGCCAGACCGGCGCGCTGTCTTCCTGCACGCGCAGGCCGTACAGCTGTTCGATCACCGAGAACAGGCCGCCCAGCACCTTGGGCTCGGTGAAGTACTGCTTCACTTCCTGCTCGGAATAGCTGTAGCGCGCCTGCTTGAGGCGGTCGGCGGCGAATGCCAGGTCCCAGGCCTGCAGGCTGTCGATGCCGAGCTGTTCGCGTGCGAACTGCTCCAGTTCGGCGCGGTCCTTGGCCGCGAACGGCTTGGCGCGTGTAGCCAGGTCACGCAGGAAACCGAGCACCTCGGCCGGGTCCTGCGCCATCTTGGTCGCTACCGAATAATCACCATACGAGCCGAAACCGAGCAGCGCGGCCAGTTCAGCGCGCAGGGCCAGGATCCGGTCGATGTTGCCGCTGTTGTCCAATGCATCGTCGCCGAACTCGGACGCACGCTGCGCGCTGGCGCGATACAGGATCTCGCGCAGATCGCGATCTTCAGCCCAGGTCTGCACCGGCTGGTAGCACGGCATCTGCAGAGTCAGTTTCCAGCCGGTCTTGCCGTCTTTCTCTGCTGCGGCATGCGCGGCGGCCTTCACGTCAGCGGGGACGCCGGCCAGACGGTTTTCATCCTCGACGATCAGCGACCACGCATCGGTGGCGTCGAGCACGTTCTGCGAGAACTTCGCCGACAGCGCCGACAGCTCTTCCTTGATCGCGGCGAAACGCTGCTGCGCCTCGGGTGCCAGCTCAGCGCCACCCAGGCGGAAATCGCGCAGCGTGTTGTCCAGCACCTTGCGCCGGGCCTCGTCAAAGTGCGCCGCCTCGGCGCTGGCAGCCAGGGTCTGGTACTGCCGGTACAACGCCAGGTTCTGTCCCAGCGCACTGGCGAAACGGGTCACCCGTGGCAGGTTGCTGTTGTAGACCTCGCGCAGTTCCGGGGTGTTGACCACGCCCTGCAGGTGGCCGACCAGGCCCCAGGCACGCCACAGGCGCTCGGTGGCATCGTCCAGCGGGGCAACGAAGGTCTCCCATCGTACCGGCTGCACCTGCTCGGCTGCGCTGACGGCGGCTTCGGCCTCGGCCAGCAGCACGTCCAGCGCCGGCGCCACGTGCTCGGGGCGGATCGCCTCGAAGCGCGGCAGGCCGGAAAAATCGAGCAGGGGGTTGGCAACGGTCACGGCAGATCTCCAGGGTCGGGCCCGACAGGCGGGCAGCACGGTAGATATGGCGCTGCCGGGCGTGGCTGACAAGGGGGCGCCGCCCGGTATTCACGTCGGCCTTACGGTCGCGGTTCGAAGCTCTGGCTGCGGGGGAGTCCGCAGCAGTAGGTACCCAACGAGGCCCCACATGGAAGGTCTGGCTGCAGTTGCATCCGCCTCATCGGCGCGGTCGCTGGCGTTGTCCGCCAGCGCGGCCGAGCTGTCCTGGATCGCCGCGCTGTGCGATGCCGGCGACGACGCCCCGCGCCACCTGCAGCAATTGCAGGCCGTGCTGCAGCAGGGTGGCACCTTCAACGATGCCCAGGAGTGGTACCCGTTCGAGGTGATCGAGCGCGGCGCCAGCCAGCTGCGGCTGGGCCATGAGCGCGAGTTCGTGATCTGCGTGCTGCTGTGGCTGCAGGCACTGGCCCAGGGCCGGGCCAGCGGCCTGGACCCACGCCTGCATCTGGATGACCGTGCTGTGGAGATCGAGGGGCTGCCCGATGCCCTGCGAGATGCAGTGCTGGATGCGTTCACCGCGGCGGGGTATTGATCGGGGTACGACACACCGCTGCGCTCGCCGGGCATGGCCCGGCGCTACCCACCCGCCGCGATCGGTAGCGCCGGGCCATGCCCGGCGGAAATGCCGGCCGGCTACAACGCTTCCAGGCTGCACCACGGCAATTCCGGCAGGCCCTGCCCGGCCACTGCAGCTGCCAGCTGCACGTCGGCCCCCTGCACATCGATACCCTGCCGTGCATACCACGCCGGGTCGTAGTAGCTCTGCGCATAGCGCTCGCCGCTGTCGCACAGGATGCTGACGATGCTGCCCTGGTGGCCGGCCTCGCGCATCCACTGCGCGGCCTGCAGCACGCCGATGAAATTGGTACCGGTGGAGCCACCCACGCGTCGACCGAGCTGACGACTGACATGGCGCATCGCGGCCAGGCTCAGTGCATCGGGCACCTTCACCATCGCATCCACACTGGTCGGAATGAAGCTCGGTTCCACCCGCGGCCGGCCGATACCTTCCACGCGCGAACCGCCGCTGCAGGTCAGGCCACGCCAGTCCTGCTGGCCGGCCACGGCAGCCTGATAGCCATCGAAGAACACCGACACTTCCGGGTCCGCGCAGAGGATGCGGGTGTCATGCCGGCGGTAGCTGACATAGCGGCCCAGTGTGGCCGCGGTACCGCCGGTACCGGGGCTGCACACGATCCATTCCGGAACCGGGCTGGGTTCTTCGGCCATCTGCTTGAAGATGGATTCGGCGATGTTGTTGTTGGCGCGCCAGTCGGTGGCACGCTCGGCGTAGGTGAACTGATCCATGAAGTGGCCGCCGGTTTCGCGGGCCAGCTTCTCCGAATCACAGTTGAGGTCGCAGGCGCGCTCGACCAGATGGCAGCGGCCACCATGGAACTCGATCGCGGCAATCTTCTCCGGCGAGGTCGTGGCCGGAATCACCGCGATGAATGGCAGGCCCAGCAGACGCGCGAAATAGGCTTCGGACACCGCGGTCGAGCCGCTGGATGCCTCGATCACCGGCCGCCCCTCGCGCAACCAGCCGTTGGTCAACGCATACAGGAACAGCGAGCGCGCCAGCCGGTGCTTGAGGCTGCCGGTGGGATGGCTCGATTCATCCTTCAGATACACATCGATGCCCTCGAACCCGGGCAGCGCCAACGGGATCAGGTGGGTATCGGCAGAACGGTTGAAATCGGCTTCGATCTTGCGGATGGCAGCAGCCACCCATTCACGCTGCGACATGGCGGGCAATGGTCATCAGGACGGAACGGTGCGATCCAGCCATTGTACGTCGCGGTGCCGTCAGGTGGCGGCCGGTAGAATAAGCACATCCGGCCGGCAACGGCCCTGTCTGAAGGACCTCCCCCATGACCATTCCCGCCCTGCGCGATGTCCCCGGCGTCGCCGCCCAGGCTCCGGCCGAAACCGCCGGCTTCGTGTTCAACCACACCATGCTGCGGGTGAAGGACATCACCGCCTCGCTGGACTTCTACACGCGCGTGCTGGGCTACCAGCTGATCGACAAGCGCGACTTCGCCGAAGCCCAGTTCAGCCTGTACTTCCTGGCCTACGTACCGGCCGGCGCCGTGGTACCCGAGGATGACGACGCCCGCCGCGTGTGGATGGCCGGCCTGCCGGGCGTGCTGGAACTGACCCACAACCACGGTACCGAGAGCCAGGACGGCGCGGTCTACCACGACGGCAACAGCGACCCGCGCGGCTTCGGCCACATCTGCGTGTCGGTGCCGGACATCGAGGCCGCCTGCCAGCGCTTCGAGGATCTGGGCGTGACCTTCCAGAAGCGCCTGACCGACGGTCGCATGAAGAACCTGGCCTTCATCAAGGACCCGGACGGCTACTGGGTCGAGATCATCGCCAACGTCTGACCCGGAAAGGGGCACAATTCCGGTAGCGCCGGGCCATGCCCGGCGGCCTTGAGCAGGCCGCGCTGCGCGCACGCCGGGCACGGCCCGGCGCTACCGACTCCGTCCCCTTTTTTTTGTGAGGTACGTATGGAAACGATGGAACTGCACCGCGGGCGACTGATCGACCACATCCAGCTGGTCGTACGCGACCTGGCCGCCAGCCGGCGCTTCTACCAGGCGGTGTTCAATACGATCGGCATCCCGATCGCCGGCGAAGGCGATGATTACTTCTGGGCCGACGAGCTGTTCATTTCCAGCGCCAGCAGCGAAGCCGCCGCCGGCCAGCTGACCGGCCGCCACCACCTGGCGTTCCAGGCGCGCGACAGCGCCACCGTCGATGCCTTCCACACGGCGGCCATCGCCGCCGGAGGCAAGGACAACGGCGCACCCGGCGAGCGCCCTTACCATCCCGGCTACTACGGCGCCTTTGTGCTCGATCCGGATGGCAACAACATCGAAGTGGTCTATCACGGTCCGGCGAACTACAGCGCCGATTCGGTGAAGGTCACTTTCTGATATCACCAAAGCCGTGAACGAAGAAGCCGGGCAATGCCCGGCTTCTCTGCATCCAAGGGTCCAGCCCTCAGTGGGCGGCCATGTAGATGTCCTGCAGCACGGCCTTTTCCAGTTCCAGCTCACCCAGCAGGTTCTTCACGATGTCGCCCAGGCTGAGGATGCCCACCAGCAGGGTACCTTCGGTGACCATCAGATGACGGCGCCGCGAGTACGTCATCAACGACATGGCCTGCTTCAGGGTGGCCTCCGGCGCAATGCCTTCCAGACCGGTGGACGGCAGGCTGGAGATCACCCGTCGGCCGGCCTGCGGGCCGTCGTCGGCCAGGGTACGCACGATGTCCTTCTCGGAAATGATGCCAACCGGGGCATCGTCCTTCATCACCACCAGCGCAGCGATCTTGTTCGCGCTCATCTTGTGGGCGGCGGCACCGATGGTGTCTTCGGCGTCGATGGTGATGACAGCTTCTTTCTTGGATTGCAGGAGTTCGCGGACGTTCATTCTTGTTTCCTGGTGCAGGTCACTAAGTCAAAAAGTGTGCTCTTCCGATGCGCCCCCTCCCCGGGAACAGACCTTTCAGTGCACGTCTGGCGCACCCGGCTGCCGGTGGAAATGGATCGGCAGACGACGTGCTGCAACGCGAACGAGGTGGGTTCAACGGCTCAACCCGACCCTCGGTCAAAGTGATTCTACGACTGCGACCATCGGTCACTACCGGCATCGATAGGACAGTTCGTCGTGGGAACCAACTGACGATCCAGAGAATGGCACCGCGGCTGAAACCGCCGCTGAATACAGGCGATGTCGCGCATTAAAGATTGATTGCCTGCTGCCGACAGCGGACAGAACACCCGGTGGCTGTCCCACTTGGCATTGCCAGCGACGCAAACGAAAGGGGCCACGTGGGCCCCTTTCGCATGCAGCTTCCAGCGGTTCCGGCGGAGTTACTCCACCGTCACGCTCTTGGCCAGGTTGCGCGGCTTGTCCACGTCGGTGCCACGCGCCAGTGCGGTGTGATATGCCAGCAGCTGCACCGGGATGGTGTGCACGATCGGGCTGAGCACGCCGGCATGGCGCGGCGTGCGGATCACATGCACGCCCTCGGACTCGTTGAAGTTGCTGTCCTGGTCGGCAAACACAAACAGCTCGCCACCACGCGCGCGCACTTCCTGCATGTTCGACTTCACCTTTTCCAGCAGGCTGTCGTTGGGCGCGATCACCACCACCGGCATGTCTTCGTCCACCAACGCCAGCGGGCCATGCTTCAGCTCGCCGGCCGGATAGGCCTCAGCGTGGATGTAGGAGATTTCCTTGAGCTTGAGCGCACCTTCCAGCGCGATCGGGTAATGCAGGCCGCGGCCCAGGAACAGCGCACTGCTCTTGCGCGCGAAACGCTCGGCCCAGGCAGCGATCTGCGGCTCCATGTTCAGCGCGTGCTGCACGCTGCCCGGCAGGAAGCGCAACTGCTCCAGGTAGTCCGCTTCCTGCGCCGCGTCGATGCGGCCATGCAGCTTGCCCAGCACTACGGTCAGCTGGAACAGCGCGGCCAGCTGGGTGGTGAAGGCCTTGGTCGAGGCCACGCCGATCTCGGCGCCGGCGCGGGTGTAGCAGACCAGTTCGCTGGCGCGCGGGATCGCACTCTCCGGCACGTTGCAGATCGACAGCGTGTGCTTGTGGCCCAGCGACTTGGCGTACTTCAGCGCCTCCATCGTATCCAGCGTTTCGCCGGACTGGGAAATGGTGACGATCAGGTGCTTCGGGTTCGCATAGGCGGCGCGGTAGCGGTACTCGCTGGCAATCTCCACGCTGCACGGCAGGCCGGCAATGGCTTCGATCCAGTAACGCGCGGTCAGGCCGGCGTAGTAGCTGGTGCCGCAGGCGATGATCTGCACGCCTTCGATGCCCGACAGCACGGCCTCGGCATTCTTGCCGAACAGCTCGGCCGGGAAACCACCGGCGTCGATTGCCGCCTCGATGGTATCGCCCAGTGCGCGCGGCTGTTCGTGGATTTCCTTCTGCATGAAGTGGCGGTACGGGCCCAGCTCCAGCGACGCCAGCGACACGTCGGACAGGTGCACGTCGCGCTCGATCGGCTGGTCATGCTCATCGAAGATGCGCACGCCGTCGCGGCGGATTTCGGCGGTGTCGCCCTCTTCCAGGAAGATCACCTTGCGGGTGGCCGACAGCACCGCCGAAACGTCGGACGCGACGAAGTTCTCACCCTCGCCCAGACCGATCAGCAGCGGGCAGCCCATCCGCGCGCACACGAAGCGTTCCGGCTCGGCGCGGCTGACCACGGCCAGCGCGTAGGCGCCGGTCAGTTCCTTCACGGTGCGCTGCAGCGCCACCAGCAGGTCATCGCCATCCTTCAGGTGATGGTGGATCAGGTGCGCGATGACTTCGGTATCGGTCTGCGATTCGAAGCTGTAGCCCAGCGCACGCAGCTTCTCGCGCTGCTCCTCGTGGTTCTCGATGATGCCGTTGTGGACCAGCGCCACGCCGTGGCTGATGTGCGGATGCGCATTGGCCTCGGTGACACCGCCATGGGTCGCCCAGCGGGTGTGGCCGATGCCCAGCACTGCATTGAAGCCCTCGGCCTCGGCCGCAGTGGCCATTTCCGAAACGCGACCGGTGCGGCGCACGCGGCGTACATCCCGGCGCTCACCCTGGTCGATCACCGCGATACCGGAGGAATCGTAACCACGGTACTCAAGCCGCTTCAGGCCTTCGATCAGCACCGGCACTACGTCGCGATCAGCGATCGCACCTACGATTCCACACATGTCACGCGTTTCCTTGAAGACGATCGGCGCATTCTAGCCTGCGCGTCCGGCGCCGCCCTCCTGTCCGCTTAATGAAAGTGTCCGGAAAGGTGTCCGCGGACACGCGGACACTTTCCGCACCCATCCAAACCATTGAACTGAAAGGAAATAAAGTTGGCATGCATCGTGCTTGTATCGGGTACCACCCAGGCACCACCGACAGGCACGCATCGATGATCCGCGACACCTCCGCACAGGACCAGATCGTTTCCTCCGCCCCGGCAGGCACCACCCGCGCCTCCTGGCAGCGCTACCGCTGGCCGGCGCTGGGCGCCATCGCACTGCTGGCCGGCATTGGCTGGGCGGTACATGCCTGGTCCAATGCCAGCCGCTCCTTCGACAGCAGCCGCGTGCGCATCGCCGAAGTGAAGCGTGGCGACCTGGTCCGCGACATTGCTGCCGACGGCCGCGTGATCGCCGCCAACAGCCCGATCCTGTATGCCATCTCGGCCGGTACCGTGGACCTGAAGGTGGTCGCCGGCGACGTGGTCAAGAAGGGCCAGGAACTGGCAGTCATCGACAGCCCGGAACTGCGCAGCAAGCTGGCCCAGGAACAGGCCACCCTGGCCGGCCTGGAGGCGGAGTCGAGCCGCGCCGCACTGGACGCCACCCTGGCCCGCGCCAAGTCGCGCAAGGAAACCGATCAGGCCACCATTGAACGGCAGGCCGCCGACCGTGATCTGCAGCGCTACCAGCGCGGCTATGACGGCGGCGCGGTGCCGCAGATCGACCTGGCCAAGGCCAAGGACTCGCTGAAGAAGGCCGACATCACCCTGGCCAACGCCACCACCGATGCACACCTGCAGAGCCAGGGCGCGGACCTGGACGCCCGCAACAAGCGTCTGCTGGCCGATCGCCAGAAGGCCGTGGTGGCCGAGGTGCAACGCCAGGTCGATGCGCTGACCCTGCGCGCACCGTTCGACGGCCAGGTCGGCCAGGTGCAGGCCATCCAGTCCACCAACCTCGCCGCCAACGCGCCGGTGCTGGGCGTGGTCGACCTGTCCAAGTTCGAGGTCGAGATCAAGGTACCGGAGAGCTTCGCCCGTGACCTGGCGATCGGCATGCCGGCGCAGCTGACCGGCGGCAACGGCAAGCCGTTCCCGGGCGAGATCAGCGCGGTGTCGCCGGAAGTGGTCAACGGCGAGGTCAATGCCCGCGTGCGCTTCGCCAGCGCGCAGCCGGAAGGCCTGCGCCAGAGCCAGCGGATGTCGGTGCGCGTGCTGCTCGATACCCGCAAGGACGTGCTGAAGGTCGAGCGCGGCCCGTTCGTCGAACAGGGCAACGGCATCGCCTACGTGATGGATGGCCGCACCGCAGTGCGCCGCCCGGTGGAACTGGGCGTCAGCAGCCTGGGCGAAGTGGAAATCAAGTCAGGTGTGCAGCCGGGCGACCGCATCGTGGTCTCCGGCAGCGACCTGTTCAAGGACGCCGAACGCGTCTCCGTCAACTGATACCTGATACCTGAATCCTGGAGAGAGGACACCCCATGTACATGCTCGAAATGCGTTCGGTCGCCAAAGTCTTCCGCACCGAACAGGTGGAAACCCACGCACTGCGCTCACTGGAACTGCAGGTCAAGGAAGGCGAGTTCGTCGCCGTCACCGGCCCGTCCGGCTCCGGCAAGACCACCTTCCTCAACATCGCCGGCCTGCTGGAAACCTTCACCAGCGGCACCTACATGCTCGACGGCCAGGATGTGAGCAAGCTCGGCGACGATGCGCGCAGCCGCCTGCGCAACCAGAAGATCGGCTTCATCTTCCAGGGCTTCAACCTGATCCCCGACCTGAACCTGTTCGACAACGTCGACGTGCCGCTGCGCTATCGGAAGATGAGTGCCAACGAGCGCCGCGAGCGCATCGAGAAGGCACTGAGCCAGGTCGGCCTCGGCTCGCGCATGAAGCACTACCCGAACGAATTGTCCGGCGGCCAGCAGCAGCGCGCGGCCATCGCCCGTGCACTGGCCGGCAGCCCGCGCCTGCTGCTGGCCGACGAACCGACCGGCAACCTGGACACGCAGATGGCTCGCGGCGTGATGGAACTGCTGGAGGAGATCAACGCTGCCGGCACCACCATCGTGATGGTCACGCACGATCCGGAACTGGCCGCACGCGCGCAGCGCAACGTGCACATCGTCGACGGCCAGGTGACCGACCTGGTGCGGGAGCCGGTGCTGGCCACCCCGCCGCGCCACATCGTCGCCGTCAACGAGTGAGGGCCCGACCATGTTCGCCTACTACGCCCGATTGGCGGTGCGCAGCTTCCGCCGCAACAAGATACTGACCGCGCTGATGGTGGTTGCCATCGCGCTGGGCATCGGCGCCTCGATGACCACCCTGACCGTGTTCCATGTGCTGTCGGGCGACCCGATTCCCGGCAAGAGCGACCGTCTGTTCTATGTCCAGCTGGATGCGGCGACCGGTGCCTATGTCGCTGGCGAGGAACCGGAAACCCAGCTGACCCGATTCGATGGTGAAGCGCTGCTGCGCGAAGCCAAGGGTGAGCGCCAAGCCCTGATGAGCGGCGGCGGCGGCACCATCGAGCCGGACAACAGCACGCTCAAGCCCTTCAGCATCGACACCCGCTGGACGTCGGCCGACTTCTTCCCGATGTTCGAGGTTCCCATGCAGTACGGCCGTCCCTGGACGCGCGAGGACGACAACGCCCGCGCCCGCGTGGTGGTCATCTCCAAGGCACTCAACGACAAGCTGTTCCAGGGTGCCAACAGCGTGGGGCGTGACGTGCGCATGGAAGGCCAGAGCTATCGCGTGGTCGGCGTCATGAAGGAGTGGAGCCCGGAGCCGCACTTCTACGATCTGACCACGGGCAGCTTCGGCAAGGACGAAGATCTGCTGCTGCCGATCTCCACATCGTTCGACCTGAAGCTGGGCAACAACGGCAACATGAACTGTTTCGGTGAGAACCCCGACGGCAACAGCTACTCGCTCAATGCACCGTGCGCCTGGCTGCAGTACTGGGTGGAACTGGACCCGGCCAAGGCCGCCGACTATCGCCGCTACCTGGAGAACTATTCGACCCAGCAGCGCGAGGCCGGTCGCTTCAAGCACCCGCCGAACGTGCGCCTGCGCACCGTGATGGAATGGCTGGACTTCAACGGCGCGGTGCCCAGCGACGTGCGCCTGCAGCTGTGGCTGGCCCTGGGCTTCCTCGGCGTCTGCCTGGTCAACACGGTGGGCCTGCTGCTGGCCAAGTTCCTGCGCCGCAGCGGTGAGATCGGTGTGCGCCGTGCCCTCGGTGCCAGTCGTGGCCAGATCTTCCTGCAGTGCCTGGTGGAAGCCGGCGCGGTCGGCGTGGTCGGTGGCGTGCTGGGTATCGGCCTGGCCCTGCTCGGCCTGTTCGCGGTGCGCCAGCAACCGGTGGAGTACGCCAAGCTGGCCCACCTGGACGGCAACATGCTGCTGCTCGCACTGGGCCTGACCCTGTTCGCCAGCCTCGCCGCCGGATTCCTGCCCGCCTGGCGCGCCATGCAGGTCACTCCGGCCATCCAGCTCAAGTCGCAGTAAGTACGAGAACGAGGACTCCCATGGACATCCGCCCCATCCTCAGCACCCTGCGCCGGCACAAGACCGCGGCCGCCCTGATCGTGCTGGAAGTCGCGCTGACCTGCGCCATCGTCTGCAACGCGCTGTTCCTGGTCAGCCAGCGCGTCGACAAGATCAGCATGCCCAGTGGCATCGCCGAGAACGAACTGGTGATGCTGCGGGTCAGCGGCATCGGCGAGCAGACCAACGCCATGGCCCGCACCCGCGAAGACCTGGCCTCGCTGCGCGCCATTCCCGGCGTCACCAGCGCCACCATCATCAACCAGGTTCCGTTCCGCAATGGGTCCTCCAGCAGCAGCATCTCGCGTGTGCTCGACCAGGAGCGCCCGACCACGAATGCCTCGATGTACACCCTGTCCGAAGGTGGATTGGGAACCATGGGCATCAACCTGATCGCGGGTCGTGACTTCCTGCCCAGCGAGTACAAGGACATGAAGGAGGCGACCAAGGGCGGCGCCAAGGAACAGGCGATTCCGGTGATCTTCACCCAGGCCACGGCCGCCAAGATGGAACCCAACGGCAGCGCGCTGAACAAGACCTACTACATGGGCAAGCAGCCCCTGAATGTGGTCGGCATCGTCGACACCCTCAGCACGCCCAATGGGTGGAGTGACAACTGGACCAACTCGATGCTGCTGCCGCTGCGCCGCAGCTTCGATGAAGGTGGCACCTATGTGCTGCGCACCGACCCTGCGCGCCGCGAGGAAGTGCTCAACGCCGGCGCCACTGCACTGGAGCGCAATGATCCCAACAGGCTGATGCGCGACAAGCTGACCTATGAAGACCAGCGCAAGGACTTCTTCAAGAACGACCGCGCGATGGTTGGCCTGCTGATCACGGTCAGCATCTCGTTGCTGGTGGTCACTGCACTGGGCATCATCGGCCTGGCCAGCTTCTGGGTGCAGCAGCGCAGCAAGCAGATCGGCATCCGCCGCGCACTGGGCGCCACCCGTGGGCAGATCCTGCGCTACTTCCAGACCGAGAACTTCCTGCTGGCCACGCTGGGCATCGTGCTGGGCATGCTCGCCGCCTATGCGATCAACCTTGCACTGATGAACATGTACGAGCTGCCACGCATGCCGCTGTACTACCTGCCGCTGGGCGCGCTGCTGCTGTGGGTGCTGGGCCAGATCGCGGTGTTCGGGCCGGCCCGGCGTGCTGCAGCCGTCCCGCCGGCGGTCGCCACCCGGGGCGCGTGAGATGCGCGCCCGCTGGATGCTGCTGGTGATGCTCCTGCCACTGCCGGCTCTGGCCGGCGGTGGCAACTCGCAGACGCTGGAATGGCGCCAGGATGATGCACGGCTGGCACTGCGCTCGACCGAAGGCCAGGTGCATGTGGACGCCGCCAGCCCGGAGGCCCGCTTCGGCGTGCGCAGCGGTGATCGCATCCTGCGCGTGGACGACACTGCGGTGCGCCGGGTCGAGCACCTTGCCGGCGCCCTGCGCCACGCCACCGGCCCCACCGTCTATCTGTTGCTGCGCCGCGACAGGCGCGAAATGACAGTCCCGGTAAATGCGGCTGCCTGGCGCCTGGCGCTGGTCGCTCCGCCTCCACCGGCACCACCCCCTCCGCCAGCGCGGCGCTGACCCCGCCTGCCCCTGCGGCCACGGGTTTGGCTATGCTTGATGGGTGGCGCCGGGCTCTCCCGGTGCGTGGACACGATCGGCTCCATCGGCGCCGCCCATCCCTTTCTGCAGAACCGCTTGATGCCTTCGATCCTGATCATCGACGACAACGCCAGTGTAGGCACCGCACTGGACGTGCTGTTCTCCCTGCACGACATCGACACCCTGCAGGCGCAGAGCCCGACCGAGGGGCTGGCGCTGCTGGAATCGCAGGCGGTCGACCTGGTCATCCAGGACATGAACTTCAGCGAGGACACAACCTCCGGGGAAGAAGGTGAGGCCTTGTTCGCGCAGATCCGCGCACGTCATCCGGACCTGCCGGTGATCCTGCTCACCGCCTGGACCCACCTGAGCAGCGCGGTGGACCTGGTCAAGGCCGGTGCCGCCGACTACCTGGCCAAGCCGTGGGACGACCGCAAGCTGCTGACCACCGTCAACAACCTGCTGGAACTGTCCGAGGCCCGTCGCGAACTGGACCGGCGCCGCAGCCGTGAACTGCGTCAGCGCAATGCGCTGGAAGAGAAGTACGACCTGTGCGGCGCGGTCTTTGCCGATCCGGCCAGCGAGCGCGTCATTGCCCTGGCCTGCCAGGTCGCGCGCTCGGAACTGCCGGTGCTGATCACCGGCCCCAATGGTGCGGGCAAGGAAAAGATCGCGCAGATCATCCAGGCCAATTCGCTGGTGGCCAAAGGACCGTTCATCACGGTCAACTGCGGTGCGCTGCCGTCGGAACTGATCGAGGCCGAACTGTTCGGTGCCGAGGCCGGTGCCTACACCGGCGCCAACAAGGCACGCGAAGGCAAGTTCGAAGCCGCCGATGGTGGCACCCTGTTCCTGGACGAGATCGGCAACCTGTCGCTGGGCGGGCAGATGAAACTGCTGCGCGTGCTCGAAACCGGCCGCTTCGAGCGGCTGGGCTCCAACCGCGAACGCCAGGTCAAGGTACGCGTGGTCAGTGCGACCAACGCCGACCTGCCAGCGATGATCCGCGAGGGCAGCTTCCGCGAAGACCTCTATTACCGCCTCAATACGGTGGAACTGGTGCTGCCGCCGCTGGCCGAGCGCCCGGGCGACATCGTGCCGCTGGCCGAGCGCTTCCTGACCGCTGGCAAGCCGCTGGCCAGTGCTGCCACCGCAGCCCTGCAGCGGCACCCCTGGCCGGGCAACGTGCGCGAGCTGCGCAACGTGATCCAGCGCGCCGAACTGCTGGCCACCGGCAACCGCATCGAAGTAGCTGATCTCAACCTGCCGCGCGCAGCCGCCGCTCCGCGCCCGGCGCCCAGCGTGGGCAATGATCCCGACCGCGCGCGCATCGAAGACGTACTGGCGCGCAACCACGGCGTCATCGCGCAGGCCGCCGCCGAACTCGGCCTGAGCCGGCAGGCGCTGTACCGGCGGATGGATCGCCACGGCATCCCACGCGAATGAAGCGGCGCTCGTTCACCTTCCGCCTGTTCCTGCGCCTGCTGCCGGTGCTGGCGCTGGCCGCCGCCTTGCCATGGCTGCTGGCGTACTGGATGGACCATGGCTGGGTGGTTACCACGGTGTCGGCGCTGGTCCTGCTGTCGCTGATGTGGTGGACCCTGCGTCGCGCCACCGCGCCGGTACGTTCGCTGATGCGCGCCCTGTCCGGCACCACCAGCAGCTATCGCGATGGCGAATACAACTTCGGCGTGTACTGGCCCGGCAACGATGAGCTGGGTGACCTGGTGGAAGCCCACCGCGAGCTGGGTGATGTGCTGCGCGCGCAGCGACAGGGCCTGGTGCAGCGCGAGCTGCTGCTGGACACCATGGTGCAGAACACGCCGGTGGCAATGCTGCTGATCGCTTCCGGTGGCGATGGCATCGCCCGCGTGGTGTTTTCCAACCTGGCCGCGCGCAAGCTGCTGCACGGCGGCTGGAAGCTGGAAGGCCAGCGCCTGGAAGAGGTGCTGGAACAGGTGCCGGTGGAGCTGCGCGATGCCATCGCCCGTGGCGGCGACAGCCTGTTCGCAGTACACGCCGAGGGAGAGGATGGTGATGACGACGACGAGCAGGTCTACCACCTGTCGCGGCGCGCCTTCCAGCTTAACGGCCGACCGCATGACCTGCTGCTGGTACGCCTGCTGACCGCCGAGCTGCGCCGCCAGGAAGTGCAGACCTGGAAGAAGGTGATCCGGGTGATCAGCCACGAGCTCAACAACTCGCTGGCGCCGATCGCATCGCTGGCCCACTCCGGCGGCGTGCTGGTGCAACGCGAACGCTTTGATCGGCTGCCGGAGATCTTCACCACCATCGAAGACCGCGCGCGCCACCTGGAAGGTTTCATCCGCGGCTATGCGCGCTTTGCCAAGCTGCCGCAACCGCAGTTGCAGACCGTGCACTGGGCACCGTTCCTGTCCAGCATGCGCCAACAGATTCCGTTCGGCATGGAGCACGAGCCGGACGAGGAACTGAGCAGCCGCATCGACATCGCACAGTTCGGGCAGGCGCTGTTGAACCTGCTGAAGAACGCACATGAAGCCTGCGCCGAGGCTGATCCGCCGAACGACGATGTGCAGGTGCAGCTGACGCGGTTGCCGCAGTGGCTGCGCCTGGACGTACTCGACCGTGGCAAGGGCATGAACGAGCAGGTGCTGCAGAACGCGTTGATGCCGTTCTATTCGACCAAGCGCAACGGCACCGGATTGGGCCTGGCCTTGACCCGCGAGATCGTGGAAGCGCATGGCGGCCGGGTATCACTGCAGAATCGCGGCGATGGCGGGTTGTGCGTGTCGATCCTGTTGCCGGTGGGTTGAGCGGGAAGATCCACGCCATGCGCGGATGTGCCGACCAAGGCCGGCAGCTACCAGACGCGCCGCATCACCACCCGCAGGTTCATCGGGAACCCCAGCGCGGCCTCTTCGGCCATCACCGCGCGCAGGCCATCGTTCCACTCCGCCTGCGGCACTACCGCGAACCCTTCGCTGGCATAGAAGGCCGCATTCCACGGCACGTCGGACAGCGTGGTCAGCACCGCGGCTGCGTAGCCCCCGCCCCTCGCCTGCGCCATTGCGTGGCGCAGCAATGCACGGCCGTGGCCACGCCGCGCGTGCGTGGGATCCACGTCCATCTGCAGCACATGGAACTCACCGCACAGTTCGCCGGCCAGCAGGTAACCCGCAACGCCACCATCAGCTGCATCGACCACCCACAACTGACCGCGCTGCAAGCCCTCCTGCAGGGTCTGCAGGTCCAGCCCATGGCCGGCGAACACCGTGTAGGCCGGATGACCTTTCAGCAGTTCGCCGGCACGTTGCTCAATGGCAGGCAGCGCACCGAGCTCTTCGGCGCGCGCTGCACGTGGCTCAGGACTTCTTGAGCGGGCGCTTCCAGCCATCGATGGTTTCCTGTCGTGCACGTGCCAGGGTCAGCTTGCCATCCGGGGCGTCGCGGGTGATGACCGAACCGGCGGCAATCGTCGCGCTGTCGCCAATGGTCACCGGTGCTACCAGCGAACTGTTGGAACCGATGAAGGCGTTGTCGCCGATGGTGGTGGTCGACTTGTTGACGCCGTCGTAGTTGCAGGTGATGGTGCCGGCACCAATGTTCACCTTGCTGCCGATCACCGCGTCGCCCAGGTAGGTCAGGTGGTTGGCCTTGCTGCCCACGCCCAGGGTGACCTTCTTGGTCTCGACGAAGTTGCCCACGTGCACGCCGTCGGCCAGCACGGTACCGGGGCGCAGGCGGGCGAACGGCCCTACCTGCGCGGCACCTTCGGTGATCACGCCTTCCAGGTCGCAGTGCGCACGCACTTCGGTGCCCGGGCCGAGATTGACGTCCTTCAGCCGGTTGAACGGTCCAATGGTCACGCCATCGCCCAGCACGATGTTGCCCTCGAGCACGACGTCAACATCGATCAGCACGTCGTTGCCGACACTGACAGTACCGCGGATGTCCAGGCGCGCCGGATCACGCACGCGCGCACCCTGCGCGCACAAAGCGCGCACCGCGCGGCGCTGCCAGGCGCGCTCCAGCTGCGACAGCTGCCAGGGATCGTTTGCACCTTCGGCTTCCTGTGCATCAGCCACCAGCGCCATCTCGGCCGGGGTGTACTCATGCGCGGCGAAGGCGAACACGTCGGTGAGGTAGTACTCGCCCTGTGCATTGCTGTTCGACAGCTGCGACAGCCAACGGCGCAGCGCGGTGGATTCGGCGGCGATGATGCCGGTATTGATCGTGCGTACGCGCAGCTGGTCGTCGTTGGCGTCCTTCTGCTCGACGATCGAGCCGACCTTGCCCTCGGCGTCGCGCAGCACGCGGCCATATCCGGTCGGATCATCCATCTCGGCCACCAGCACGGCCAGCCGCCCCGGCTGCGCCAACAGGTCACGCAGGGTCTGTGCGCGGATCAGCGGCACGTCGCCGTACAGCACCAGCACCTGTGCGGCATCGGGCACCTGCGGCATCGCCTGGGCGACCGCATGGCCGGTGCCCAGCTGCTGCGCCTGCTCTGCCCATTGCAGGTCGGGCTGGCCGGCGAAGTGCTGGCGCACCGCTTCACCACCATGGCCATAGACCACATGGATCGCCGCCGGTTCCAGTTCGCGGGCGGCCGCGATCACGTGCGCCAGCATCGGCTGGCCGGCGATCGGCTGCAGCACCTTCGGCAGCACCGATTTCATGCGCTTGCCGGCGCCGGCGGCGAGGATGATGACGTGCAGGGGTTGGGACATGGGAGCGGCAATCCGTGGTTCGTTGCCCGTGATTCTAGAGCGTAGGCCGTTAACATGGATGTCCTCCTGCCTTCACCACGCCCATGACCCTCGTCCGCCAGGGAAGCACCTACCTCGTCATCGGGCTCATGCAGCTGCTGGTTGACTGGCTGGTGTTCGTTGTCACCACCGCGCTGGGGTTGCCGATAGTACCGGCCAACGTCGCCGGACGCCTGGCCGGGATGCTGCTGGGCTTCTGGCTCAACGGCCGTTACACCTTTGCCGAGGCAGGCACGCACAAACTGGGCTGGAGGCGCTTCGCGCGCTTCTTCGGGCTGTGGCTGCTGTTGACCGTGGCCAGCACGTTGCTGGTAAGCCTGGTCGACCACACACTGGGCCTGCAGTACACCTGGCTGGCCAAGCCACTGGTGGAAGGCGGGCTGGCCGGCGTGTCCTTCCTGCTGATGCGCTACGTGGTGTATCGCTGACGCGGCGCAGGGATCGGGATCGGGATCGGTAGAGTCGACTGTCAGTCGACTGCTCTTCCATCAGACCGCGAAAATCCCGCGCTGCGCGCGATACTCGACTGACAGTCGACTCTACCCAGTCGGCCCTGCCCCACCAGCCAAACAAAAACGCCGGCGCAGGGCCGGCGTTCTCGTGGGTACCGCGTGGACCTCAGTGCTTGAGGGTCTTGCGCAGGCGCTCCAGCGCCTGCAGCTGGACAACAGCTTCAGCCAGCTTCTGCTGGGCTTCGGCCACCTCCATCGCTTCGCCGCGATTGGCCAGGATGCGCTCGGCTTCTTCCTTGGCCTTGCGGACCGAGGCTTCGTCGATGTCCTGTGCGCGGATCGCGGTGTCGGCCAGCACGGTCACGACCTGCGGCTGCACTTCCAGGATGCCGCCGGAAATGGCGAAATCCAGCTGCTCGCCGTTCGGCGTGGTCACCACCACCTTGCCCGGCTTCAGGCGGGTGATCAGCGGCGCGTGCTTGGGCGCGATGCCCAGTTCGCCCAGCTCACCGGTGGCCACGACCAGGGTCGCTTCACCACGGAAGATTTCCTGCTCGGCGCTGACGATGTCGCAACGGATGGTGCTCATGGAACTCTCTTCGCTAGGGGGCGGGTGTTACCCACCGCAGGGGTTTCCGCAGCGGTGGGCGCAGGCCCACCCCGTGTCACGGATGGGACAGGCCGAAGCCTGTCCCCGCCGCATCAGGCCTTCTCGGCCATCTTCTTGGCCTTCTCGACCGCTTCTTCGATGCTGCCGACCATGTAGAACGCCTGCTCCGGCAGGTGGTCGTACTCGCCATCGACGATGGCCTTGAAGCCACGGATGGTGTCCTTCAGCGACACGTACTTGCCCGGCGAGCCGGTGAACACTTCGGCCACGTGGAACGGCTGGCTGAAGAAGCGTTCGATCTTGCGTGCGCGCGACACGGCCTGCTTGTCTTCTTCGGACAGTTCGTCCATGCCCAGGATGGCGATGATGTCCTTCAGTTCCTTGTACTTCTGCAGGGTCTGCTGGACGCGCTGGGCGGTGTCGTAGTGCTCGTGGCCGATGACCAGCGGGTCCATCTGGCGGCTGGTGGAATCCAGCGGGTCGACTGCCGGGTAGATACCCAGCGAGGCGATCGAACGCGACAGGGTCACGGTCGAATCCAGGTGGGCGAAGGTGGTCGCCGGCGACGGATCGGTCAAGTCATCCGCGGGAACGTAGACGGCCTGGATCGAGGTGATCGAACCGTTCTTGGTCGAGGTGATGCGCTCCTGCAGGACGCCCATTTCCTCGGCCAGGGTCGGCTGGTAACCCACTGCCGACGGCATGCGGCCCAGCAGTGCCGACACTTCGGTACCGGCCAGGGTGTAGCGGTAGATGTTGTCGACGAACAGCAGCACGTCCTTGCCCTTGCCGTTCTCGTCCTTCTCGTCGCGGAAGTACTCGGCCATGGTCAGGCCGGTCAGCGCAACGCGCAGACGGTTGCCCGGCGGCTCGTTCATCTGGCCGTACACCATCGCGACCTTGTCCAGGACGTTGGAGTCCTTCATCTCGTGGTAGAAGTCGTTGCCCTCACGGGTACGCTCACCCACGCCGGCGAACACGGACAGACCGCTGTGCGCCTTGGCGATGTTGTTGATCAGTTCCATCATGTTGACGGTCTTGCCGACGCCGGCGCCGCCGAACAGGCCGACCTTGCCGCCCTTGGCGAACGGGCACATCAGGTCGATGACCTTGATGCCGGTTTCCAGCAGCTCGGTGGCCGGGGACTGGTCTTCGTACGACGGCGCGTCGCGGTGGATTTCCCAGCTGTCGCTGGCGGCCACCGGGCCGGCTTCGTCGATCGGACGGCCAAGCACGTCCATGATGCGGCCCAGGGTACCGGCGCCGACCGGCACCGAGATGCCACGGCCGGTGTTGACCGCAACCAGGTTGCGCTTCAGGCCATCGGTGGAACCCAGCGCGATGCAACGGACCACGCCGTCGCCCAGCTGCTGCTGGACTTCAAGGGTGATCTCGGTGTTTTCCACCTTCAGTGCGTCATACACCTTCGGCACCGACTCACGCGGGAATTCGACGTCGACGACGGCGCCGATGATCTGAACGATCTTGCCCTGACTCATTGCTGCATCCTCTAAATGTGTGCTTTGAACGAACGCGGTCAGACTGCTGCCGCGCCGCCGACGATTTCGGAAATTTCCTGGGTGATCGCTGCCTGGCGCGCCTTGTTGTAGACGAGCTGCAGATCGCCGATCAGCTTGTTGGCGTTGTCGCTGGCCGACTTCATCGCGACCATGCGTGCGGCATGTTCGGACGCGACGTTTTCCAGCAGCGCCTGGTACACCAGCGATTCGATGTAACGCGTCATCACGTGCTCGAGCACGGTCGCGGCATCGGGTTCGTACAGGTAGTCCCAGTCGTGATGGGCGACCTGCTTCTCGGCGGCCGGCAACGGCAACAGCTGATCGAAGCTGGCCTTCTGCGTCATCGTATTGATGAAGCGGTTGTAGACCAGGTACACGCGATCGATCTTGCCTTCGGTGAAGGCATCGAGCATGACCTTGATCACGCCGATCAGCGATTCCAGCTTCGGCACGTCACCGATGTGGGTCACGCTGCCGACCATGTTGACCTTGACCCGGCGGAAGAAGGTCGACGCCTTCTGGCCGATCGTCACCATGTCCACTTCGGCACCCTTGTCCTGCCAGGCCTTGGCTTCACCCAGGAGCTTGCGGAACAGGTTGTTGTTGAGGCCGCCAGCCAGGCCGCGATCGGAAGAGATCACGATGAAACCGACCCGCTTGACCTGCTCGCGCTCGACCAGGAACGGATGCTGGTAGTCGGTACTGGCCTGCGCCAGGTGGCCGATCACCTGCTTCATCGCCTGCGCGTACGGACGCGAGGTCTTCATCCGATCCTGCGCCTTGCGGATCTTGGAGGCCGAGACCATTTCCAGGGCGCGCGTCACCTTGCGGGTGTTCTGCACGCTCTTGATCTTGGTTTTGATTTCGCGTCCGCTTGCCATCTTTGATTCCCGTAGAGCGGGGCTCTGCCCCACTGCATTCAACGGTGTGGCGGGGCCAGGCCCCGCCACACGTTCGTCTTACCAGCTGCCGGTGGTCTTGAACTCGGCGATGCCCTTCTTGAAGGCACCTTCGATGTCGTTGTCCCAACCGCCGGTGGCGTTGACCTTGTTGATCAGCTCGCCCTGGGTGTTGGCGAAGTGGGCGTGCAGGCCTTCTTCGAACGCCAGCAGCTTGTTGACCGGCACGTCGTCGAGGTAGCCCTCGTTGACGGCGTAGATCGACAGCGCCTGGTTGGCGATCGACATCGGCGCGTACTGCTTCTGCTTCATCAGCTCGGTGACGCGCTGGCCACGCTCCAGCTGCTTGCGGGTCGCTTCGTCCAGGTCCGAGGCGAACTGCGCGAACGCAGCCAGCTCACGGTACTGGGCCAGCGAGATGCGGATGCCGCCCGACAGCTTCTTGATGATCTTGGTCTGGGCCGAGCCACCGACGCGCGACACCGAGATACCGGCGTTCACGGCCGGGCGGATGCCGGCGTTGAACAGGTCGGTTTCCAGGAAGATCTGGCCGTCGGTGATCGAGATCACGTTGGTCGGAACGAACGCGGAAACGTCGCCCGCCTGGGTTTCGATGATCGGCAGCGCGGTCAGCGAACCGGTCTTGCCGGTGACCTTGCCTTCGGTGAACTTCTCGACGTACTCCTCGGACACGCGGGCAGCGCGCTCGAGCAGACGGGAGTGCAGGTAGAACACGTCACCCGGGTAGGCTTCACGGCCCGGCGGGCGCTTCAGCAGCAGCGAGATCTGGCGGTAGGCAACGGCCTGCTTGGACAGATCGTCGTACACGATCAGCGCGTCTTCGCCGCGGTCCATGAAGTACTCACCCATGGTGCAGCCCGAGTAGGCGCTGATGTACTGCATGGCAGCCGATTCGGAAGCAGTGGCGGCAACCACGACGGTGTGTGCCAGCGCGCCGTTCTCTTCAAGCTTGCGCACGATGTTGGCGATGGTCGAAGCCTTCTGGCCGATCGCAACGTACACGCACTTGATGCCGGTGCCCTTCTGGTTGATCACCGCATCGATGGCCATCGCGGTCTTGCCGGTCTGGCGGTCGCCGATGATCAGCTCACGCTGGCCACGGCCGATCGGGATCATCGAGTCGACCGACTTGTAACCGGTCTGCACCGGCTGGTCGACCGACTTGCGCCAGATCACGCCCGGTGCAACGCGCTCCACCGGAGCGGTCAGGTCGGTACCCAGCGGGCCCTTGCCATCGATCGGCTCGCCCAGGGCATTGACGACGCGGCCCAGCAGTTCCGGACCAACCGGCACTTCCAGGATGCGGCCGGTGGTCTTGGCAACGTCGCCTTCGCGCAGGTGCTCGTAGCCGCCCAGGACCACGGCGCCGACCGAGTCGCGCTCCAGGTTCAGGGCCAGGGCGAAGCTGTTGTTCGGCAGTTCGATCATTTCGCCCTGCATCACGTCGGCCAGACCGAAGATGCGCACGATGCCGTCGGACACGCTGGTCACGGTGCCTTCGTTGCGCGATTCCGCGGCCAGCTTGACCTTCTCGATGCGGTTCTTGATCAGTTCGCTGATTTCGGAGGGGTTGAGCGTGGTTGCCATCGTCAAGTCCTAGTGCCGGCAGCGGGGCCGGACGTTAAATGAATTCAGTTAGCGAGCGCGGTCTGCAGACGGGCCAGCTTGCCCTTCAGCGAACCATCGATGACCACGTCACCGGCGTCGATCACGGCGCCACCGATCAGCGAGGCGTCGACCGCGGTGGTCACTTCGACCTCGCGGTTGAAGCGCTTGCGCAGCGCGGTCTTGATCGCGTCCAGTTCACCGGCCGAGAGTTCGGCGGCAGAGGTCACGTTGGCCTTGACCACGTGCTCGGCATCGGCGCGCAGGGCGTCGAACATGCCGGAGATTTCCGGCAGCAGCGGCAGACGATGCGATTCGGCCAGGATGGCCAGGAAGCGCGAGTAGGTCTCGCCGTGGGTCACCGGCGCCAGCAGGGCGACGGCGTCGTCACGGCCCAGCTCCGGGTTGGCGAGCAGGGCCGCCACGCGCGGGTCGGCGGCGACGTGGGCGGAGAACGCGAGGGCGTCCGACCACGGCGCGAACGCGCCTTCGTCGCGCGCGGTCGCGAACGCGGCGCGGGCGTACGGGCGGGCAAGCGTGAGGGCCTGGCTCATCCTTAGATCTCCGAGGCCAGCTCGTCGAGCAGCGCCTTGTGGGCGTTGGCGTCGATTTCGCGCTTGAGCAGCTTTTCGGCACCGGTCACGGCCAGCGCGGACACCTGCTTGCGCAGATCTTCACGGGCACGATTGGCGGCGGCGTCGATCTCAGCCTGGGCCAGATCCTTCTGACGGGTGGCTTCGGTGATCGCTTCGGTACGGGCAGCATCAACGATCTGGTTGGCACGCGCGTGGGCCTGATCGATGATCTCGTTGGCCTTGGTGCGGGCTTCCTTCAGCGCTTCGTTGACCTTCTCCTGCGCCTGGGCCAGATCTTTCTGGCTGCGGTCGGCAGCAGCGAGGCCTTCAGCAATCTTCTGCTGGCGCTCTTCGATCGCGTTCATCAGCGGCGGCCAGATCTTGGTCGCGATGATCCAGATGAGACCAGCGAAGGCGAGCGCCTGCGCAAGAAGGGTGAAATTGATATTCATGGTTAGCTCGATCGCTGGTTTCGGGGTGGACGCGCCGCCGAAGCGGCGCATCCGGCCTTCATCCGAAACCGGGTGCATCAGCACCCGGTCGTCTCAAACCGCTGTATCAGCCGGCCAGAGCCTTGGTGACGGCGCCAGCAAAGGCAGCCGACAGCGGGTTGGCGAAGGCCAGCAGCAGGCCGACGGCGACCGAGATGATGAACGCGGCGTCGATCAGGCCAGCGGTGATGAACATGCGCACCTGCAGGACCGGGATCAGTTCCGGCTGGCGGGCGGCCGACTCCAGGAACTTACCAGCCATGATGGCCAGACCCAGACCGGCGCCCAGCGCGGCCAGGCCGATCATGATGCCGACGGCAAGGGCGGTGGAGCTCTGAATCTGCGCGAAGTTGGTCAGGACGGCGAAGTACATGGTTATCTCCAGGAACTTAAGTTGCTAAGGGTGATGAAACGGATGAAGGTTGAAACGCGTTGAAGCTTGAAACTCAGTGAGCGTCTTCCGACAGGCTCAGGTACACGATCGACAGCATCATGAAGATGAAGGCCTGCAGCGGGATCACCAGCAGGTGGAACAGCATCCAGCCGAGGCCGAACGCACCACCGGCAATGGCACCGAAGAAACCGGCACCACCCAGCACCCAGATCAGCAGGAACACGATTTCGCCGCCGAACATGTTGCCGAACAGTCGCATCGCCAGAGAAATCGGCTTGCTCAGCCACTCGACGATGTTGAGGATCAGGTTGAACGGCATCATCCACTTGCCGAACGGCGCCGTCAGGAATTCCTTGATGAAGCCGAGCAGGCCCTTGGACTTCAGCGCGAAGAACAGCATCAGGAAGAACACGCTGAAGGCCATGCCCAGGGTGGCATTGACGTCAGCGGTCGGCACCGGCTTCCAGTAGTGGACGCCCGCCCATTCCAGCGGCTTGGCGATGAAATCGGCCGGGATCATCTTCAGCAGATTCATCATCAGGATCCAGAAGAAGATCGTGATGGCGATCGGCGTCACCAGCTTGCTCTTGCCGTGGTAGGTGTCCTTGGCCTGGCGGTCGACGAACTCCAGGCAGATCTCGACGAAAGCCTGCCACTTGCCCGGCACGCCGGCGGTGGCCTTGCGGGTTCCCAGCCAGAACGCGACAACGATCACCAGGCCCATCAGGACCGCGGTGAGGAAGGTGTCGACGTGGATGTGCCAGAACATACCCTCACCCTTGCCGACCGGCGCGGTCAGGTTGTGCAGGTGATGCTGGATGTAGCTGGTAGGGGTTAGAGCCTCGCCCGCCATGTGTCCGGAACCTTAGTTAATTGAATTCTGTCAACGCCTGGCCATGGCCAGGACCTGGAACATCAGACCGACGGCGATACCGGCCAACAGCGCCAGTGCAGGCAGCTTGAAGACCAGGAACCCCACCAGCAGGACGCCGAATACCACCACCCACTTGGCGACGATCGCAATGATCAGGCGAGCCATCGCCGATCCTGCCGCCAGTGCTCCCCCGCCCAGTGCCATCCGTGCCGCAACCCAGCCACCGGCCGAAATGGCCACACCGGACGCCAGCGCGCCGAGGGCATACTTCGGACCAACCAGCAGGAAGGCCAGGGCCAGGACAGCCACTGCGGCCAGCGGGTAGACCGCGGCGCGCAGCATCAGTCGCCGACCCGCATCAACGGAGTTCAGCACAGGACGTCCCGCGTGGTTGCAAGTGGAAGGCTGAGGCGGCTACAGCAAGGGGGGCCTCATCGAGCCGCCAAATTATAGCAATGGGACAATTTGCGAGACAACCGCTGCCTGTTCATCCCGGGAAGCCGCAAGTTGCGGTAGCGCTTACATTTTTGCGTGCCACCCGGGGGACAATGACGTCCGCGCGATGTTGCAGCGCAGTATTGAACTTTGGTCGCAGGCCACGGAACTTTCGCCGCAGCGTGCCGGTCCGATCTTTCGACCTGCCTGCAGCAACCTCGTCGACGCTTCGCCCCGCAGGTCCCACGATGGCCCCGAAGCCCCGCTCCGGGGCCATCTTTTTTGCATCGTCGCGACAGCGCTGAACCGTGCACATGCCGTGGACCATACGTTCACGGATGGTGGACGGCGCCGTCCGGCACAGTGGTCTTCATTCTGATGAACCACTGCAAGGACTCTTCGATGCGCCCCGTACCCACCCTGCTCGCCCTTTCCCTGCTCGCCGCCGGCGCTTCGTTCGCCACAGCCGCCCACGCCGCTGAAGGCGATGACCGCTTCGCCCTGCGCCTGGGTGCGATGAACATCGACTCGGACAACACCCTTCGCGGCAAGACCAACGTCGCCGGCCAGGACATCGGCTTCTCCGAGGACTTCAAGCTGGGTGGCAAGGAATGGGAGCCGCGCATCGACGGCATGTTCCGCATCAGCAACCGCCAGCGCCTGCTGTTCAACTACTTCAAGTACGACAAGGACCGCCGCGAGACCCTCGGCCAGGACATCTCCTTCGGTGACGTCAACGTGCCGTCCGGTAGCTTCGTCAAGGGCGAACTGAAGTACCAGGTCGCCAGCTTGGTCTATGACTACTCTGTGGTGGACACCGATACCTTCGACCTCGGCCTGCAGCTGGGTGCCGAGTACGCCAAGGTCAGCACCAAGGCCTACGCCGATCTGGGCACCGTCTACGAAGGCCAGTTCCTCAATGAGAAGACCGACGGCGTCGCGCCAGTGGTCGGTGCGCGCCTGAGCTTCACCCCGTCGGAAAAGTGGATGATCACGCTGCAAGGCCAGTACCTCAACACGCGCTGGGGCAGCTTCGATGACTACAAGGGCGACCTGAGCCGCGCCAACGCCATCGTCGATTACCGCTTCACGAAGAACTTCGGTGTGTTCGCTGGCTACGACTGGTTCAAGCTCGACGCGGACAAGAAGGGCAGCGATGGCACCATCGGCCTGAAGCAGGAATTCAAGGGCCCGGTGGCCGGCGTCAGCTTCGTGTTCTGATCCTCCGCCCCTTCCACGGCATCCTCTCTCCTGGCGCGGCCTCCGGAACATCGGGGCCGCGTTTTTTGTTGCCCGTTCAGTCAGGCGCGATTTTCATCTCGAAGGATCCAGGCCAACGTTTCCAGGAAGAGATCCAGACTGAAGATCCCACTCGCTATCGTGGAAAGCGCCACGGCACCTGATGCATCCTTGATCGTGATGCGCTCGCTCCACTGGTTGATATCGACCTGGGCCAGCGCTGCAGCTGGAATGCGGCGCCCACCCACCTCGATATGGGTGCGGGTCAGCAGGATGGGCTGGGTTGTGACATCAAGGTATTTCCCCAGGATGCGCTTTTTCCAGACCTGTGCGCTGGAGACGTAGTTGAAGGTAACCACTGAGTCCGAGCTCAATGCCGTGATCATCACCGGGAGGCGTTCCCGCACGTGCAGCTGGCAGACCAGCTGCATGAATTCGAGATGCCGCCCAAGATGTTGGTTTGCCCAGTGGAAGGCGGTCGTTGGTGCGAGGCGGTAGGCGACATCGGTAAGAAACCCCGCCGCTCCCAGCTTGCCTGTACCAAACAGGTAGAGGTCCTGCATCTCAGCGAACGCGATATAGGTGCGCTTCCTGCCGACAACCTCGGTGATCCCGCGCTCATAGACTTCATACCGCGCCTTGCGCAGCGTTCCCTGCCATACCGTCAGCCCCAGAACAGCCAGTCCACACGCCAGCACAAGTGCTACGCCCATGTGGATGGTCCTGTAGCCATCGACCGGTACGTGATTCTTCAGTACGAGCAGGAATGCAGCTGCCAGAAAGAATATTCCTGCCAATGCGTACATCAGTACAAGCGGCCACTTGCTGTATGTGAAGGTTTCGATCAGCTCCCCGGTCTGAGGAGATTGCAGATGCGTCATGGTTGGGGTCGCCCCGGTTGGCCGATGATTGGGCGGGTGAAGATAGTTCCTGATTTCCGGCCACATCAAATACTGACTGTTCACCGCGATGACGTTCGCCGCTCCATCCGAAGCGCCCGCAAGCGATACCGAGACGCGCCGGGGGCCGTACACGACATCCATCGCCGCGATTGGCAGCGCGATGCCCCTATCTGCGCATTGAGAGCCACGTATGGGCTCCCAATGAAAATCACTACCGCGCGCCGAGCGCAAGGGTCGCCACGGGCCACATCAGGCCATGTACGACAGAATCGACATGGTCATACGACGATGGCGGGCAAGAAAAAACCCGGCTTTCGCCGGGTTCTTCGGTTGAAGTGGCAAGTCCGCCGGGCATGGCCCGGCGCTACCACAGCCAAGCGCCTTACTTCTTCTTCGGCATGTACAGATCGGTGATCGTGCCGTCGTAGATTTCCGAGGCCATCGCCACCGATTCGCTCAGCGTCGGGTGGGCATGGATGGTGTGGCCGATGTCTTCGGCTTCGGCACCCATCTCGATGGCCAAGCCGATTTCGGCCAGCAGGTCACCGGCATGCACGCCAACGATGGCACCACCGATGATGCGGTGGGACTCTTCGTCGAAGATCAGCTTGGTAAAGCCCTCGGTGCGGCCGATGCCGATAGCGCGGCCGCTGGCGGCCCACGGGAACTTGGCCACGCCGACCTTCAGGCCCTTGGCCTTGGCTTCGGTCTCGGTCACGCCGACCCAGGCGATTTCCGGGTTGGTGTAGGCCACCGACGGGATCACGCGGGCCACCCATTCCTTCTTGTGGCCGGCAGCCACTTCGGCGGCCAGCTTGCCCTCGTGCGTGGCCTTGTGGGCCAGCATCGGGTTGCCGACGATATCGCCGATGGCAAAGATATGCGGCACGTTGGTGCGCATCTGGCGATCGACCGGGATGAAGCCACGGTCGGTGACCTGCACGCCGGCCTTCTCGGCATCGATCTTCTTGCCGTTCGGCGAGCGGCCAACAGCCACCAGCACGCGGTCGAAGGTGCCCTGCGCCAGTGCGGGCGACTGGCCTTCCTCGGCGGCTTCGAAGGTCACGGTGATGCCCTTGGCATCAGCGCTGACGCCGGAGGCCTTGGTCTTCAGGTGCACGTCGATGCCCTGCTTCTTCAGGCGGTCAGCCAACGGCTTGACCAGGTCCTTGTCGGCGCCCGGCATCAGCTGGTCCATGAACTCGACCACGGTGACCTTGCTGCCCAGCGCGCCATACACGGTGGCCATTTCCAGGCCGATGATGCCGCCGCCGACAACCAGCAGCGAACCCGGCACTTCGGCCAGTTCCAGCGCGTCGGTGGAATCCATCACGCGCTTGTCGTCCCACGGGAAGTTCGGCAGCTTCACTGCCTGCGAACCGGCGGCGATGATGCACTTCTGGAAGCGCAGCAGCTGGGTGCTGCCGTCAGCCGCGGTGATTTCCAGCTCGTTGGCAGAGACAAACTTGCCGACGCCCTGCACGCTGCGGACCTTGCGCTGCTTGGCCATGCCGGCCAGGCCCTTGGTCAGCTGGTTGACGACCTTTTCCTTGTACTGGCGCAGCTTGTCCAGGGTGATGGTCGGCTTGCCGAACTCGACGCCGAAATCACCGGCGTGGGACACTTCGTCGATGACCGCTGCAGCGTGCAGCAGCGCCTTGGACGGAATGCAGCCCACGTTGAGGCAGACGCCGCCGAGGCTGGCGTAGCGCTCGACCAGCACCGTATCCAGGCCGACGTCGGCGGCGCGGAAGGCAGCGGTGTAGCCGCCCGGGCCGGAGCCCAGCACGACCATTTCGCATTCGATGTCGGCCTGCTTGCCGCTGGACAGCGCCGGCTTCGGCGCAGCAGGTTCAGCCGGGGCGCGGTGCGACGGGGTCACCGGCGGCTTGCTGGCCGGAGCGGCCGCTGCCGGGGCCGGCGCGGCGGCCTTGGCCGGGGCTTCGGCGGCACCTTCGGCGTCCAGCACCACGACCACGGCACCTTCGGACAGGGAGTCGCCGAGCTTGACCTTGATTTCCTTGACCACGCCGGCGGCCGAGGACGGCACTTCCAGGGTGGCCTTGTCCGACTCCAGGGTCACCAGACCCTGATCCTTCTTCACCGTGTCGCCGACGGCGACCAACACTTCGATCACCGGCACATCACTGTAATCGCCGATGTCGGGAACCTTGACTTCAATCGTGGCCATGGTGGGTTTTCCTCGTGCCCGCCCGGCGGTGCCGGTGGGCTGTCACTGCATCTGTTCACGCGGCCGCGCCAGGGGCTGCGGCCGCACGGTGGGGGCGAAGCGGTGCCTTACAGCAGCACGCGGCGCATGTCGGCCAGTACCTGCGACAGGTACGTGGTGAAGCGTGCGGCCAGGGCGCCGTCGATGACGCGGTGGTCGTAGCTCAGCGACAGCGGCAGCATCAGCTTCGGTGCGAATTCCTTGCCGTTCCAGACCGGCTGGATGGACGACTTGGAGACGCCGAGGATGGCCACTTCCGGTGCATTGACGATCGGGGTGAACGCGGTGCCGCCGATGCCGCCCAGCGAGCTGATCGAGAAGCAGCCGCCGCTCATGTCGGCCGGGCCCAGCTTGCCGTCGCGCGCCTTCTTGGCCAGTTCGCCGGTTTCCTGCGCGATCTGCACCACGCCCTTCTTGTCCACGTCACGGATGACCGGCACGACCAGACCGTTCGGGGTGTCGGCGGCGAAGCCGATGTTGAAGTACTTCTTCAGGGTCAGGTTCTCGCCGCTGGCATCGAGCGAGGCGTTGAACTCCGGGAACTTCTTCAGCGCCGCGGCACTGGCCTTGATCAGGAAGGCGAGCATGGTCAGCTTGATGCCGGCCTTCTCGTTTTCCTTGTTCAGCGCCACGCGCAGGCCTTCCAGGTCGGTGATGTCGGCCTGTTCGAACTGGGTGACGTGCGGGATCATCGCCCAGTTGCGGGCCAGGTTCGCGCCGGAAATCTTCTTGATGCGCGACAACGGCTGCACTTCAACGTCGCCGAACTTGCTGAAGTCGACCTTCGGCCACGGCAGCAGGTTCAGGCCACCCCCGGCAGCGACAGCAGCACCGCCGGCAGCCGGCACGCCACCGCTGAGTGCGGCCTTGACGAACTTCTGCACGTCACCCTTGGTGATGCGGCCACCCTTCTCGGTGCCGTTGATCTGCAGCAGGTCCACGCCCAGTTCGCGGGCGAACACACGCACCGCCGGGGTGGCATACGGCACCTTGGCCGGCAGCACGCCATCGGCGTTGAACTGCACCGGCGGGCTGGTCGGGGTACCGGCCGAGGCGATCTCGCGGGCCGCCAGCTTGTCCGGCTGCGCCGGCACAGCGACCGGCTCGACCTTGGTGGCGGTCTCGGCGGCAGCCGGAGCGGCAGCAGCGGCTGCCTTGGTCGGCGCCGGCACGGCAGCGCCCTCGGCCTCGATGATGGCGACCACATTGCCCTGCGACAGAGTGTCGCCAACCTTGACCTTCAGCTCCTTGACCACGCCAGCCACCGACGACGGCACTTCCATGGTGGCCTTGTCGCTTTCCAGCGTGACCAGGCCCTGGTCCTTCTTGACCGTGTCGCCGACGGCGACCAGCACTTCGATGACCGGAATTCCGGAGTAGTCGCCGATATCCGGCACCAGCGCTTCAACCGCACCACCGCTGGCAGCCGGAGCGGCCGGCGCAGCTGCGGCCGGGGCCGGCGCGCTCTGGGTGGCGGCAGCCGGAGCAGCGGCCTTGGCCGGTGCCGGGGCGGCAGCAGCCGGCTTGGCAGCCTCGCCTTCAGCCACTTCGATCAGCGCCACGACCTTGCCCTCGGACAGGGTGTCACCGACCTTAACCTTGATCTCCTTGACCACGCCGGCCACGGCCGACGGCACTTCCATGGTCGCCTTGTCGCTTTCCAGCGTCACCAGGCCCTGGTCCTTCTTGACCGTGTCGCCGACGGCGACAAGCACCTCGATTACCGGGATATCGCTGTAGTCACCGATATCGGGGACAAGTGCTTCCTTGATTTCGGCCATGGGGATAACTCCGGCAATCTGGTGTAGGGAAACGTCTATTGTGCGGCCAGCGGGGGCCAGCGCCAACCGTTACAGGTGTTTTCAGTACGCACGCAGCCGGGACACGCTGTTGCCCATGGGTTGCGGCTGCATCCAGTCGGTAGCGTATTGTCCGGACGATGTCCGCTTCATGTCGCCAGTGCGTCGGCCACCGGCTGCCAGGCCAGGCGCAGGCGCGGCAACGACCACGCGGCATTGGCCGGGCTGGTGGATGGCAGCGCCAGCAGCGTCGGCGGGGCTTCCAGGCGGGGCAACACCCAGCGCTGGAATGCCTGCAGCGACGCACCACCGTTGCAGCCGATCAGCTCCAGCTCAGGAAGCGAAGCGATCAGTGCCGGCAGCGCATTGGGCACTTCCGTGCCGCGCACGATATCCGCATCCAGGCTGCCGCGCCGCTCGCACTGGCCGATCACATCCCACAGGCCGACCTTTGCCGCCGCCAGGGCCTGCAGCCGTTGTGGGTGGGCCAGCCCTGCGTCAAAGCCGCAGATATCGGCCAGCAGCGGCCAGAAACGATTGCGTGGATGGGCGTAGTAGCGCTGCTCCTGCAATGACGCAACGCCGGGCATCGAGCCCAGCAGCAACACCCTGCAATCCGCCTTCACCTGCGCTTGCAGGCCGATGCACAACGTTGCTTCGCTCACATCTTCTCCAACTGCATGAATGCCACTGATGGTCGGAAAGCCCATGAAAACAGGCTTTCCGCTCCAGTCGCTGAACAAGGAAAACTATTTTTTAACGCGCGTCGGATTCGATTCATGTTGGGGCGACTACGGTGTGCTCGCCCCGCAACCGGGGGCCCAAAACAAGAAACATTAGGAGATACCCCCATGCGCTCCATCCGTATCCTGAGTCTCGCCCTGCTGACCTCCGCCGCATTCGCGCCGGCCGCTTTCGCCCAGGACAGCAGCACCACCGATACCGCTTCGGGCAAGCATTTTGCCGTGGTTGGCGGCGTCGCGCTGCTGCAGCCGAAGAACGATCCGATCGACGGCATCAAGAAGGTCGATGGCGGCCCGGCGCCGACCGTCAGCTTCAGCTACTACATCAACGACAACTGGGCCGTTGAACTGTGGGGCGCCGCCGACAAGTTCGACCACAAGGTGAAGGGCCCGAACAACGCCCGCCTGGGCAACGTCGAGCAGCAGCCGGTCGCACTGAGCGGTCAGTACCACTTCGGCCAGGCCGACAACGTGTTTCGTCCGTTCGTGGGCGTGGGCTACTACCAGTCCAGCTTCAGCAATGAAACGCTGGCTGACGGCAGCAGCTCCGACATCCGCCTCAAGGATGCGAAGGGCGTGATCGGCACCATCGGCGTGGACATGAACATCAATTCCACCTGGTTCGCCCGTGCCGACGCCCGCTACATGCGCTCGCGCCCGGACGTGAAGGTCGGCGGCGAGAAGATCGGCGAAGCCAAGATGGATCCGTGGACCGTCGGCTTCGGCATCGGCGCCCGCTTCTGATCCAGGCAGTAACTGCTTCATTGATGTAACGCGACGGGCCCTGCGGGGCCCGTCGTCGTTTCCGTCACCCGCGTTCTGTAGAGTCGACTGACAGTCGACTCTACATACACACAGGATGCGGAGGCGCGATGCACGACGTCGACCTGCTGGTGATCGGTGGTGGCATCAACGGTGCCGGCATCGCCCGTGATGCCAGCGGTCGTGGCCTGCGCGTGCTGCTGTGCGAGCAGCACGACCTCGCTGCGCATACCTCCAGCGCCAGCAGCAAGCTGATCCACGGTGGCCTGCGCTACCTGGAACAGCGCGAGTTCGGCTTGGTACGCAAGGCCTTGGGCGAACGCGAGGTTGTTCGCCGACAGGCCCCTTACCTGGTCCGGCCGCTGCGTTTCGTGCTGCCCTGGGAACCGCACCTGCGCCCACGCTGGCTGCTGCGCATGGGCTTGTGGCTGTACGACCACCTGGGGCCGCGCAGCCCGGCCTTCCCCGCATCGGGCGCACTGGATCTGCATCAGGACCCGCTGGGCGCACAGCTCTCGCCATCGCTGCGACAGGCGTTCAGCTATGCCGACGCACAGGTCGATGATGCGCGCCTGGTCGTCCTCAATGCGCTGGATGCCGCGCAACGCGGTGCACAGGTACGGGTCCACAGCCGCTGCGTCGACCTGCGCGCCGAACAGGGCCGCTGGCACGTGATGCTGGAAACGGCCGACGGCCAGCAGCAGGCGGTGATCGCCCGTGCCGTGGTCAATGCCGCCGGTCCGTGGGCAGGCGGCCTGTTAGATCGGATGCAGCCGCGCAGCGCCGGCCCTGCCCTGCGCCTGGTGCAGGGCAGCCACTTCGTGCTGCGCCGCGCCTGGCCTGACGACAGTGCCTGCCTGCTGCAGCAGCCCGATGGCCGTGTAGTGTTCCTGCTGCCGTTCGCCCACGACCACCTGCTGGTGGGTACCACCGACACCGACTACCGCGGCGACCCGGCGCGCTGCAACGTGCTGCCTTCCGAGGTCGCCTACCTGTGCGAGGCGGCCAACCGCTATCTGCGCGAACCGATCAGCGCGGCAGATGTGGTCTGGCAGTTCGCCGGCGTGCGTCCGCTGCTGGCCGACCCCGACCCGCGCGCGGCGAAGCTGAGCCGCGACTACCGCCTGCAGCTGCAGGTGGATCCTGCACCGGCACTGCACGTACTGGGAGGGAAACTGACAACCTACCGGGTGCTGGCCGAGGAAGCGCTGGAGCTGCTGCGCCCTGCCCTGTCGCAGATGGGAGCGGCATGGACCGCAACGGGAGAACCGCTACCGGGCAGTGACTGGGGTGACGCCGGGCAGGCATGCTCGCGACTGATCGCTTTGGCGCCGTGGTTGCCAGCGGACATCGCGCGGCGCTGGGCCGAAGCCTACGGCAGCCGCAGCGTGGCGTTGCTGGAGGGTGCGCAGAGCATGGCCGATCTGGGCGAGGCATTCGGTGCTGGCCTGCATGCACGCGAAGTGGCGTTCCTGCGCGAGCATGAGTGGGCGCATAGCGCCGAGGATGTCCTGTGGCGGCGGAGCAAGCTGGGCCTGCGGCTGGATGCTGCGCAGGCGGCGCGGCTGCAGGCGTGGATGACGCAACGGTAGCGCCGGGCCATGCCCGGCGGATCACGGTGACGCCGGGCATGGCCCGGCGCTACCGATGCTTTAGGATTTCCCAATCGCTACCGGAGACGCTGCATGACGCCCCGCTACGTGCTGGCCATCGACCAGGGCACCACCAGTTCGCGCGCGATCCTGTTCGACCATGCCGGCGACATCGTCGGCAGCGCGCAGCGCGAGTTCGCGCAGATTTTCCCGCAGCCGGGCTGGGTCGAGCATGACCCGCGCGAGATTCTCACCAGCGTCTATGCCACGTTGACCGAACTGTTCAGCCGTGGGCAGATCGACCCGCGCCACATCGCCGCACTGGGCATCACCAACCAGCGCGAAACCACCGTGGTCTGGGACCGTGCCACCGGCCAGCCGATCCACAATGCCATCGTCTGGCAGTCGCGGCAGAGCCACGCCATCTGCGAACGGCTGAAGTCCGAAGGACATGAGGCGCTGGTCCGTGAGCGCACCGGCCTGCTGATCGATGCCTATTTCTCCGCCACCAAAGTGCGGTGGATCCTCGACCACGTAGAGGGCGCGCAGCAGCGTGCCGAGCGCGGCGAGCTGCTGTTCGGCACCATCGACAGCTGGCTGGTCTGGAACCTGAGCGGTGGCCAGGCGCACGTGACCGACTACAGCAATGCCGCGCGCACCCTGCTGTTCAACATCCACACGCTGGACTGGGACGACGACCTGCTGGCGCTTCTGGACATCCCGCGCGCGATGCTGCCGCAGGTACGCGACTCCAGTTCGGTGTACGCGCACACCCGGCCGCAGTTCTTCTTCGACCATCCGATTCCGATCGCCGGCATCGCCGGTGACCAGCAGGCGGCGCTGTTCGGCCAGGCCTGCTTCCAGCCGGGCATGGTCAAGAATACCTATGGCACCGGCTGCTTCATGCTGATGCACACCGGCGCGCAGGCGGTACGCTCGCGCAATGGCCTGCTGACCACCATCGCCTGGGGCCTGGACGGGCGCGTGGAGTACGCGTTGGAGGGGTCGATCTTCGTCGCCGGTTCCGTGGTGCAGTGGTTGCGCGACGGACTGCGCATGATCGAGCGCGCCGGCGACAGCCAGGCGCTGGCCGTGCAGGTGCCCGACAGTGGTGGCGTGTACCTGGTGCCGGCGTTTGTCGGCCTGGGCGCACCCTACTGGCGCAGTGACGTACGCGGGGCGATGTTCGGCCTGACCCGTGGCACCCGCAAGGCCCACTTCGTGCGCGCGGCACTGGAGGCGATGGCCTACCAGACCCGCGACGTGCTTGATGCGATGCAGTCCGATGCCGGCATCGCGCTGACCGAACTGCGCGCCGACGGCGGTGCGATCGGCAACGACTTCCTGGCCGGGTTCCAGGCCGACATCCTCGGCGTACCGCTGCTGCGGCCGCGGCTGACCGAAACAACCGCCCTGGGTGCGGCCTATCTGGCCGGGCTGGCGGTGGGGTTCTGGACCAGCCGCGAACAGATCGCCGCGCAGTGGGGGCTGGACCGGCGCTTCGAGCCGCAGATGGAAGTGGCCCGGCGCGAGAAACTGTATGCAGGATGGCAGCAGGCCGTGGCGGCCACCCTCGCCTTCCACGTGGATTGAGGGCGGTAGCGCCGGGCCATGCCCGGCGAACACCCATTCCGCCGGGCATGGCCCGGCGCTACCCCAACATCAGAACGCCGGCAGCACCGCGCCCTTGTACTTGGTCTCGATGAAGGCCTTCACCTGCGGGCTGGTCAGGGCCTTGGCCAGCTTCTGCACGCGGGCGTCGTCCTTGTTGTCCGGGCGTGCGACCAGGAAGTTCACGTACGGCGAATCCTTGCTCTCGATCGCCAGTGCATCCTTGGTCGGGTTGAGGCCGGCATCCAGCGCGTAGTTGGTGTTGATCAGGGCCAGGTCGACCTGGTCCAGCACGCGCGGCAGCATCGCCGAATCCAGCTCACGGAACTTCAGCTTCTTCGGGTTGGCGGCAATGTCGCGCTGGGTCGACAGCGCGTTGGTCGGGTCCTTCAGCTCGATCACACCGGCCTTGTGCAGCAGGATCAGCGCGCGGCTGTTGTTGCTCGGATCGTTCGGGATCACCACGTCGGCGCCTTCGCGCAGCTCGGCCAGCGACTTGATCTTGCGCGAGTACGCGCCGAACGGCTCGATGTGCACGCCGATCACCTTCACCAGGTCGCTCTTGCGATCGCGGTTGTAGGCATCCAGGTACGGCTCGGTCTGGAAGTAGTTGGCATCCACCTGCTTCTGCACCAGCTGGTCGTTGGGCTGCACGTAGTCATTGAACACGCGCACGTCCAGGTCCACGCCTTCCTGCTTGAGGATCGGCTTGACCACTTCAAGGATCTCGGCGTGCGGCACGGCCGTGGCAGCCACCACCAGCTTCTGCGAAGGCTCGCCGGACTTGCCGCAGGCGGTCAGGGCCAAGGCAGCGGCGAGCAGGGGCAGCAACAGGGTCTTCTTCATGGGCAAAAGGGTTCTCGGGGGGAGGGTCAGGAGTTGTCGTAGTTGCTCAGGGCAAGCTCAAGCAGCGCCTTGGCCTGCTCGCGCAGCATCACCGGTTCGACGATCTCGGCATCCGAGCCGTAGTGCAGCACGTCCATCAGCAGTTCGCGGGAGACGCTGTACGGTACCTTCAGCTCATAGCGGCCGTCGGCCAGGAAACGGCCCTGCTGCTTGGAGTGCCAGTGTTCGTCGGCCACCCAGCGAGCGGCCTTGGCGCTGAACAGGATGGTCGCCCAGCCCTTCGGTGCACCGGAGAAGATGCCGTAGCTGGCGCCGAGCTGTTCGTCGAGCTCGCTGTCGGCAACGTCGCGGGCGGTGTTGTCGACTACCCGCGCCTTGTGGATGCGGTCCACGGCGAAGCTGCGCAGGGCCTCGCGGTCGTGGTCCCAGGCATCCAGGTACCAGTTGTCGCGATAGTGGGTCAGGCGCTGCGGCGAAACGGTGCGCTTGGTCGGCTCGTCAGTAGAGCGTGCGCGGTACTCGAACGCCAGCTGGCGGCGCTCCAGCACGGCCGAGGCCACGCTGCGGAAGCTGCCCTCGTCGAACTTGCGGCCACGGTGCGGGATCACCCGCACACGGTCCACCGGCCAGTTGGAGACACCGGCCTGGGCCGCCAGCAGGCTCTCGATGCGCTGCTGCAGCGGTGCCAGCACCGAGGACAGCACGCCGCCACCGGTCCGTGCCAGCAGGTGCTGCGAGGCCAGCAGGGCGTGCAGCTCCTCCGAGCTCAGCCACAGGCCGGGCAGCTCGAAGCGGTCACTCTCGTCGGCCTGGTAACGGAAGCCGGCCTCGCCGTCGCCCTCGATCGGTGCCATCAGCGCATCGCGCAGGAAGGCCAGATCGCGGTAGACGGTGGCACGGGAACAACCGAGCTTGTCCTGCAGGGTCGCCACCGTCACCGGATAGCGCGCGGACTTGAGCAGACGATGCAGGGCGGTGATGCGTTCGTATCGGTCCATACCCCCGATTATGTCCGAGTCGCGGGTCTTGTGTGGGACGTTTGGGCTATCGTGGGCGCCCCCGCCCCATGGAACACCCGATGCGCCGGTTGCCTGCCCTGCCCCTGCTGGCCTGCCTGCTGCTGGCCGCCTGCGATCGCGCACCGGCTCCGGCCGGCACTGAAGCCGCCGTCCCTGCCTCCGATCCGGCGCAGGCCGTGCTGGCGGCCAGCCAGCGCTTCGCCGCCCTGCGCAGCTTCCATGCCGAACTGGAGGTGCTGGGTGCGCCGCAACCGGTGCGCAGCGCCATGGACTTCGTCGCCCCCGACCGTTTCCGCGTGCAGACTGCGGCCGGGCCGCAGACGATCATCGGCGACACCATGTTCCTGCAGGCCGACGGCGGGGTCCGCCAGGTCCCGACCCCGCCGGGCCTGCTCGAGCAATGGCGCAACCCGCTGCCGGCCGATGCCCTGCCCGCCGACCTGCAGGCCGAAGACCTCGGCGGCCAGTCGCTGGATGGAGTCGAAACCCGTCACTACCGGTTGCGCGGCACCCAGCCCGGCGAACGCCTGGAGTACTGGGTGGACGCACAGGGCCTGCCACGGCAGATCGTACGCAGCGGCAGCAGCAACGGCCGCAGTTTCCAGCTGCGCCTGCGCTATTCGCGCTTCAACGACCCGGCATTGCGCGTCGATCTACCCTGAATGGGCGGTGGCAGGAACGTTTCCTGAAGCGGGTTTTGGATCGATTCGGACCGCCATCACGCTTCCAGTATCATCACCGGCTGTCAACCGCTTCGGAGAAGCCCCGATGTCCCTGCGTGTGTCCCTGCTGATCCCCCTGCTGCTGTGCGCGCCGCTTGCGTATGCGCAGGATGCCTCCGAACTGGCGGCGATGTCTTCGCCGTGGAGCGGCAGCGGCGGCGAGCTCGGCTTCGCCTCGGCACGCGGCAACAGCAGCACCGAGAGCTTCAACGGTCGCCTGCGCCTGCGCTATACCGACGGCGACTGGGTGCACAGCATGGACCTGGCTGGCCTGCGTTCCAGCTCCAAGGTGACCGAGACCCGCGACGACGGCTCCACCAGCCGCCGCAACAACACCACCGCCAACCGCTACACCGGCAGTGCCGGCAGTGCGCTGCAGCTGGGCGAGCACCGCCAGCTGACCGCGACGGTACGTACCGAGCGTGACGACTTCGCCACCTACGACCGCCAGAGCTCGTTCGGTCTGGGTTACGGCACCCGCCTGTGGAACACCGAGCGTTTCTCGTTCGACGCGCAGATCGGCCCCGGTGTGCGCCGCACCCACAGCACCGAGGACGACCGCACCCGCACCGGCATGATCGGCCGCGGCCTGTTCGACATGAAGTACTCGCTGACCGACAACACCGACCTGGTCAACACCCTGCTGGTCGAATCGGGTTCGTACAACACCTTCGGCCAGAACGACTTCGGCGTCTCGGTGAGCATGAACGAACATCTGGCGCTGAAGGCCGGCTGGCAGGCGCGTTACAACAGCGACGTAGCCGCAGACAAGCGCAAGACCGATACGCTGACCACGATGAACGTGGTCTACAAGTTCAAATAAGAAACGGGCGCCAAAGGCGCCCGTTTCCTTTCTGTAGAGCCGAGCCATGCTCGACTGCTGTTGGCCGGCCCGTCGAGCAGGCCCACCTCTGCGAAAAGAGCAGTCGAGCATGGCTCGACTCTACAGATGCATGGCTCAGGCGTTCAACAGCTCGCCGGCACCATCGTCCAGCAGCTGTTTCGCCACGCGCTGGCCCAGCGCTTCCGGGTCGCTGGCCGGGCCGACGGCCTCGGCGCGCACCGCGCGGCCATCACTGGCACTGCCCACCAGTCCCTGCAGGTGCAGATCCTGCCCCTGCCACTGCGCGATCGCCGCCACCGGCACGTGGCAGCTGCCATGCAACGCACGGTTCATCGCCCGCTCGGCTTCGACGCAGGCACGGGTCGCCGCGTCATCCAGGCCGGCGAACAGCGCCATCAAGCGCGCATTGCTGCCATCACATTCCACCGCAACCGCGCCCTGTGCCGGCGCCGGCAGCCACTGCGGCGGTTGCAGGCGGGCAACGATGCGCTCGCCCAGCCCCAGCCGTTCCAGCCCGGCCACGGCCAGCACGATGGCGTCGTAGCCGCCGTTGTCGAGCTTGGCCAGGCGGGTGTTGACGTTGCCACGCAGGTCCAGCAGCTGCAGGTCCGGTCGCAGCGCGCGCAGCTGCGCCTGCCGACGCAGCGACGATGTGCCAACCCGCGCACCGATCGGCAGCGCATCCAGCGAGGCGTACAGGTTGGAAACGAAGCCATCGGCCGGATCGTGGCGGGTCAGCATCGCCGGCAGCGCGAAGGGTTCGTCCAGCTCCATCGGCACGTCCTTCAGCGAATGCACGGCGCAGTCGGCCTCGCCACGCAGCATCGCCAGCTCCAGCTCCTTCAGGAACAGGCCCTTGCCACCGATGGCGGCCAGCGAACGATCGAGCACCTCGTCACCGCGGGTGCTCATCGGCACCAGTTCCACATGCAGGCCGGGGTGGGCCTGGCGCAGGCGATCGGCGACGTGTTCGCTCTGCCAGAGGGCGAGCGGGCTCTTGCGGGTGGCGATGCGGACGGTTTCCATCCGGTCATTATCGCGCCTTCGGCGCGGATACGGCCAACGGCGGAGCCCCTCGTGGCTGACCGTCGTGAAAGCAACAGCCGCGCTTGGCCGGGTGGGTGGGTCGCGCAGGGGACGCTGCAAGTACGTCCTTGTAAGCTCGTAGGCGCCATCCATGGCGCCTGCGCCCCTGCGCAACCCACCCACCCGGCCCCTGACAGTTTCCGTGTGCGCCAACCACGGAAGATCAAAAAAGAGCAGAAGCAAAAGCAACAGCCGGCGGCTTCCGGGGTCAGATCCCTTTTCCGCAGGAAAAGGGATCTGACCCCTCTTCCCCACTCGATAACAACAATGCCTTTGCCGTCCGACGCTGGACGAATGTGAGGGTTGGGCCGGGGTGGGGCGGCGGGACACGCTGCAAGTACATCCATGTAAGCTCGATGGCGCCATCCATGGCGCCAACGGTCCCGCCGCCCCACCCCGGCCCAACCCAGCACGTAGAAACAACGAGCCATGACCCGCTGTTGCTGTTGCTGTTGCTGTTGCTGTTGATTTCATAGCAGTCGCGGCCGCAGGCCGCGCGGACACCTCACAGGTGCCGCAATTCCTGCTTCAGCGTCGCCACGCAGCGGCGGCTGACTTCCAGCGGTTGCTTGCCATGCCGCAGCACCGCCTGCACCTGCCCACCCGTGCCACGGCGCAGCTCGACCAGTTCGTGGCGCGCCACCAGGCAGTTGCGATGGATGCGGATGAAGCGGCTGGCGAACTCTTCTTCCAGCGACTTCAACGACTCCTCGATCAGGTCCTCGCCGCGCGCGTGGTGCACCACCACATACTTCTCTTCGGCCTGCAGGTAATGGATGTCGTCCAGCGGAATCAAGCGCAGGCTGCCGCGCAGGCGCGCGCACAGCATGCTGCGGGCCTGCTGCCCGCGGTGGTCCTGCGGCTGGCCATCACGGCCGGCCAGGAACGTGCGTGCACGTGCGATCGCTGCCGCCAACCGCTCGGCACGAACCGGCTTCATCAGGTAATCAATCGCGGCCGCCTCGAACGCCGACAGCGCATGCGCATCGTAAGCGGTGCAGAACACCACCGCCGGGCGCGGCTCGAAGCTGGCCAGGTGGCGGGCGGCTTCCAGGCCATCCAGCCCGGGCATCGCGATATCCAGCAGGACCAGGTCCGGCTGCAGTTCCGCGCACGCGTGCAGGGCCTGCTCGCCGTTGCCGGCCTCGGCCACTACATCCACGCCGTCCTGCGCTGCCAGCAGGCTGCGCAGGCGCTCGCGTGCCAGCGGTTCGTCATCGGCGATGACTACCCTCACGATCGTCCCCTCACTGGATCGGCACTGTCACCTGGCAGGCATAGTAGCCCTCGCTCCAGCCGGCCGTCATCCGCGCGGTGCTGCCGAAGCGCCAGGCAAGGCGATGGCCGATGCTGTGCTGGGCATGACCCGCGCCCCGCGCCAGGGCCAGTCCCGGGGCCTGCGGGTCGGGCGCCGGATTGCGCACACGGATCTGCAGCTCATTGCCCTCGCGGACGAGCTGCAGTTCGATGGTGCCGCCCTCGGGCAGGCGCGAGATGCCGTGCAGCACGGCATTCTCCACCAGCGGCTGCAGTACCAGCCTCGGCAATGGCAGGTCCCAGGGCAGCGGCTCGTCGCGCTGCCAGCGCACCTGCAGGCGCTCGCCCAGGCGCAGCGATTCAATCGACAGGTAGCGCTCGGCCAGCTCGCATTCGTCGCGCAGGGTGGAATCACCCTCGCCCGCCCCCAAGGCTGCGCGGAACAGATCGGACAGGTCGAGCACCGCGCGCTCGGCCACTGCCGGGTCGCGATGCAGCAGGCTGGCGATCAGGTTCATGCTGTTGAACAGGAAATGCGGGCGGATCCGTGCCTGCAGCGCATCGGCCTGCGCGCGCGCGTTGGCCTGCACCTGTGCGGCCCAGCGATCACTCACATAGAAGTAGCGCAGGGCCAGCGCGGTGATCAGTGCGGTGGTTGCGGCACTGCCGAGGGTGAAGCGCCAGAAGCTGATGCCGCTGGCGAAGTTGTCCCCCAGCACCGCATACAGGGCGTGCACGATGCCGGCGCAGACCACTGCGATCAGCGCCGCCAACGCAATCGCCGCGACCGCGCCCAGCATCTGCGGCAGCTTCGACAGCGCCTGCCGCAGCAGGCACAGGCTGGCGGTTACCGCCAGCGCCAGCCACAGCGCGAAGCCACTGGCCGACAGCAGTTCGCCAAAGGTCCAGTGGCGGCTGCCATCGGGCGCCAGGGCCAGCACCACCACCACCAGCTCGGCCAGGCCGAGCATCGCCGCCAGCCGTGGCAGGCGGCACAGTTCCGGCATCCACGGCGGTGTGCTGGCCGGAGGCATGGCTCAGGCGGCGCCCAGGCGTTCCTGCAGCCAGTCACCCAGCGCCTGGATTTCTTCGGCGCAGACCTGGTGGGCCATCGGGTAGCTATGCCATTCCACCACCAGGCCCAGCGACTGCAGTGCCTGCGCGCTGTGCGCAGCCACTGCCTGCGGAATCACCGGATCGGCGCTGCCGTGGGCCATGAACACCGGCACCTGCACGGCACCTTCAATACGCTTGGCGGTCTCGGCTTCGGGCAGGTAGGTGGAGAGCGCGATCAGGCCGGCCAGCGGCGCGGTACGTGACAGCGCGGCGGTGAGGATGACGGCACCGCCCTGCGAGAAACCGGCCAGGAAGATCTTCTCCGGTGCGATGCCGCGTTCGATCTCACGGGCGATCAGCGCATCGAGCTGCAGCACCGATTCCTGCACGCCGGTCATGTCGGCACGCGATCGGAAATCCATGCCGACGATGTCGTACCAGCCGCGCATCGGCACGCCGTTGTTGATCGTGATCGGCCGCACCGGTGCATGCGGGAACACGAAACGCAGCGCCGGCCAGTGCGGGCGTACCAGTTCCGGCACGATCGGCGCGAAGTCATGGCCATCGGCACCAAGGCCGTGCAGCCAGATCACCGACCACTGCGGCGAAGCGCCGGTTTCCTGTTCCACCGTTTGCAGCATGATGCGGCTCCTTCAAGTTCGAGCCGCATTATGCCGCTGGCGCAGAGGAATCAGTACAGCGGCGGTTGCTCGGCCGCTTCCCGGCGCAGCTGGGCGGCGCGCACCAGTACCGGTGGCGGGATGTTCTCTTCGGGAATGTCGAGCAGGCCAAGGCGATGCAGGAAGGCGCCCGGGCCACGCGAGGACGTAAGTGCCACCACCGGAATGGCCAGCACCATGCCGATCACCACCGGTGCCATCCACGCCGCCAGCGACGGCGACACCGCCCACGCCAGCACGCCCATGAAGGCACCGAACACGCCCAGGCCACCGTAGCCGCGGATCAGCGCCATCCAGGATATGCCGCCGTCGTCGCGCTGCTGGGCGTCCCAGCCCGAATCGCGGCCGGACAGCACTTCGGCCACGCCACGCGACTGCACGTACATCACCACCGGCGCCATCAGTGCGGCCAACACGGTCTCCACCAGCATCGACACGAATGCACGGATCGCGCCGCCGCAGCCGCGCCGGTCGACCGGGTCCAGCAGCATCGCCAGGTACCCCAGCACCTTGGGCATCAGCAGCACCGCCATGGTCGCGGCGAACAGGCGTACCACCTGTTCCTCGTCCTGGGCGCGCCAGTACACGCTGGGCGACAGGTGCAGCAGGGCGTTGAAGTCGATGCCCTCCTGGAACAACGGGATGGCGATGCCGATCAGCATCAGCATCGCCCACATCGGCGCGGTGAAGTAATGGCCGATGCCGATCAGCATGTGCACGCGGCTGATCCAGTGCAGGCCGCGGCTGCCCACCACCTTGCCGTGCTGCAGGTTGCCCTGGCACCAGCGGCGGTCGCGCACCAGCATGTCGGTCAGGGTCGGCGGACCTTCCTCATAGCTGCCGCCCAGGTACGGCACCATGTGCGCGGCCCAGCCACCCCGACGCATCAGCGCCGCTTCGACAAAATCGTGGCTGAGCACATGGCCCCCGAACGGCTTGCGTCCCGGCAGCGCCGGCAGGCCGGCCTGATCGGCGAAGGCGCGCGTGCGGATGATCGCGTTGTGGCCCCAGTAGTTGCTCTCGGCGCCGTGCCACCAGGCCACGCCGCGGGCGATCACCGGCCCGTACACGCGGCCGCCGAACTGCTGCATGCGGGCAAACAGGGTGCGGCCACCGATCACCGAAGGCAGGGTCTGGATCAGGCCAACGTCGGCGTTGTGTTCCATGCCGGCCACCAGGCGCACGATGCTGTCGCCGGTCATCAGGCTGTCGGCATCCAGGATCAGCATCTGCGGGTAGGCGCCGCCGAAGCGGCGCACCCAGTCGGCGATGTTGCCGGCCTTGCGCGCGCCGTTGTCACTGCGGCGACGATAGAACAGCCGCCGCTGGCCGTCGGGCACGCGCTCACGCAGCTCGGCGAACACCTGCTCCTCGGCCCGTGCAATGTCCTCGCGGCGGGTATCGCTGAGCACGAAGAAGTCGAAACGTTCCAGCTGCCCGGTGGCCGCCACCGATTCGTAGATCGCCTGCAGGCCGGCCAGCAGCCGGCGCGGGTCCTCGTTGTAGGTCGGCATCAGCAGCGCGGTGCGGCTGTGCACGGTCGGCAGCGGTTTGTCCGGGTCAATGCCGAGGCGGTAGCCACGGTCGAACACGGCGGTCAGGAAGCCGGCCACGGCGCTGGCGAAGGACAGCGCGATCCAGGCGAACAGGCCTACGAACAGCACCAGCAGGCACGCTTCCAGCACGCTGATGCCGTTGCCCGACAACACCCGCCACATCATCCGCGTGGCCACGGTGGTCATCACCGCGGTGCCGCCGAGGATGTACAGCCGGCGCAGGCCGATCATGCGCGGCGAGGTGCGATGCCTGCGGACCTTCAGCTCGCCTTCGCGCAGGGTCTGCTCGGGCATCTGCAGCGGCGATTCAGCAGGCAGCAGCGCCCAGCCGGCGTCAAGCCGGGGCGTATCCGCTTCCGCGTGGATGGTCTGCACCCCCATCGCCGCCTACTCCGCGCAGTCGGCACGGCCGGCCATCCCGGCCGGGCTGCATGCACGAAGGTTCCCGGCGCGCCTTCCCGGCGCCCGCACTTGTCCTGGCTGTGCCGGCCTGTGGCCGCACAGTCGATGTCTGTCACTACCGGAACCCACACGATCTCCAACGGGGCGGAATCGAAAATGCGGCGCCAGTCTAGGGCGCTGGATGTAAGCCGCGCGCGAAGGTGTACGCCGGGATTTACCCCCATTCAGCAAACAGCAGGCGATCTCCGGGCGGGACAGCCGGATGTCGCTTGATCGCCCCAGGTACTGGATCGTAACAAACGCGAACGGTTATCATTTCATTAACCAGGCAGGTCACCGTCCTCACACGGTCGAGACCCACCCAGCTGCGCCGGTCCAATCCGCGCGCCCAACGACCCATGGAAGGGGGCTGCCTGCTGTCTGCGTGCGCCTGCTGCTTCCACCGGGTCTCCCTCCTCCGATGGAAGCCGTCATGTCCCTGTCGTCCCACCTCCGTAGCGCGCGCCTGTCGCGTACCCGCCTGGCCACTGCCCTGTCTGCCGCCTGCCTGCTAGCCCTGCCCGGCCTGGCCGCCGCCGAAGCCAGCGCCGATGCCTCCACCAAGGACCTGGATACCGTGGTGGTCACCGCCTCGGGCAACCAGCAATGGATCAAGGATGCCCCGGCCAGCATCAGCGTGATCAGCCGCGAGGACATCGCGCGCCAGCCGGTGCATGACCTGGCCACCCTGCTCAGCCGCGTTCCGGGCGTGACCGGTGGCCTCAGCGCCGTTGGCGAGCAGTCCAAGATCAAGCTGCGCGGCATGCCGTCCAACTACACGCTGGTGCTGGTGGACGGCAAGCGGATGGGCAGTTCGGCCTCGACCAACTATCGCCCCGATCTGGGCCGCCAGGATCTGAACTGGATCTCGCCCGACCAGATCGAGCGCATCGAAGTGGTCCGCGGGCCGATGTCGTCGCTGTACGGCTCCGACGCCATGGGCGGCGTGATCAACATCATCACCCGCCGCATCGGCGACGAATGGAACGGCAGCGCCACCCACAGCTACACCCGCCCGGGTGACGGCAAGCGCGGCGACACCCAGCAGATCGGCGCGACCTTCTCCGGCCCGCTCGGCGAGCGTTTCGGCCTGCGTATCGGTGCCAACAGCATGCGCCGCGATTCGGACCAGTCCAATGGCGGCGTCTACGGCAATGCCTATGCCGGCGAGAAGGACCGCAATGTCGACGCACTGCTGCAGTGGAAGCTCAGCGACGCGCAGGAACTGTCGCTGGAAGCCGGCCACGGCGTGCAGCAGTCCTTCATCGATGCCTCGCTGGAAAAGCAGGACGAAGGCGCCTGGGGTGCCAGTGAACTCAAGCGCAGTTCGCTGGCGCTCAACCACGATGGCAAGTGGAGCTTCGGCAACTCGAAGATCAGCGCGTACTGGACCGAGTACAAGAATGACATCGGCGCCACCGGCCGCTCCGAGGCGACCGACACGATCATCGAAGGCAGCCTGACCACACCGTTCACCCTGGGCGTTGAACACCAGTTCGCCGTGGGTGGCCAGTGGAAGCGCCAGGAACTGACCAACACCGATACCATCGGCCGCGCGCCGATCGACTACGCCGGCAACGCGGTCAACGGCTCCGACCTGCAGGTGGATACCTGGGCGCTGTTCGTCGAGGACGAGCTGAAGCTGCACCGCACGCTGGCCCTGACCCTGGGCGCGCGCCTGGACCACCATGAGAAGTTCGGCGGCCACGTCAGCCCGCGTGCGTACCTGGTCTGGCATCCGGCCGAACAGTGGACGATCCGCGGTGGCGTCTCCAAGGGCTTCCGTGCGCCCAGCCTGACCGAGAACTCGCCCAGCGCTGCCACCCAGTCCGGCGGCCGTGGCTGCACCTCGCTGATCCCGCTGGGCTATACCCGTGGCGGCTGCTACATGGCCGGCAACCCGGACCTGGATCCGGAAACCAGCACCAACCGCGAGATCGGCATCAGCTTCGACAACGACCTGGTCGATGCCGGCCTGACCTACTTCCATACTGACTTCAGGAACAAGATCGAATACGCACCGCTGGGCAAGTTCAACGGCATCTGGTGGACGCGCATGAGCAACGTGCAGCGCGCGCGTACCAGCGGCATGGAAGGCAACCTGAACTTCCGCTTCGGCGAGCACTGGCGCTGGCGTACCTCGGCGACCTGGATGAAGGAAGCCAAGAACCTGACCACCGGCAGGAACCTGATCGATACCCCGGAGTTCTCGGGCTACTCGTCGCTGGACTGGACGCCCAACACGACGTTCTCCAGCAGCCTGTCGGCGCAGTACACCGGCAAGCAGACCGGCACGGCGACGACCTTCCTCAAGGCCTACACCTTGTATGACCTGACCGCCGCCTGGAACGTCAACGAGGTACTGACCCTGCGTGGTGGCGTCAGCAACCTGGCCGACAAGAAGCTGTACGCGGAGGGCTCCACCGACTACTTCGTGGCCGGGCGCAGCTACTTCCTGAGCATGACCGCGCGCTTCTGACCGGCGACGCGCGCCGCGATCGCGCTGGCGGCTGGCCAGCGCGATCGGCGGTGTTGCGGGTTACTCGCTTTCCAGCGCGGCCGGTGCCGCGTTCTGCGTGGCCGCCGTGCGCGCACGGTCCATTGCCACCGCCAGTTGCTGGCGTGCGAGCAGTTGTTGTGCCTGCACCACTTCAGGTGTCGGCAGGAGCACCGGTCCCGGTGCGTTTTCCGGTGTAGCAGGTGTGGTCATGCAACCTCCATGGACATCCCGCCGATGCCCGGATCCAGCTGGGGCGGCGGCGGAACTGCGCACCCTATCCTAAAAACAAGGCGGGTGGGTGACGGTGCGGCGCCCCGCCGCAGGCCCATACATGCCGGACGCGTCACATTTTTGACGGCCAAGGGTAGTTTCCTGAACCGGCGGCCTCGTATCATGTAATCGTTTTCCTACAAGGACGTAATCGTCAATGAACGCAGTCGACCTCACCCGCTTCAGCCCGAAGTGGCAGTTCCGCTTCAACTTCTTCCAGCAGCACGGCGCTCCCAAAGAGCCGGGATTCAAGCAGGCCTGGAAGGCGCTCTCCTTCGGCGACCGCCTGAAGATCAACATCAATTTCTTCGCGTTCTTCTTCGGCTTCATCTACCTGCTCATCCTGGGCATGTGGCGCAAGGCGCTGGTGGTGATCGGCATCGGCATCGTGCTGGGCATCGTCTCCCTGTTCCTGCCGGACGTCGTCGCGCGTCCACTGTTCATTGCCATGAACTTCCTGGTCGCCGCCAGCACCAACTACAGCTACTACCTGGAGCAGGTGAAGGGCAAAGCCAGCTGGAACCCCTTCGAAGGCATGTTCTGAGCGATTGCGATTGCGGTTGCCGGACCCGGTTCCGGCATGCCAGCAAGCTGAAACAAGGACGCCCGGCCTTTGCCGGGCGTCCTCATTTGTGCGGGCTGTGGCTCAGGCCGCGTAGCGTGCCACGGCTACCGGCTCGGCCTGCAGACGGAAGCGCGATACTGCCACCGCCAGCTGTTCGGCCTGCTCTTCCATCGCGCGTGCAGCAGCACTGGCTTCCTCCACCAGCGCAGCGTTCTGCTGGGTGGTCTCGTCCATCTGCACTACGGTCTGGTTGACCTGCTCGATGCCCGCCGACTGCTCGCGTGACGCCGCCGAGATCTCGGCCATGATCTCGTTCACTCGACCGACCTGGCCGACGATTTCCTGCATGGTGCGGCCCGCACCGTGCACCAGCTGCGCACCGGCACCGACCTGTGCCACCGAGACGTCGATCAGCTCCTTGATCTCCTTGGCCGCGCCTGCCGAGCGCTGGGCCAACGCACGCACTTCGCTGGCGACCACGGCGAAGCCACGGCCCTGCTCACCGGCGCGCGCCGCTTCCACTGCCGCGTTCAGTGCCAGGATATTGGTCTGGAACGCGATGCCATCGATCACCGAAATGATCTCGGCAATGCGCTGCGAGGAGGCCTCGATCTGTTCCATGGTCTGCACCACCTGGCTGACCACCTGCCCACCCTCACTGGCGACAGCTGCTGCGGAGCCGGCCAGGGTGTTGGCCTGAAGCGCGTGGTCGGCGTTCTGGCGCACGGTGGAGGTCAGTTCTTCCATCGAAGCGGCGGTTTCTTCCAGGTTGGCGGCCTGCTGCTCGGTGCGACGCGACAGGTCACTGTTGCCGGCGGCAATCTCACCGGCGGCCAGGCGGATGCTGGCGGCCGACTGCTGGATCTGGCCGACGATCCGGGTCAGCTGCTGCACGGTACTGTTGGCATCGTCGCGCATCACTGCGAACACGCCGTGGAAGTCGCCCTGCATGCGCGCGCTGAGGTCACCAGCGGCAATCGCGCGCAGCAGCGTCGACAGCTCGGCCAGGTTGTGGTCGCTGACCTCCATCATGGTGTTGAGGGTTTCGACCATGCGGCGGAAATCGTGGTCGAAGCGCAGGGCGTCGCCGCGCACCGCGAAGTCACCGGCAGCGGCTGCAGCAGCCAGCTGCTGGATCTGATCGTTGATCGCCGCCAGATTGCTCTTGGTGGTGGCCATCGCGGCGCTGAACACTGCCTTCTCGCCCGGCAATGCTTCCATGTCCACGCTGAGGTCGCCCACTGCGTAGCGCTGCATCACCTCGACCAGGCGCTGGGTGACCGCATTGCTGGAGGCCACCAGCTGGTTGCTGTCGGCCACCATGCGGCCGTACTCGCCAGGGAATACAGAAGCGTCCATGCGGTAGCTGAGCTCGCCGGCATCGTGGCGACGCGCCATTTCGGACTGCGCGGCCATCACCGACTGCAGCTGGCCGCGCATGCCCTGCATCGCCTCCAGCAGGCGCCCCACTTCGTCATTGCTGCGCGTCGGCAGCGCACTGTCCAGCTTGCCGGCGGCGACGTCAGAGGCCACGCGCACCGCTTCGGCCAGCGGGCGGATCGCCAACCGGCGCAGCAGCACGTAGACACCTGCGCTAAGGGTCAATGCGGCCACCACGCCGACCAGCAGGGTCAGCCACAGCAGCTGGCGCGCCTCTGCCACGATCACCGCATGCGGCATCACCACGCCCAGCGCGAAGCGCTGCGGGGCATCGCCCACGCGCAGCGGCACGTACACACGCACATTGCCGGCTGCGTCCGGGGTGAAAGCTTCGAAGCGACGATCGGCAGCGATGTCGGCCAGCATGCTGCGGGTCAGTGCATCGCTGCGCGGCTTGCCGATTTCAGCGGCATTGGCCGAGGCCAGCACCACGCCATGGGGTGAGAGCAGCTCGACGCGGCCGGCGCCCATCGGCGTCAGCGTGGCGAGGTGCTTCTGCAGCGCGGCCAGCGAGAAGTCGACGGTAAACACGCCGAGGAACGTACCGTTTTCGACGATCGGCGTGCTCAGCGTGCTCATCAGCACCTGCTGGCCGCCGATGTCATAGGCATAAGGCTCGCTCACCTTCGCCAGCTTGTCGCGGCTGGGCACCATGTACCAGTCGCCGGAGCCGCTGGCGGTCTCGGTGTAGTCGGTCATCGTCGACTGCTGCGGCTTGCCATCGTGCCAGGCCCAGTAGCTCATGTAACGACCGGTGGCATCGTGCGCCTCGGTGTCGACGAATTCGGCATCCTTGCCATCGAAGGCATCGGCTTCCCACATGGTGCTCTTGCCCAGCCATTCAGGATGGGTACGCAGCTGTTCGCCGAGCACGGCGGCCAGGCTGGCGCGGTCGGGCGCGTCACCACGCGCACGCTGGGCCAGCACGGCCTCGACCATGGCATCGTTGCTGGCGAAAGCCGTGCCAAGGTCGGCCGCGACCTGGCGTGCCTCGGCGGTGGCTTCGCTGGCCATGGTCTGGCGCGAGGCATTGACCAGGCTGGCGCTGGCCTGGCGATAGATCAGGAACGCGGTCAGGCCGAAGCACAGCAGCGCGATCACGGCGGTGCCGAGCATCAGCTTGTGGGCGATGCTGCCCGGGCGGCGGGCGGCGACGGAGCGGGAAGAAGGCATGGAAGGATCCGCAAGGCAGTTCAGGACGACCGGCACCGCGAGGGCACCGCGCAGGCGCGCGATCCATCGCGCAGGCCACCGGTCGCCGGGCCGGACCCAGCGCAGGAAGCGCACCGGGTTAGCGGCCGCCTGCCAACGAGGTTGAGGTGGCCCGCCCGCACTTTCCTGAACGCACTCAGGAACAGCTCAGCAAGCTGTCAGCTGCCGCCTCACTCGGCCACGCGGTCCTTGATCCACTGCGCCCTCGGCAACACCTCGATGCTGCCGGCGGCATACTGCTGCAGCACGTCATCGGGGCCGAAGCGCGGTTGCCAGCCCAGCAGGCTGCGGATGCGGGCGCTGTCGTAGACGCGGTCGATGCTCAGCGGCAACGGCCAGCCGCGGCGTTCGAACTCGGCCAGCAACTGCGGCGCGCGGCGGGCGAGCACCCTGCGCGGCTGGGTCGCCAGCTCAAGGCAATCCTCGCGCAGGAACGGTGTGGGTGCGCAGGCAATGTAGCGCGCGAAGGCAGCGCCCTCATCGTGCAGCAGCGCGGCATGCGCACTGGCGACATCCCGTGCGTCGATGCCGCGATGCAGGCGGAACATCGCCATACGCTCGGGCGGCTCCGGAAAGCAGCGACCCATGCGCAGTACACGCACACTGAGGTCCGCGCTCGCCGCCGCTTCGGCCAGCGCCTCAGCCTGCAGCTTGCTGCGGTGGTAGATGGTGCGTGGCAGCGGCTCGGTGTCTTCATCGATCCAGCGGCACCCACCAGCCACCACCGCATGGCCGTACAGCGCGGTGGTACTGGTCAGCACGAAGCGACGGGCACCGGCCTCCCGGGCCGCCGCCAGCAGGTGCCGGGTCGCATCCACGTTGATCTGCTGGAACACCGCATCCGGCACCAGGCCCACGTGCGGCGCATGCAGGGCGGCGGTGTGGATCACCGCGTCGACACCCTGCACCGCGCGTACGACCGCCTGATGATCGGTGACATCGGCGATGATGCGCGTCGTTGCGAACGGGCTGCGATCCAGCCCCACCACTTCATGGGCAGCGGCCAGGGCGCCGAAGATCGCGCGCCCGATCCGCCCGGAACTGCCGGTCAACAGAATCTTCATTGAGTCCATTCACTCGAAGCGCCCGGGAACTACCGGGATGTTTCGATTCTAGGCACGCCGCATGTCGTCTGCGATAGGGCACGGTTGCAATTGTGCGTTCATCTTGACGATGTCGACGTGGCCAGCAACTGCCGTGCGACGAACAGTGGATCGTCTCCGCCGGCGACATCAGGCGTGACCCCGGCGCGTTCCCAGTTGCCGCCGGTACGGAGATTGATCGGTTGCCGGTCCGGAATGCTGATCTGATAGCCATCCGGCAGCAGCACAGGACCATCGAACATATGTGCGGCACCGCCACTGCGGCTGCCAACGATGCGCGCGCGACCCAATGCTTGCAGCGAGTAGGCGACGAACTCGGCGGCCGAGCCGGTGCGGCGGTCGATCAGCACCACCAGCGGCTTCAGGTACGCCGGCAGGCTCGCCGGTGGCAACGGCACCGGGGTACGTCGGCCACGCTGCTTCAGTGCCTGCACCTGGGTGATGTTCGCCTCCAGCAAGGTACGCACCAGCAGGTCGGCGCTGCCGTCATCACCGCCGCCGTTCTGGCGCAGATCCAGCACCAGGCCATCGGTGTTGGCCAGCAGGGTGAAGGCAGCCGCCAGCTTCGGCCTGGCCAGGTCGAGCGGATAGAAGGTGCTCAGCCGCAGGTAACCGATATTGCCCTCCAGGACCTTTACCTCGCGCACGCCGGCACCGTTGCCGCGGGCGTCGGCACGCCAGGCCATCAGCCAATCGTCCTGTCCGGCGCTGGCATCCACCCGCTCGACGTGGAAATGGCCATCGAATACGTCCAGGTCCTGGTTCAGGCGCGCGCTGAAGGCCTTCGGATCCGCACAGGTCTCGGCGTAGCGCCGTTCGTCCGACCAACCGCGCAGGGCATCGGCGATGCGGGCACCTTCCGCCGCGTCCAGGTACTGCGCCTGTACCGCCGTGGCCGCCGCCTGCAGCACCGCATCCTGTGCCGGGCAGGAGGCTGCCAGCAGTGCGCCAAGCATCCACGAAACCGCCATGCTCCACCCCGTATTGATGATATGTAAGTGCTTATATATCATCACGACCATGGATCTCCAACATGCCACCCTGGGTACCCTGCTGCGTGCCCTGCTCGATCAGCTCGACCCGGCCGTCGAGCAGGCCTATCGCGATCTGCAACTGGACTACCGGCCGCGCTACACGCCGGTGCTGCGCACGCTGATGGCGCAGGGGCCCTGCCGTATCAAGGACCTGGCACTGGCCTGCGGGCTCAGCCATTCCGCGCTCAGCCAGACGGTTTCAGCGATGGTGCGCGACGGCTGGCTGCATGCTGCGGTCGGGGAAGACAGCCGTGAACGCATCCTGCAGCTGAGCCCGCCTGCACTGCAGGCACTGCCAGCGCTGCAGGCGCAATGGCAGGCGACGGCGCGCGCGGCACGCAGCCTGGATGCCGATCTGGGGCAGTCGTTGGAGCAGGTGCTGCGCGATGCGCTGCAGGCCCTTGAGCAGCGCCCGTTCGCGCAGCGCCTGCGCGATGGGCGCGGCGCCGACCTGAATGGCCATAACCGTCAACCGGGTGCGCAGGCCAGGTGAAGGTGGCCTCGAGAATGGCGACCTGGACTTAGCGTGCCATGCCCAAGGATGGGCACCGTCGCCGACTGCGGCGACGCCCACGCAACGGGAGACGTCACATGGCTGACCAGCAACACGGCACCTCCAGTCGGGGTTTCGCCTCGATGGACCAGGGCAAGCAGCGTGAGATCGCTGCCAAGGGTGGACGCGCTGCGCATGCGTCCGGCAACGCACATGAGTTCAGTCCTGCTGAAGCGCGCGTCGCAGGTCGCAAAGGCGGCGAAGCGATCAGCCGTGATCGACAGCACATGGCTGCGATCGGTCGCGAAGGCGGGCATGCGCGCCACGCCAATACGCGGCAGCAGCAGCAAAGCGAGCCCACGACCACGGCAGATGACCCGAAGCGTCAGCAAGGATGAGTAGCCCGTAGTCAGGCCTGCAACCGCCGCCGATGCAGGCCGATGGCCGCCAGCAGCGCCATGGCACCCGCCACGGCCATCGCCCAGCCGAAGCCACTGGCCATCGCGCTGCGGTACCAGGCCAGCATCTGCGGCGTGGACACCATCGAGGTGGGCCGCAGGATCAGCGCGCGCGCCTGCTCGGCTACCCCTGACTGCCCTGCGGCTCGCGCGGAGCTGGCGAACTGCTGCACCGCGCGCACACTCATCAGGCTGCCCAGCAAAGCGATTCCCAGGCTCATGCCAGCTTGGCGCAATGCGTTCATCGTGGCCGAGGCAATACCCGCGCGCTCGGGCGGTACGCTGGCCATGACCGCCATGCCGGTGGCCGGCACCGCCAGGCCCATTCCAACCCCAAGCAGCATCAGCAGCGCATTGGCGCGCCCCTGCGACGTATCCGGTTCGAACGTCGTCATCGCCAACAGCGCCACCCCGGTCAGGACATAGCCCAACACCAGTGCGGTGGCCAGGCCGATATGGGTGACCAGCCGGCCGAACAGCAGCGACACCGCGCCCATCAGCAGGAACTGCGGGACCAGCTGCGTCCCCGCCAGCACCGCCTCATGGCCCTGTGCCTGCTGGAAGAACAGCGAGAGGAAGAACAGGCTGGCATAGGCGGTGAAGCCCAGCACGAACGAAGCCAGGTTGAGCATGCCGAAGCGCCGGCTGGCGAACAGGTCCAAGGGCAGCAGAGGGCGCGCCACACGACGTTCGACGACGCCAAACGCCATCAGCCCGGCAATGGCGATACCCAGGGCCAGCAGTGTCCCTGGCACCATCAGTCCGTGTTCGCCGATCGCGATCAGGCCGTAGCTGAGCGCGCCCAGGGCAACGATGCTGAGCATCTGCCCGGCCGGATCCAGTGCAGCGTGCTGCGGATGCCGCCGTTCTGGAATGGCCCAGGCCCCCAGCACGAGCGCCAGCAGGCCCAGCGGCAGGTTGATCAGGAAGATGCTCGGCCAACCGGCACGCTGCACCAGCACGCCACCGAGCAAGGGTCCCAGTACCAGGGCCAGCGCACTGAACGCCGACCAGCCACCGATCGCGCGCGCGCGCTGGCGCGGATCAGGAAATGCATGACTGAGGATCGGCATCGCGCTGGGAATCAACAGCGCACCCGCGACGCCCTGCACCGCGCGCCCGACCACCAGCATCGACAGGCTGCCGGCGCAGGCGCAGAGCAACGAGCCCAGGGTGAAGGTCGCCACGCTGAGCAGCCACATCCGCCGATGGCCATAGCGGTCACCGAGCGGACCGGCCGACAGCATCAGCGCTGACAGCGCGATCGCATAGGCGTTGATCACCCACTGCAGGCCGGCCATGTCGGTCCGCAATGCCAGCTGCAGGGTCGGCAGGGCGACGTTGACGATGCTGATGTCCAGCGAGGCGAGGAACGTGCCGAGATAAGCCGCCAGCACCAGGGCCGGCCGTTGGAAGCGATGCATGTACGGATCCCGCGGAGGATGTGCGCACAGCGTAGCCACTGACTGACCGCCGGTCAATGACTGACGGTCAGTCGCCTGCACAGGGCAGCTAGAATGGTGGCCGCCGCACCCGGATCACGCCCACCATGCAGACCCCAGCTGTCGCCAGGCCGCGCACCAAGCCCGCCGAAACCCGCCAGGAAGAACTGATGGACGCCGCGCAGGCGCTGTTCCTGTCGCAGGGCGTGGAAGCGACCACCATCAGCGACATCGTCGCTGCCGCCGACGTGGCCAAGGGCACCTTCTATACCTACTTCGCCTCGCGCACCGAAATCCTGCAGGCGCTGGCGCAGCGCTATACGCGGCAGTTCATGGAGGAGGTCGACCTGGCCGTGCAGCAGCAGCCCGCCAATGATGGCGTGGCGCGCCTGCGTGCCTGGATCCGCGCCAACATCGAGCTCTACGTGCGTACCCACGCGCTGCATGATGTGGTGTTCGCCAACCACCACCATCACCAGCGCGGCAATGCCGAACGCAATGCGATCCAGCTGCAGCTGCGGGAGATCCTCGAAGCGGGCATCACCAACGGCCTGTGGCAGTTGCCGGCACCGCAGGTCACCGCATCGTTGATCTATGCCGGCGTGCACGGCGCCACCGACGACCTGATCGCTGCACCGGCACCGGATGCCGATGCCTTCATCGCGGCGGTGGTGGCCGATTGCCTGCGCATGGTCGGCGTCTCGCCCACCTCGGCGCGTGGTGGCAGGCGCCGCTGACGGGCTGTCCCTCGCTCAGGCGTGGGCGAGGATGTTCAACAAGCGCCCGAACGGGTCGCGGACGAAGAAGCGGCGCACGCCCCAGGGTTCATCGGCGGGGCCGTACTCCAGCGCAATGCCGGCCGCGTGCATGCGCGCCAGCACCTCCTGCAGGTTGTCCACTTCGATCGACAGGTCGGGCACCGGGGTTCCGGCGCCGCCTTCGCTGGCGAAGCTGACCTGTGCCAGCGCACTGCCCTGGCCGCCATGGGTGATGATCCAGCCGTGGTCCATCAGCACCGGCATCCCAAGCAACTCGCCATAGAAAGCAGCCGCGCGCGATGGATCGGGCGTGGCAATGTTGGCGACGACGCGTTTGACGGCCATGACACGCTTCCGTTGGAAAGGACGCGTCGAGACTGCCCGACCTTGCGCCCAAACAGAAGAGCCCCGTCGGTGACGGGGCCCCACGCACGGCTCAAACGGCGCGACTCACACGCCCAGGCACAGATCAACCACGCAGGTGTTGTACGCCTGCTGGCATTCGCCGGCGTCAGCGCCACTGGCCAGGCACATCTGATACGCCCGCCAGCACGGCTTGTCGCAGGGCTCGACCGGTCCTGCCACCGCCGCCGAACCGGTACATGCCAGCGCGAACACCGCTACTGCGATCATTTTCCTGAAAGCACGCATCGACATCACTCCTTGATAAGCCTGGTGAGCCCAGGCCGGCTCACGGTAGCGAGGCGGCCGAGAGATGGAGTGAACGCTCACGTCACGAAACATTAATCTGTTCATTAAATTTCCTTCACATCACTGGGGGTGATCGTCGCACTGCGGGGTTAACGGCCTTGTTGTCCGTCAATCAAGGAAGTTGTCTGATGAATCACCCGCTGTATGGCCGTTCGTCCCACTCCCGTTCCCCGCGCAGCCGCTTGGCGCTGGCAGTTGCCAGTTGCCTGTTGTTGGCTGCTGCCACGCCCGCCACCGCCAGCGCATCACTCGACACCTGGCAGCAACAGCGCCAGTTGCAGGCAGCTTGGGCGCAACCGGCCACTTCGGCGATCCCTTCCTCAACGGCTCAGTTTCCGGTTGCAGCACCCACAGCGGCAACCAGCACCACGGCGACCCTCGGCAATCCGGGCGACCCGGCCAGTTGGCGCACGGACGAATTCAACGCCGACTGGGGTTTGGCTGCGACCAACGCCGACCATGCCTATGCGCGTGGCCTGACCAGTACCGGCATCCGCCTGGGCGTTTTCGACAGTGGCACAGGCCTGGACCACCCGGAGTTCGCCGGCAAGAACCATCGCAGCCTGCGTCTGGCCGATGTGCTTGCCGATGGCAGCCTGTGCGGCCGCGAGGTACTCGACGGCCCGGATGCCTGCTTCACCAGCGACGGCAACCAGGTCGCTATCGATTACACCCTGATTGATCCGGCCTACAGAGACCTGCTCAATCGAAACGGCTACTTCGAGGGTCCGGGCTACAACGTGCACGGCACCCATGTATCCGGAACCATCGCCGCCAACCGCGATGGCAATGGAATGCACGGCGTCGCGTTCGGCGCTGACCTCACCGTAGCCCGCCTGTTTGCCAACAGCGTGAACTACCTGACCGTCGTCGAGCGGGATGGCGGACTGTACCTGGACAGTAAGTCGGTTGCCGCGCTGGGAGCCTCCGATTCGATCTTCCCGCAGCTGTACGCACAGCTCAACGAACAGCACGTACGCGCAGTCAACCATAGTTGGGGCCTGACCAACGAACCGGCCACCGCCGAGAAACTCGACTTCTATCTGTCGCATCCGGATCTTGCGGACAGCCTCGGCGCGATAGCAGAAGGCTCACGTGCCCGCGGCCTGATCCAGGTATGGGCTGCGGGAAACACCGACTCGGTCAATCCCTCACCAGAGCAGGCGCCGATAGCAGGCATGTATGCATCGATGCCACGCGCCTTCACTGACATCGAGCCGTACTGGTTGGCCGTAGTCAACGTCAACCAGGCCCTGGAGCTGAGCAATCGCTCGATGCGCTGCGGCCTGGCCGCAAACTGGTGCCTGGCCGCGCCGGGTTCGAACATCAATTCGACCGTCTATGGCGAAGACTCGGTCATTGATGCCATCCCCCGCGAGGACAATGGCAATGTGATCCTCGAGGTCTCCGGTCAGGCCCCAACTTATGCTTATGGGAACCTGAGCGGCACCTCCATGGCGGCACCCCATGTAACCGGCGCGCTGGGCCTGCTGTTCGAGCGCTTCCCCTATCTGGACAGCGCGCAGGTCCGCGACGTGCTGCTGACCACCGCGCGTGATATCGGCGCACCAGGCATCGATGAGATCTATGGCTGGGGCCTGATGGACCTGCGCAAGGCCATCGAAGGCTACGGCTCGCTGCGCGTGGATACCAACGTGGTGATGAACCAGAAGGCCGGTGGCCTGAAGGTGTGGGAAGGCGACGCCTGGGATGACTGGACCAACGACATCGGCGGCGCTGGCAAGCTGACCAAGTCCGGCATCGGCTGGCTGCGCCTGAGTGGCGACAACAGCTTCAACGGCGCGGTGCTGCAGGACGGCACGCTGGAATTGAACGGCACCAACACACTCACGTCAGCGGTCGAGGTCCAGGGTGGCCAGTTCCTGCTCAACGGTTCGCTGGTTTCCACCGCCTTGAACACCACTGGAGGCGTGAGCACGGTCAGCAGCAGCGGCCTGCTGAAGGACAGCAACCTGACCGTCAACGGTGGCGTGGTGTCCTTCAACGGCACGCAGACCGGCGGCACCACCACGGTCGGTGCCAATGGCCTGCTGAAGGGCATCGGCACACTGGGCAACACCCGTGTGGACGGCATCATCGCGCCCGGCAATTCGATCGGCACGCTGACCATCAACGGCAACTACGTGCAGGGTGCAACCGGCGTCTATGCCGCCGAACTTGCCCCGGGCGGCCGCAGTGACCAGTTGCACGTAACCGGCACCGCCACTCTCGGCGGCACCCTGGTCGCACTGCCGGAGCCGGGTACCTACTACCTCGGCGAGCAGTTCAATTTCATCCGCGCCGACGGCGGTGTCAGCGGCCAGTTCGCGAAAACCGACTTCAGCGCGTTCTCGCCGTTCCTGCAGTTCAGCCTGGCCTACGGTGCCAATGGCACCCGCATCGACGTGGCACGCGGCGCCTCTCTGGCCAGTGCTGCTGCCACGCCGAACCAACGCGCAGTGGCCACCAGCGCCGATGGACTGGCGATCAACCAGGGCCTGCCCAAGCCGCTGACCCAACTGTTCCCGCAACAGGTCGGTGGCGTGCTCGACGGCCTCAGCGGCGAACTGCATCCGGCCACGGCACTGGCCCTGGTCGAGGGCAGCCGCTACGTGCGTGATGCCGCGCTGTCGCGCCGTGCCGGTACCACCGCGCCAGGTGCCGACGCGGGCGATGCCACCGGCGCCTGGGTGCAGGCACTCGGCGGCAACAGCAAGCTGGATGGCAACAGCAATACCGCCCGCACCGAAGCCAACAGCAACGGCCTGTTGATCGGCATCGACCGCGAGTTCTCCGGCTGGCAGGTCGGCGTGCTGGCCGGTACCGGCCGTACCGACGTGAAGCAGCAGGAGCGTCGTGCCAAGTCGAAGATCGACAACACGCACTTCGGCGCCTACGCCAGCCACAACTGGGGCGGCTTCGGCCTGCGCGGCGGTGTGGCCTGGAGCAAGCACGAGGTGAAGAGCACGCGCGACGTGGCGTTCGCTGGCTTCAGCGACAGCCTGAGCGCACGCTACGACGCCCGCACCCGCCAGGCCTTCATCGAAGCCGGTTACCGCTTCGGTGGTCCGGAAGCCGGGCTGGAGCCGTACCTGCAGGTCGCCCGCGTGGAAGTGGACCTCAAGCGCATCAACGAACGCGGTGGTGCGGCCTCCCTTCAGGGCAAGGTGGATGACACCGCAACCACGATCGCTACCGCTGGCCTGCGCTTCGACAAGGGCCTGAAGGCCTCGTTCCAGCAGGACAGCTGGCTGCACCTGCGCGGTGGCGTGGGCTATCGCCGCGCCTCTGGCGACCGCAGCCAGGTGGCCAACCTGGCTTTCGCCAACAGCAGCAGCACCTTCGCGGTCGAGGGCGCACCAATTGCCGACAACGCCGTGGTGGCCGAGCTGGGCCTGTCGGCATGGCTGACCCCGCGGCAGCAGCTGGAGCTGGGTTACAGCGGCCAGTTCGGCAGTGAAAGCCGCGACCATGGTGCCAGTGCACGCTGGTCGGTCCGCTTCTAGTTCAAGGCACGTGTTCTCTTGATGGATTGGGGCGGCCTTGCGGCCGCCCCTTTTTTGTCCGCCGCCGGCCGCTATGCGCCACGTGGCAGGCAGCTTGCGGCCAGCAGGCTGGCCAGCGGCAACAGCAGCCCATAGGCCACCAGCGGCCACACCGTGTCTCCCGGCAGCAGCACGGTGGCCAACGTCCCCACGCCGGCAACGATCACGCTCTGCAGGGCGTAGTAGAGCGCCACCGCCATCCCCGAGGCATCGGCGAAATCACGCAATGCGCCGTTGGCAGCCACCGATACCACCATCACCAGGCCCACTGCGATGCCCCACATCGGCAGCACCACGCTGGCGAACGACGGTGGCGACAGCGTCGCCAGCGCCATCAACAGCGCGCCGCCGATCATCACCCACAGCCCACGCAGGAAGGTCCCGCGTACCTGCCAGCGGGCGATGAAGCGCTTCGCCAGCCGCGCGCTGAGAATCATCACCAGCGCCACCGTTGCGAACGCCAGGCTGAAGGACAGCGGCGAGTACTGCATGCCTCCGACCAGGATGCGCGGGGCGATCGAGAAGAACACGAAGAAGGTGCCCATGCCCGCACTGAAACCCAGCGTGTACACCCAGAAGCTGGTGCTGCGGAGGATGCGCTGCAGCACCGGGCCTGGCGCGTGACTGCACGGCGGACGGGTCTCCTGCCAATGGCGTTGCGCGCGCAGGCCGGCGATCAGGCCGAGCACGCCCAGCAGTGCGAAGATCGCGCGCCAGCCGAATGCGCCTGCCACCAACGCACCAAGGATCGGACCGAGCGCGGGCACGAAGGCCAGCATCGAGGCAAACAGCCCATACAGCGAAGCACCCTCCGGCGTATCGGCATAGACATCACGCACGGTGGCGAAGGTCGCCACCAGCGCCGCCGATGCACCGATCGCCTGCACGGTACGCCAGGCCAGGAACGCCGCACCGCTGCTGGACGCCGCCAGCGCCAACGACGCGGCGGTGAACAGCAACGCCCCCAGCAACAGCACCGGCCGTCGCCCGATGCGATCGGACAGTGGACCGAACACCAACTGGCCCACGCCGAGCGCCAGCAGGTAGGCACTGAGCGTCAGTTGCACCAGCACCGGCGAGGTGCCCAGCGCGCGTGGCATTGCAGGAACCACAGGCAGGTAGATATCCATGGCCAGCGAGGCCAGGAGATCGAAGGGGGCCATCAGCGCGATGGCCGACGGCAGGGAATGGGCCCAACGTGGGGCCTGTCGATTGAACATGGGGAGTCTCCGCCCAGAGTGAATCCGGCGGTGATCCATCCACTTCGCGTGCATCGCAGGGATGATCACCGCAACAACGTCTGCATCGTTGTTGCGGCTCAGCGAACTGTCTGCGGACCGTTCCCGTTGTTCATGGCGCCATCGAATACCTGTACAGGTGGCGCAAGTGTAGCAACCACCGGCAAGCGGCCGCAGCGGTCAGCCCAGCGGCAGCATGTCGATGCGCCTGCATGGCGTCTGTTTCACCTGTTCGATCAGGCGCCGCACCACCGGCGAGGTCTCGGCCTGGCGGTACTGCACGGCAATGGTCGAAACGATGGTCGGCCCGGCCAGCGGCAGATAGACCATGCCCGGCAGCACCAGCGTGCGTTGCAGCACCGATGGCACGATCGCCACCGAACCGACACCGACGGAAACCTCGGCCAGCACCGCTGCCAGATGGCCGGGCTGCGAACGGATGCGTGGAATGAAGCCGCCCCGTCGCGCGACCTCCATCGCGCCGGCCGGCTGTTCCGGCATCACGAACCCTTCCCTGGCCAGCGCCGCCGGTTGCACCTGACTCCGCGCCTGCGCCAGCGGATGGGTTTCCGGCAAGGCCACGCAGAACTGGTCCTCGACCAGGGTGTGTTCACCGAAACTGTCGGGCACATCCATCGGCGGCCGGCAGAACACCACGTCCACCCGGCCTTGCTGCAGCAGCTCCGGCAGCACGCCCATCGGCCATTCGCTCACCTGCAGGTCAACGCCGGGATAGCGGTCGCGGAACCGGCTCAGCTGGTCCTGCAGCGCGCCGGCATACAACGCCGAACCCACATAACCGATCTCGATCTTGCCGATCTCGCCGCGGCCAGCCCGCCGGCCCACGGTTTCGGCCTGCTCGAACCGGCGCAGCACGTCACGTGCTTCGGCCAGGAACACCTCGCCTGCCGAGGTCAGCGCCGCCTCCCGACGTCCGCGCTCGAACAGGCGGGTCCCGAGCCGGCGCTCGATGTCCTGGATCTGCACGCTCAGGGTCGGCGTGGCGATCCCCAGGCGCAGCGCTGCACGACCGAAGTGCAACTCCTCGGCCAAGGTGACGAAGTACTCCAGGTGACGGCGTTCCATGGGCGGCGCTTCGTTAGGCAAAACCTAACGTACCGGGAAAACACCGAGAATGAAACAAACACCGATCGCTGCTGGAATGCCTGTCCTCTCCCTCCCGCGAGCGACCGGTGCCGTCCTCCCCCACCCCTTCCCCCGTGCCACGCAGGCTGCCCGACCGGGTCCTGCTGGTGGCCTCGCTGGGCTGCACGATGACCGTGCTCGAGACCAATGCAGTGGCGGTAGCCCTGCCCGGCATCGCGCGTGACCTGCATGCCGGGTTCGCGGATATCGAGTGGGTGATCAGCGCCTACATCCTGTCATTCACTTCGCTGCTGCTGCCGGCCGGTGCCATCGCCGACCGTTGCGGCCGCCGCCGCGTGCTGCTGATCGGCATCACCGTGTTCGCCCTCACCTCTTTGCTGTGCGCGTTGGCGCCGACCGCAGCATCGCTCTACCTCGCACGGGCGCTGCAGGGCGTGGGTGCCGCATTCCTGCTGGCGCCGTCGCTGTCGATCATCGGCCACACCTTCCACGAGGGGGCCGCCAAGGACAACGCGTGGGCATTCTGGGGCACGGCGATGGGCATGATGATGGTGCTCTCGCCGTTGATCGGTGGCGCGCTTTCCACACTGTGGGGCTGGCGCGCGGTGTTCATCGCAATCCTGCCGTTCCTCGCCCTGCTCGGCTACGGCGCGCTGCGCTGGATACCGGAATCCTCCGACAGCGTGCTCCGCCCGCTCGACCCGCCCGGCATCGCCACCTTCAGCCTGGCGATCTTCGGCATCGTGCTGTTCCTGGTGGAAGGCCTGGCGCAGGGCTGGGGCGCTGCAACGGCGTTGACCGGGCTGGCCCTGGCCTTCGTCATGGCGACCGCCTTCGTCATCGTTGAGCGGGCACGGCCGCATCCCATGGTGGATCTCGGACTGCTGGCCAGCCCGCGCTTTGTCGGCGCGCTCATCGCCATGGTCGGCTACTCGGTAAGCGCCCAGGTGATGGCCTCGATGCTGCCGCAGTATCTGCAGAATGGCATGGGGCTGGGCGCGTTGGCCGCCGGTGTCGGCATGCTGCCGTTTGCTGCGGCGATGCTGCTGTTCCCTGCGATCGGCCGGCGGCTGGGCCGCCACCTGACGAGCCCTGCCGTGCTGGCCATCGGCCTGTCGATCACCGCCGCCGGCAACGCCGTGGCCGGCCTCGCCGCGTGGCAGCAACGGCCATGGCTGGCATTGCTCGCGATGATCGTGATCGGTGCCGGTGGCGGCATCCTCAATGGCGAGACCTCCAAGGCCATCATCGGTGCGGCACCGCGCGACCGCGCCGGCATGGCCTCCGGCATCAGCGCCACCACGCGTTTCGTCGGCATCCTGCTGGGCTTCACCATCCTTTCCAGCGCACTGAGCCTGGGCATCCGCACCGCGTTGGCGGCGGCGGTGCCACCCGGCGACGTGCGGCCGATGGCCGATGCGATCGCCACCGGTACATTCGCCGGCTCACACACCGCGACGTTCGCACAGGCGATCTACAGCCACGGGTTCGCCAGCGCCCTGTGGACCTCGGCCATCGCCGCAGCGCTGGCCAGCCTGGCGGTGGCACTGCTGGGACGCCCACAGCAGAGCCCCGCAGCACGCGCCTCTGCTTCACGCCGGGAGCCACACACATGCGACTGAACCTTCCACTGATCCTGCTTCTGATCGCACTGCCGGCCACCGATGCGCTGGCGGTGCCAGCCCCGCCCCTCGGTACACCGCCGCGCGATGCACTGCTCAAGCAGATCGACATGGGCATGGCCAATGCCGTGGCGTGGGAATACGCGTTCAATGCCGTTGCGTCCTGCGATGTCGCTCGGCTGGACCACGCGCTACGCGAGCTGCATGGCAACCACCCCGTGCAGATCCAACCGATGCTGGACGCCGGCTACACCGCAACCTATCGCTCGGCCGAGCCCTATCCCCGCCTACAGGACCGGCTGGCGGCACTGCGCGATGCCGAAATCACCTGCATGGCCATTGCCAACAGTCGCAGCCATGCCAGCGTCGTCGACAGCGCCGCTGCGCTGCTGGCGTACATCGCCGATCAGCCGCTGTAGCGACACGATCGATGTCCAGCGGTGTACGCAACAGGAGCCTTTCCCCACGTGCAGCACGCGGCCATGATTTCCGCCGCCGCTACCGCCTGACCTGCGCAGCACTGGTCGCGATGGGCGGCCTGCTGCTGGCACGCGCGGCCGATGTACAGATCATCCACCATCGTTTCTACCTGCGCCAGGCCGAAGCGCGGATGCTTCGGCACCATCCCCTGCGTGCCCATCGCGGCACGCTCTACGACCGCCATGGCACCGTCATCGCCGGGTCAGCGCCGGTGGCTTCGCTGTGGATCGACCCCAGGGAATTCTTCGATGCATCCGGGTCGGTCGAAGCACTGGCAACAGCACTGGACGCTGATGCCGCCACGCTGGCCCGCCTACTCGCGCGCGACCGAAAGCGGCGCTTCGTCTACCTGCCCGGCTTCCGCCGGGGTGATCCCACGAGCTTCGAAGCTCTGCTCGCCAGGGCTCCCGCCGGAGTGCACCTGCAGCAGGAGTTCAAGCGTTTCTACCCGCAGTCGGATCTGTTCGCACAGGTCATCGGCATCACCGATATCGAAGGCCGTGGCGTGGAAGGACTGGAACGGATGTTCGAGACGCGATTGGCGGGCCGGGCGGGCTATCGCGACGTCATCATCGACCGCAAGGGCCGCCCGGTGGAGCTGCGCGACCGCGGCCGTCCTGCGCGCGCCGGCGAGGACATCGTGTTGTCGCTCGACAGCCGCATGCAGTACACCCTCCATGCAGGCTTGGGGCCGGCGGCCCAACGCCATGGCGCTGCGGCCGCCAGCGTGGTCGTGCTGGAAGTCGGTAGTGGCCAGGTCCTGGCGATGGCCAACTGGCCCACGTACAACAACAACAATCCCGGCGCGGGGCCGATCGACGCCCACCGCAACCGCGCCGTCACCGATGTATTCGAGCCCGGCAGCACGGTGAAGCCATTCACGGTGGCTGCGGCGCTCGATGCCGGCGTGATCACCACAACCAGCACGTTCAACACCCATCCCGGCTGGATCCGCAACGGACGCTTCACCACTCGCGACTACCGTGACCTGGGTGTACTGGATACCACCGAGGTACTGAAGAAGAGTTCAAACGTCGGCATCTCGTTGATCTCGCGTCGCCTCAGCAGCGACCAGCTTCACGACATGTTCGCGGCCCTGGGGGCCGGGCACCCGACCGGTAGCGGCTTTCCCGGAGAGCGCAGCGGTACGCTGGCCGATACGCACGCCTGGAGCGGCACCAGCAAGCAGACCATGGCCTATGGCTACGGCCTGTCGATGACCACGCTGCAGCTGGCCAATGCCTACGCCACGCTGGCCAACCATGGCGTGCGTGTGCAACCAACGTTCGAGCTCGGGCGCTCACCGGTCCGCACACGGGCGATGCCTGCACATGTTGCCGAGCAGGTACTGTCGATGCTGGCAACCACCTCCGGACCGGGCGGCACTGCGACCCGTGCGCGCATCATCGGCTACCCGATCGCGGGGAAAACCGGCACCGCGCGCAAGGCCAGTGCCGGCGGCTATGCACGCCGCTATACATCGCTGTTCGCCGGCCTCGTTCCCGCAGACCATCCGCGCTATGCGGTCGCCGTGGTTGTTGACGATCCGGATGCGCGGCTGGGGGGCTATGGCGGCGGCGCCGTGGCTGCACCGATCTTCAGCGAGCTGATCGGCCGCTTACTGCATTTGACGGACATCGCACCTGAAACGCGGGATTGAGCCGCCTGCTGCAAAGATGGCCGGAGCGGCAATGCCGCCCCGGCCGTGACGGCCCCGGGGAGAAGGCCGCCAGTGAGCGTCAGGCCGCCTTCATGGCGTGCTTGCGGGCGCGCATGACGTTGTGGCATTCCTGCACTTCCGGAAGTAGCTGGGTCACTTCCTGGCGCACGGCCGGCGGCAGCTCGTTGTCCTTCAGCACATCCTTGAACGCGCCAAGCAGACGATCTTCGGATTCTTCCAGTTCGGCCACATAGCCGTAATTGGTGTCGCCGAAGGCCGCACGCACCTTGCCGTAGAACTGCTGCATCGAACCGACCATGGTGCCGTGCTCGGCCGGCTTGCCGCCGCTGGCAGCAACCGAGCTGCTCAACGCCGAGACGATACGACCCTTGACGCCGGCGATGCGGGTGAACAATGCCGACAGCTCGGCATCCTTCACCTTGGTCGCGGCTTCTTCATAGAACGACTTGCCGTCGCGGGCGATCTCGATCAGGTCGTTGAGGCGATGTTCAATGGTGGACTGGGTGCTCATGGAGTCGCTCCTGTGTGCTCGAAAGTCTGTGGGGAATGGCAGCGCGATTGCGTTGCCTTCGACCCCACTGTGGAGGGTGTGCCGTGGCTGTCGGGTGAGTACGGATTGATGTGCACATCACCACATTCAACGCGCGCTGACTTCTTCATGCGCAGGCTCATTTCCATTCACGGGGAATGAGCGAATCGACGTCGATTCACCAGGGCGCGATGATGATGATCAACGCGACCAGCAGCACGATCGCCAGTACAAGCAGCAGCACATGCCTCTGCCGCCAACTGGGTTTTGGCTTTCCAGGGGTGTTCACTACGCGTCTCCTTCGATCTGCAAAAGGTGCGCAAGCACACTGATGCAGAGCAGCATGTGCGCGCGTAGAGATTTCGTGCAGGGCCCGTGCATGAATGCTGGATCCAGCGCGCGACGATAACGCGTCCATAACGTAATCAGGATGTAAACGGAGTGTTAGGTTCCTTCCGATTCCGCACAGCGGAATTTCAGATCGGTTTCCACGCAGCAATGCACGAAACCCATTCAACTGGATTTGGAGAGAGCCAAATGCATTACAAGTACACCCTGCTTTCACTGGCAGTGGGCACCGCCCTGGCGGCCACCTGGTCGCCGGCCGCACATGCCCAGGATGGCAGCGAGAAAACACCGAAGAACCTCGATCGCATCCAGGTCACCGGCTCGGCCATCCGCAGCGTCGACATCGAGACGCAGCAGCCCATCATCGCCATCACCCGCGCGATGATCGAACAGCAGGGCTTCACCACCATTGCCGACCTGCTGCAGAACCTCACCTCCACTGGCGCCCCGACCATTTCGCGTGCGCGCGCACTGGCTTCCGGCGAGAACGTCGGTGGCTACTACGTGAACATCCGCAACCTGGGCGCCACCCGCTCGCTGGTACTGGTCAACGGCAAGCGCCTGGGCGCCACCACCGGCGGCTACCAGGATCTCAGCCAGATCCCGATGAGCGCGGTAGAGCGCATCGACGTACTGAAGGACGGCGCCTCTGCGCTGTACGGCTCGGATGCGATCGCCGGCGTGGTCAACATCATCACCCGCAAGAACTACGAAGGCCTGGAAGTGTCCATGCAGCATGGACAGTTCAGCCAGGGCGACGGCAAGGACAGCACCTTCTCGCTGGTCACCGGTGCACGTGGTGAACGCGGCGGTTACACGCTCGCGCTGGAATACCAGAAGTCGGACCCGGTGTTTGCCCGCGACCGTGAGTTCTCCCGGTACGGTGGTGCTGGCCCCAACTACCCCGGCGCGGACTGGAGCAACATCAGCCAGAACGGTTCGTGGTGCGATCCGGCCCTGTACAAATGCAACACCGGTGATGCGGTGTTCAAGACGCTCAATCGTGGCGGCAACCCGAAGAACCCGAACGACTACCATCCGATCACGCCGGCCGAGTTCGCCAACGGCAACGAGCAGATGCACCTGCAGACCGGCATCGAGCGTCGCTCGCTATTCCTCAGCACGGACTACGCGCTGACCGAGCAGATCAAGTTCACTGCCGATATCGGCTACAACGAACGCACCACCGACCAGCAGATTGCAGGTTACCCGTACCAGTCGACCAAGTTCGGTACGCCGCTGGATGCGGCCAGCGTGTTCAACCCCATCGACCACAGCATCGCGTTCAATCGCCGCCTGTGGGAGGTGCCTCGCACCACCGAAAGCAAGCTGAAGTCCCTGCGCGTCGCGCCCAGCCTGTCCGGCTACTTCGAGCTGGGAAGCAAGGCGTACGACTGGGAAGTCGGCGCGCTGTTCAACCGCAATGAAGTTACTAAAACGGGCCGTGGCGACATGAGTCTGATCGCTTCCCGGCAGGCGTTGGGGCCCTCCTACCTCGACGCCAATGGTGTGGCCCGCTGTGGTACGGCGGCATCGCCGGTCTCGGGCTGCCTGGCTTGGAATCCTCTGCTGCCGTTCGGGGTCGCGGGGGCTGGCTCTCTCTCCGATCCCGAGCTGCAGCGCTTCCTGTTCCCGACGTTCAACGATACCGGTATCACCAAGACCCGCAGCTACTTCGCCAACATCTCAGGACCGGTGATCGAACTTCCCGCCGGTGACCTGTCCGTCGCCCTGGGCTACCAGTACCGTAAGGAAGAGGGCCGCTTCGTGCCCGATGCCTTTGCCCAGTCGCGGCAGAGCACGGCGCTGGGTGCCTCCACCACCGCCGGTGATTACAGCCTCAACGAGTTCTTCGCCGAAGTGAACGTGCCGGTGCTGCGTGACCTGCCGTTCGCCAAGGAGCTGACCGTGAACCTGGCCACGCGCTATTCCGACTACAGCAACTTCGGCAGCACCACCAATTCCAAGGCCAGCTTCGCCTGGCGCCCGATCGAAGAGCTGATGATCCGCGGTACCTTCGCCGAAGGCTTCCGCGCACCGAGCATCTCCGATCTGTACGGCGGCCTGGGCACCAGCTTCGAGACGTATGTCGATCCCTGCGGTACCGGCGCCACCAACAGTGTCAACGGCAATGCCGCCTGCAACGCGGCGGGCGTACCGCTGGGCTATCAGCAGCTGAACCAGAGCCTGAAGCCCTGTGCCAGCTATCCCTGTGCCACCCCCGACGAGTTCACCACCGGTTCCAATCCGAAGCTGCGCCCGGAGGAGTCCAAGAGCAAGACGGTGGGCGTGGTCTGGAGCCCGCGCTGGGTCGATGGCCTGGACATCAACCTCGACTGGTACAGCTACAAGATCACCAACATGATCATCCAGGACAGCGTCGACCGCATCCTGCGTGACTGCTACGTGCTGGGTAATGCCTCGCGCTGCGGAAGCGTAAAGCGCGCCGGTGATGGCCACATCACCAGCATGTTCTACGGCCTCGCCAACCTGGGCTCGATGGAGACCGAAGGCTGGGATCTGGGCATCCGCTATCGCCTGCCCGAGTTCTCCTTTGGCCGGTTCACCATCGACCTGCAGAACAGCTACGTCTCCAAGTACGACGAGCAGAACCAGAACTCGGCTGGCGACACGATCATGATGGGCCGGATCGGCCAGCCGGGCATTTCCCGACTGCGCTCGAACCTGGGCGTGAATTGGCAGCTCGGCAACTTCAGCACCCAGTACACCGTGCGCTACTTCTCCGGCATGGTTGAAAACTGCGTGCCGAACCGGCCCTGCACCCTGCCCGACCGCTACGCTTACGGCGAGCCGGATGCGCTGCGCAAGGTGGGTTCGAACACCTTCCACGACATCCAGGTCAGCTACAAGCTGCCGTGGGATGGCACGGTGGCATTGGGCTCGAACAACGTATTCAACCACCAGGGCCCGATCATGTTCTCCAAGCCCTCCAGCTCGTTCCCCTACTACGGCGGCTTCGACATCGGCCGCACCGTGTACGTGAAGTACTCGCAGCGCTTCTGATCGACAGGTACGTGCTCGTGGCCGGCGGAGGGGGAGTCCGCCGGCCACGATGCACACAACCTCCACTCGATCTCCATCGTTCTTCGACGGAATCTCCAAGGTTCCCGGCAACACTGATGTCATGACGGCATGGGAGCAGGACCGCATGGATCGCCACGCGCCTCGACACTGCACGCCCGTCTCCAGGTTCACCACTGAACGCGACGGTGTGGCCCGGTCCCGATCCTCCGGACGTGCCGCCGCAAGGGAAGTACGAGATGACGACGGCAGTTCGCACTGGCCTGACCGACCTGGTCACTGACGCGCAGCGGTACCTGCGCAGGATTCTCCCCGGGCTCGCCTCTGCGGTGCACCCGCTTGCCTCATCACATGCCATTCCACGCGCGATGTCCTCGCGCTACCACCTTGCCGAGCTGATGCTGTATGGGGAAACCCCTGCGATGCTTGCCGTGGCCCGCGAGCCCAGCGAGTCCAGCAGCCGCGTCATCCAGGACGTCCGCTGCCTGCGCGCTGCGGCAAATGCACTGGTCCTGTATGTCTCTCCCTATCTCACCCCGACCCAGCGGCGGTTCCTGGTGGAGGCCCATATCGACTTCGTGGTTCCGCATGCCCAGCTGTTCGCGCCCAGCCTGGCCATTGAGTTCCGCGACGCGCCCGATCACGAGAAGAAGGCCATCTCGCTGCTGCCCTCGGCACAGGCCGTGTTGATCCACGCGTTGTTGTCGGGGCAGCCGCGATGGTGGTCTCCCCGCGAGATCAGTGCGGCCGCCGGCTACACCTCCATGACAGCATCGCGCCTCTCTGCCGAACTGGTCGAACGCGGCCTGGTCGAACGCTCCACCGGTGGCCGCGAGCGCTTCCTGAAGCTGGCCGGCAACCGCGACGAGGTCTGGGCCCGGGCACAGCCATTCCTGCGCTCCCCCATCCTGAAGGAAGTGGATGTCTGCTGGGGCCCGACCGCCGAGATGCTCCGCGATGCCGGGCACCCGGCGCCGACGGCAGGCCTCGATGCACTTGCTGAAACGTCACCGATCTGCGGCACCCGCGCGCTGCACATCGATGCGTGGCGGTTGTTGGGTGCACTTCCCATGCCCGGTCCGGACTGCGTGCAGACCGCACGGCTGCAGGTCTGGGCATATCCGCCCGCGTTCACCAGCATCGGCGATGTGGTGGACCCGCTTTCGCTCCATCTCAGCCTTCGGGGCAAACGCGGCCATGATGCGGACGCGCTGGAGCAGCGGGTGGAACAGGCGCTTGGCGGGGACACATACCCCGCATGACCGAAGCCCTATGCGGGTTGCTCGCTCGACACTGCAGCGGCGCGCCTGGCGCTGTACTCAGCGAACACCACGCCGGACACCGCCAGCAGGCCACCGCCCAGTACCCAGCCACTGAGCGATTCGCCCAGCAGCATCACCGCCAACGCTGCGGTGACGATCGGCACCAGGTTGAAGAAGCCGGAAACACGCGCTGCGCCCAGCCGGGAGAGGCCCGTCATCCAGGTCAGCGGCGCGAGAATGGATGCACAGACCGCCGCGAAGCCGATACAGCCGACCGCCGTCAGGTTGTCCACCCCGGTCCCGATCAGCAGCTGCAACGGTAGCAGGATCAGCGACGCCGCCGTGGCCTGCAGGAACAGTGACTCCAGCACCGACAGCGGGATCTTCCAGCGTTGCATCAGCACGTTGTAGGCGGCGAAGGCCAGCGCGCCGACCAGCATGATCGCATCACCGCGGTTCAGGCCCTGCGTAGCCAACCGCGCCAGGTCGCCCTGGGACACCACTGCAACCACGCCGATGCTGGAGATCACCGCTCCGAGGATGGAGGTGCCACGCACCGGATGGCCCATGAACACGCGTGACAGCGCCAACGCGATCAGCGGGATCAGGGCCTGGATCACCCCCATGTTGGTAGCCGAGGTGAAGTGTGCCGCGTAGTAGGCCAGGCACTGGTACATCACGCCGCCCAGGCACCCCAGCACCAGGAAGCGGCCGAGGTTTGCACGTACGGTCGGCAGATTCTGGCGCAGGCGTGGCAGGGCAAACGGCAGCAGCAGGATGGCGGCCACCAGCCAGCGGAAGAAGCCGATGTCGATCGGGCCCACTGAACCGGAGGCAAGCTTGGTGACGATGGTGTTCGCGCCCCATAGCAGGCACGCAAGGATCGGGAAGAGATAGTTCAAGACGGCAGCTGTACGCAGGGGAATGGCCAGCGTACGCTTGGCGCATATCGAGGACATCCCGAAAATGCGCCATTCCGCCTCTCGCTTGCGGCAACCGCTTGAGCCGATCCCCACCTTCAGCCAGCTGCCTGGCCCGATCTACTTCCGGCAGGGCGCAATGGAGCCCACCAACTGGGGCACGCACAGTCATCCGTGGGGACAGTTCAACTTCGTCGCACAGGGCGTCATGGAGATGAAGATCGATGGTGAGTGGATGGTATCTCCGCCCCATTACGCCATCTGGATTCCACCCGGCATGGCCCACTACTCACGCAACCGGTCGGCACTGGCCTATCGTTCGGCCTACCTTTCACCCGCGTTGTCACGCAGGTTGCCCGTGCGTTGCCATGCGTTGGAGGTGAGTCCATTGCTGCGTGAGCTGCTGCACGAACTGGCACAACAGGGCGTGACTGATCCGAAGACACCCGCGCAGAAGCGCATGGCCGCGGTGGTGATCGATCAGATCGTCAATGCCGCGGTGCTGCCCAGCTTCCTGCCGGTCGCCAGCAGTGATGTGCTGAAGCAGGTGATGGTGCATGTGGAGAAGCACCTGAGCGCCGCCGAATCGGTGGCCGATATTGCGCGCCGGCACCACATGAGTGTGCGCAAGCTGGAGCGCCTGGCACGCAGTGAACTGGGCATGTCGCTTGGCGACTGGCGTGGGCGGGTGAAGTTCGTGCGCGCCACCGAGGCGCTGTGCACGCGCCGACCGATCAGCCGGATCGCCGAAGAGCTTGGCTATTCAGGAGTCAGTGCGTTTGCAGAAATGTTCAAGCGGCACGCGCAGTGCACGCCGGATCAGTACCGGAAGCTGCATCGGGTTGGGTGAGGGCTCGAATCGGGCGATGTCGATTTCCCGCCCCGTCGTTCGTCGGAACAGGAAAGGCAGGCCCTTCGACCTGCAGGAGTGCCACGATGTGCCCGATCCTCACCGCCTTCGCCACTTCCCCGGACCGCGGCCAGGGCCTGGCCCGTGACATGCGCGTGCGCTGGGCGCTGGAGGAGCTGGGCGTGCCCTACGACGTGCAGCTGCTCGGCTTTGCCGAGCTGAAGCAGCCCGCGCACCTGGCGCGCAACCCCTTCGGGCAGATCCCCACCTGGCAGGACGGCGGCCAAATCCTTTTCGAATCCGGCGCGATCGTCCTGCACCTGGCCGAGCAGCATCCCGGTCTGTTGCCGACCGATCCGGATGCGCGCATGCGCGCCATCATGTGGGTGTTCGCCGCGCTGAACACGGTGGAGCCGCCCATCGTCGAGCGCTCGATGGCCTGGGTGCTGGAACGCGAGCAGCCCTGGTATGCGCAGCGCCTGCCGATGCTCGATGAGCGTGTGCGTATGCGGCTGGTGCAGCTGTCAGCGTGGCTGGGCAAAACCCTGTGGCTTGAGGGCGACTTCAGCGTCGGCGACCTGATGATGGCCTCTGTGCTGCTGCGCCTGAAGAGCAGCGGCCTGCTCGACGAATACCCGCAGGTGGTGGCCTATGTGGGCCGTGCAACGCAGCGCCCCGCCTACCAGCGTGCGTTCGCTGCGCAGCTGGCGGTGTTCCAGAACGCCTGACGCTACGCCCGTGGGCAGCCCTCAGTGCAGACTGCGCCGGCATGCGGCCTGCACCAGCATCAGCTGCGCCACCAGGATCAGCATCGCGCAACCTGACAGCAGCCACGGGTCGATATACCACTGCGCGTTGAAGCTGAAATCCCCGGCGGAAATGCGCTTCCAGCCGTTGAAGTGCTGCATCGCCGCGACCACGAACGCGAAGCCCCCTGCGGTGTACGACAACCAGGGCACGATGAGACCGCCCGGTCGCGCGAACAGCATCAGCATGCCCAGCACGCCGATGACCGTGCGCTGCACGCGGCAGTACGGGCAGACATAGGCCATCCCACTCCATTCCACCGCCCAGGCCAGCAGGCTGACCAGCACCGCCGCGCCTGCCGCGATGTAGAGGCCTCTGGGTGAGATCGTCAGGTTGCCATCGTGTGCCATCCCGTGTTCCTTCGTTCAAAGACCCAGGCAGGGTAGCAGCGCGGCAGGTTCAATCCTTCTTGAAAACCGTGCGCTTGCCGATCGGGCTGCTCTTGCGCGCCGTCGGCCGGGCCAGGCCGGGAATCAGGAAGTCGGTCACCTTGTGGCCCTTCTGCACCTTGGACGCCAGCCAGCGCGGCATACGCCCGCGGCCGGACCAGGTCAGGCGCTTGTACTCCGGGTCACGGTACTTGGCAGCCACTTTCCCGGTTCTGCGCCGTGCCGGTTTCCTGCGGGGAGCGGCCTCTTCGTTCGCCTCTCCGCCGAACAGCTCTTCGAGGGTATACCCCGCTTCTGCTGCTGCGGCCTTCAACATCCGCCGTACCGCACTGGCCGGACGGCGGCTGGAAATCAGCTGTTTCCGCTGTTCAGCGGCAACCACCAAGGCGCCCAGCTCCCGAAGGCTGAGCGATTCAATATCAATCGTCATGGGAGAAAGGTCTCCTGCGGACGGCCAGCTGTCAAGGCGCCTTGCCTTTGGCGTAGACACGGGCTTCACTGCCGGTGGGCTCCGATCGCCTTCGCCGGCCATCTCCGAGGACACCGACGTGAGCCACTCATCCCATTCGCTCGCTTACCTGCTTGCACGCATCCTGCTGATGGCGCTGTTCCTGGTCTCCGGCCTGGGCAAGCTTGGTGATCTCAGCGGCACCCAGGGCTACATGGAAGCGATGGGCGTGCCCGGCATCCTGCTCTGGCCGACCATCGCCTTCGAGATCGGCAGCGGACTGTGCATCCTGCTCGGCTTCCAGACCCGGCTGGTGTCGGTCGTGCTGGTGGGTTTCAGCCTGGTCACCGCCTTCATCTTCCACCACAACTTCGCCGACCCGACCCAGCAGATCATGTTCCTGAAGAACCTGGGGCTGGCCGGTGGCTTCCTGCTGCTGGCCTGCACCGGCGCCGGGCGCTACAGCATTGATGGGCGCGGGCGGCGCGGCTAGGCGGCCGCCGACCAACGTCACACGCGCTAGCGCCGAAGCTCAGCCTCCGGCGCCAGCGTGTGGATCACCCTGCCCTGCGCATCCAGGAACTCGATGGCACCGTACCCCTCGGCCGTGACGGTCAGGCGCAGGCGCGTGCGGTCGGCCTTGTCATTCAACGCAATGGCCGGGGTGCCGTCAGGCCCGACCACCAGACCGATGCGGGTGGGTGCCTGCACGCCGGGAATCAACTTGTTGCCCAGCGCAGGCTCGCGGATCAGCTTCGGCGCCTGGTTGATCGAAAAACTCACCGCGCCGTCCGGCGATACCCGCCAGCCGATCGCATCCATCGCCGGATGATCGAGAGCCAGCACTGCCATCCCACCATCGACATCGGCAGTACCGAAGCCACCACGCTCGCTGCCCTTGTCGTCATACAGCACCATGCCGGCCACGTTGAAGGCGCGCTTGTATTGCAGGCCATCGATGATCGGCGCCGGCGTTTTGCCGGACAACGTCATGCGGATCATCCCCGTGTCATCGACGATATCGATGCGCCGTGCGGTGATGCGCTCGTGGTCCGGTGTTTGCACGCGCGTCTGTGGTGCCTTGTCGACGATCAGGCGCTGCAGGGTTTCAACGGAAGGACGCTTGGGAGATTCGGAAGGCTCTGCAGCGGCAGGCAATGCAGCGACGGCGGTCAGGGCGACGAACATGCGGGCACTGGGTTTCATGCGGGCTCCTGAACGTGCGGATCGGTGGAAGCCGCATCATGCCACCCTTGCAGCGCCCTCTCATGAGGGAGGCGGAGTTTCCGGCAGCTGAAACCCCTGTGCCAGGGCGAATGCACGTGACGCGTGCCAGTATGCCTCCGGCGGCCTCTGCAGTTCGGGCCGGCTCCAGTAGTCATTGATGTGCAGCACGCTCATCACGTCGACCCATGCAGCGCGCGCATCGTGGACGCGCATGCGCCAGCGATGATGCGGCGGAAAGTACGCGTAGTGCTCAAGCGCCTGCCGCTGTGCCTGCTCTTCGGCAATGCCCACCTGCTGCATCAGCGTCCACGCATGCATGTGGCGCGCGTGCGCAAGGGCGCCGAGGTACTCGTCCTCATCCAGCAAGGGAATCGGCTCGCCGCGCGCCAGGCACAGCGCGTCCGATTCGGTGTCGTACTCCAGCGACGGCTGCACCAGTTCCGGGTGCTGGTGCCAGTACCCTTCGCCCAGCACGTGCAGCATCGCCCAATGCCAGGGCTCGTCGTGGAAGAGCAGTTCGTGCTCGTATTCGTGGCCGGCGGTCTGCTCGGGATAGCGTTGGCGCGCGTGTTCGATTGCCAGCGCTTCGGGAATCTGGCCGTAGCGCATCAGGCACCAGGCGAACAGATGCCGGCTGTCTTCGATTTCAGTGGTGAAGTCTTCCACCGGGGCGCGGGTGTCGGGCATGTTCGATCCTTGCGTGCGGACCAGATGTTGCCCTAAAGGAAGAACGCGCGGAGAGGAGGAGACCGGCAGCCGGTCATGCGAACTGGGTTGGTGGGCCCACCAGGATTCGAACCTGGAACCAAGGGATTATGAGTCCCCTGCTCTAACCGTTGAGCTATAGGCCCGGTGCAGCCTCACAGTGTAGTGAGGCTGGCAATGGGTTTCCACTGCGCGCCAACCCAGGCCCGTGCGCCACTACTGCCCCAGGCGCTGCATCAACCGATCCAATGGAGCACGGTTGTGGTACTCACCGCGCAGGCCGCGCTCGCGCTCGCCACACTCCCCATTGTCGGCCACCACCAGGTCGGTGCCGCGCAGCAGTACTCGTGTCGTGCAGCGCCCCTGGTGCAGATACAGCACGTCCTCATCCTCCTCTGGTGCAGCACGGCCCAGAACCCGCGGCTCAGCGCCCTCGCCGTTACCGGACACGCTCAGCTCGAATGCGTCCCCCTTGGCTGCGATGTCGATGGCATTTCCGTCGCTGCGCTCCCAATGGGCAACCCAGTCGGTCAGGCTGGTCTCGACGTAGTTGCTCGTTTTCATCACGCGCGGCTCCGGCGCCCAGCCCACCACTTCCTTGCTCGGCGGACGTGCTTTCACGCAGTAGTAGCTGTTCCAGCGGTCGCCGATCACCAGGCCGGTGCCCGGCTCCATCTCCTCGCCACTGCGGCACCCATCACGCTCCTCGTCGAGGCAGCCTTCCGCCTCGCCCAGCAACAGCACCTGCCCGGCGTCGACCACGCGACCCACGACATAGTCGAACTGGCTGCTGAAGAAACTCTCGGCATTGCACGCCGGCGGTTGTGGAGTATCCGCCCAGGCAACCAGCGGTGACAGCGAGAGCAGCAGGATCGGCAGTTTCATCGGCATTCCATTGACCAGGGCGAAAACAGGACACGTATCCTATCCCCTCGCCTGCAACGCGGATGGTCGCAGGCAAAAAAACAGACCCCGCTTGCGCGGGGTCTGTCGGGTGCTTCATATGCAGCGGATATGCGTCAGTCGATATCCAGGAAGCTGCGCAGCTGCTCCGAGCGGCTCGGGTGACGCAGCTTGCGCAGGGCCTTTGCTTCGATCTGGCGGATGCGCTCGCGGGTCACGTCGAACTGCTTGCCGACTTCCTCAAGGGTGTGGTCGGTGTTCATGTCGATGCCGAAGCGCATGCGCAGCACCTTGGCTTCCCTCGGGGTGAGGCCGGCCAGCACGTCGCGCACGGTTTCAGACAGATTGATGTTGGTGGTGTTCTCGATCGGGGACTCCACGTTGGTGTCCTCGATGAAGTCGCCCAGATGGGAATCCTCGTCGTCGCCGATCGGGGTTTCCATCGAGATCGGCTCCTTGGCGATCTTCATCACCTTGCGGATCTTGTCTTCCGGCATGTCCATTTCCTTGGCCAGCTCCTCCGGCGTAGCCTCGCGGCCGTACTGCTGGAGCATCTGGCGGGAAATGCGGTTCAACTTGTTGATCGTTTCGATCATGTGCACCGGGATACGGATGGTGCGCGCCTGATCGGCGATCGAACGGGTGATGGCCTGGCGGATCCACCAGGTCGCATACGTGGAGAACTTGTAGCCACGACGGTATTCGAACTTGTCCACCGCCTTCATCAGGCCGATGTTGCCTTCCTGGATCAGGTCGAGGAACTGCAGGCCGCGGTTGGTGTACTTCTTGGCGATCGAGATCACCAGGCGCAGGTTGGCCTCGACCATTTCCTTCTTGGCCTTGCGCGCCTTGGCTTCGCCGTAGGCCATGGCACGGCTGAGTTCCTTCAGATCGTCCAGGTCCAGCTGGGTCAGCTTCTCGATGTCGATCGTCGCCTGCTGTTCGGCGATGATCTGGTCCTTCACTTCGCGCAGGGCCGAAGACCACTTCTGCTTGCGCTTCAGTGCGTCTTCCACCCACTCCAGGTTGGTCTGGTTGCCTTCCCAGGAGCGGATGAAGTCCTTGCGCGGCATGCGTGCAGTGACGGTCGCCAGGTTCAGCACGCGGCGCTCATGGGCCTTGATGCCGGCCATGGTGTCGCGCAGCTGCTTGGTCAGCACGTCGGTCAGCGGCAGCGGCAGCTTCAGAGTGACGAACACCGCCGACATCTCCTCGCGGAGCTTCAGCAGGCTCTTCTTGTCGCCCTTGGCCACAGCCTTCTTGAACGCATTGAAGGCATCGCTCAGCGCCTGCATGCGCGCGGCGACTTCCTCCGGGTCCGGACCGGTCGGTGCGGCTTCTTCATCGCCGCCGTCGACATCATCGTCCTCTTCCTCTTCCTCGTCAGCGTCGGCGTCGTCACCGTCATCGGAGGCAGCGGGCGCGGCCGGGGCGGCCACTTCTTCAGCCAGGTCGTTGAAGCCGACGATCACTTCGGCCAGGCGCTTCTTGCCTTCCTTGTGGGCTTCGTAATCGTTCAACAGCGATTCGACCGACACCGGGAACTGGCCCAGTGCGGCCTGCACCTGCGAAAGGCCTTCCTCGATGCGCTTGGCGATGGCGATTTCGCCTTCGCGAGTCAGCAGCTCGACGGTGCCCATTTCACGCATGTACATGCGCACCGGGTCGGTGGTACGGCCACCTTCGGTGTCGAGTGCGCTCAGCGCGGCGGCAGCTTCTTCGGCCGCGGTGTCATCGACTTCGCGGTTACCGGTGTTGCCGTCATTGAGAAGCAGGGTTTCCACATCCGGCGCAACTTCATGGACATCAATGCCCATGCCGTTGATCATGCCGATGATGTCTTCGATCTGTTCCGGGTCGACCATGTCGTCCGGCAGATGGTCATTGACTTCGGCGTAGGTCAGGTAGCCCTGTTCCAGGCCCTTGCTGATCAGTTGCTTGATTTCGGATTGGGCAGGACGTTCGTTGGCCATGTAGTGCTCGCGCCACCGGCTAGGGAGAAATAGGGAACGTAGCATTATACCAGCCCGGGGCCCCGCCTGCCGGGCGGTGGTCCCGCAGGCTCAGGGCCTGAGAAGGAAGGTCACGGGACCGTCATTGACCAGGCTGACGACCATATGGGCACCAAATCGGCCCGTTTCCACCCCCGGCGCGTGATTTTCACGACAGATCTCGACAAATCGATTGAACCCCTGTTCAGCCTCTGCCGGCGGAGCGGCGCTGGTGAAACTCGGGCGCATGCCCGAACGGGTATCTGCGGCCAGGGTGAACTGACTGACCAGCAGCAGCCCGCCACCGGTGTCGCGCAATGATCTGTTCATCTTTCCGGCCTCGTCGGCGAACACCCGGTAGCCCAGCAGGCGCTCGGCCATCCGCTGCAGCTGGGCCTCGGTATCGCCCGGCTCCATCCCCACCAGCGCCAGCAGGCCGGGGCCGATCTGCCCCACCACTTCATCATCCACATGGACGGCGGCCTGGCTGGCACGTTGGATCAGGACGAGCATCTTGGGGCTTCCAATGAACGGGCGGGCCACGATAGCAGCGCCCTTGGCTAAACTGGCACCGATGAATCCGCAACGCAAAGCCCGGCTGGTCTACCGCGCCACCACCCTGTTCGCCCGCCTGCCCTGGCCACTGCTGCGGGGATTCGCGCGCGCCCTGGCGTGGGCGTGGATCAATCTCAACGCCCGCGAGAGCCGCGTCACCCGGCGCAACCTGGAACTGGCCTATCCGGAACTGGACCGCACCGCGCGCGACCAGCTGCACCGCGAGCTGCTGCGCTCCACCGCCCTGCAGGCCATCGAGACCCTGCGCCTGTGGAGCCAGAAACCCGCCGACAACCTGCGCCTGCACCTGAAACAGCGCCATGGCGAGGCCCTGTACGACGCAGCGCTGGCCAGTGGCAAGGGCGTGATCGTGGCCGCGCCGCACTTCGGCAACTGGGAGCTGCTGAACCAGTGGCTGGCCTCGCGCGGGCAGATCGCCATCGTCTACAAGCCGCCGGAGGACGAGGCCAGCGACGCCTTCCTGCAGATCGTGCGCGGCGGCCAGAACGTGCAGCAGGTGCGCGCCGAAGGCCCGGCCGTGCGCCAGCTGTTCAAGGTACTCAAGGACGGCGGTGCCACCGGCATCCTGCCCGACCAGCAGCCCAAGGCCGGCGATGGCGTGTTCGTGCCGTTCTTCGGTGTGCAGGCACTGACCATGACCCTGGTCAACCGCCTGGCCGAGCGCACCGGGGCCACCGTGCTGTACGGCTGGTGCGAGCGGATCGGCCCGGACATGGAATTCGCCCTGCACATCGAGCCGACCGACCCGGCCGTAGCCGACCCGGACCCGCAGGTGGCCGCCACCGCGCTCAACGCCGGCATCGAGCGCATCGCCCGCCGCGACCCGTCGCAGTACCAGTGGACCTACAAGCGCTATACCCTGCGACCACCGGGCAGCGACGAGGAAGACCCGTATGCGACCGAAGAGCATCCGCACTGAAAGCCGCTCCCGCCGGCCTGCGACAGACCGCCGCAGCACGTTGAATACGACGCTGACGCCCCCATAGAGACACCGATGTCTGCCTCCCCCGGTCCTGCCATGTCTGCTTCTTCCCTGTTCGGCGATCCGGCCGCGATCCGCTGCGAGCGCGCGGTGGCCGAACTGCGTGCCGGTCGCCCGGTCCTGCTCCACGATGGCCAGGGCCAGCGCCTGGCGGTAATCGCCTTGGACAGCGCCACGGCCAGCAGCTTCGCCGCCTTCGCCAGTGCCGCCCGCGAGCGGCATTACCTGTTCCTGACCGCCACCCGCGCCCGCGTGCTTGGCGTGGAGGCCCCGCAAGGTGCGCGCCTGCCGCTGGCCGGTGTTGCCTTCGACGCCCTGCCCTCGTTGGGCTACCTGCGTGAACCGGGCCCGATGCCGGACGGCTGGAGCGCCGGTGACGCCTTCGATGCAGGCGCTGTTGAACTGGCCCGGCTTGGCCTGCTGCTGCCGGCGATGGTGGCGGTGCGCCTGGACGCCGATGACCGCACCTTCGATGGCGCGGCCGAAGTCGCGTTGTGCGACCTGGCTGAAGGCGCGGCGCATGCCGCCCACGATTACGAACTGGTGGCACGTTCACCGGTGCCGCTGCGCGACGTCGGCATGACCACCTTCGCGGTGTTCCGCGGCGGCGTGGCCCAGCGCGACCAGGTGGCGATCATCGTCGGCGAACCGGACCTGTCAGCCGTGGTCCCGGTGCGGGTGCATTCCTCTTGCCTGACCGGCGACCTGTTCGGTTCACTCAAGTGCGACTGCGGCGACCAGCTGCGGCGTGGCCTGCGCAAGCTGAAGGAACTGGGCGGCGGCGTGCTGCTGTACCTGGACCAGGAAGGCCGTGGCACCGGCATCGCCGCGAAGATGCGTGCTTACGGCTACCAGCACGACGGCCTGGACACCATCGACGCCGATGCACAGCTGGGCTTTGGTGCCGACGAACGCCGCTACGGCAGCGCGGTGGCGATGCTGCGGGGCCTGGGCATCGCGCGCGTGGCCCTGCTCAGCAACAACCCGACCAAGGCGCAGCGCCTGCGCAATGCCGGCATCGAGGTACTGGACTGCATCCCGGTCACCGGCGAGATCACCGCCGAGAACGAGCACTACCTGCGCACCAAGGCCGACCGTGCCGGCCACATGCTGGATGTCGACGCGCTGATCCAGGCTGCCCAGTAATACGGCCGACCTGCTACCGTCTGCGCGGTGCGGCCGTCGCCGCCATCGCCTGCCCTGCTGCCTGACGGAGCCCGCGTGACCGAAGCCTCGATACCTGCACCGCTCACCTCTGACTGGCAGGCGCTGCCAGCACGCGCCGCGCGCCTGGCAGCACTGGAAGGCGCGTTCGGCGGCCTGTTCGTGCCAGGCCTTCCGCTCGCAGCGGCCTGGTGGTTCTTCGATCTGCCTGCCGGCCTGTGGGGCGCTGCGGTCGGGCTGCTGGTGGGCATCGTGTTCGGCGCCTGGCTCGGCCGCCGGCGCCTGACCCGCACCCGCTGGCGCCTGGATGCGCAGGGACTGGGACTGCGCCGCGATCTGATGTGGCAGCTGGAAACGCGCATTCCCATTTCGCGCGTACAGCACCTGGACCTGCGCCGCGGTCCGCTGGAGCGCCGTGCCGGGTTGGCCACGCTGATCGTGCACACCGCCGGTACCCGCATGAGCGCGGTCACCGTGAGCGGCCTGGACGAGGCCGATGCCGAGCGCCTGCGCGACACCCTCTCGCACCAGCTCGACCAGGACGCCGACGCCCTGTGAGCCAGCCGCCCCCCCTGCCCGCGTCGCTGCCCAACGGTGGCGAGGATCATCGCCTGCACCCGTGGTCGTGGCTGTTCGTGCTGCTGATGCAGCTGCGCCACTACTTCCTGCCGCTGGTGGCGCTGCTGGTGTTCGGCCAGCGCGGTGACCGCGATCCGATGTGGGCACAGCTCATTCCGCTGTCGGCGATTGCCGTACTGGTGCTGGTGTCGGTGCTGCAGTACCTCAGCTACCGCTACCGCATCGGCAACGATGCGATCACCGTGCGCAGCGGCCTGCTCGCGCGCAACCGGCGCGAGATTCCGTTCGCCCGCATTCACAACGTGGAAGTGCGGCAGAACCCGCTGCACCGCCTGTTCGGCGTGGCCGAGCTGCGCCTGGAATCGGCCGGCGGCGTGCGTCCGGAAGCGGAGATGCGGGTACTGAAGCTGGACCAGGCACTGGCCTTGGAACGGCTGGTGCGCCAACGCGGGCAGGCGCCACAGGCTGACGACCTGATCACCTCCGGGCAGGTGGCCGACGCCGACAGCGAACACGTGTTGCTGCGCCTGTCGAGCTGGGACGTGGTGCGCATGGGGCTGCTCTCCAACCGCGGTTGGGCGCTGGCGATCGCCGCGTTCGGTGTGCTGTTCCAGACCGTGCCGCGGCCGGTGATGGACGACGCCCTCCAGCGCGGCGGCCGCGAGGCCTTCGGCTATGCCAGCCACCTGCACCCCGGCGTGGCCGGCGCCTTCCTGCTGCTGGCCGCGGCCTTGCTGCTGGGCTGGCTGGCACTGCGTGCGCTGTCGGTGGTGCTGACCCTGCTGCGCTACCACGGCTTCACCCTCAGTGAGCAGGAGCGCCGCCTGACCGTATCGGCCGGTCTGCTCAGCCGCACCCGCAGCAGCGTGGCGCGGCGCCGCATCCAGGCCTGGACACTGCGCGAAAGCACCCTGCATCGCTGGTTCGGCCTGCGCCAGCTGCGCATCGACAGCGCCGCTGGCGGGCCCTCGCGCGATGAGGACCGCGCCCTGCGCGAACTGGCGCCGCTGGCGTCCCGTACGCGTTGCGAGCAACTGGTGCAGCACCTGCTCCCGCAGCTGCAGTGGCCGCCGCTGCAGTGGCAGGCCATTCCGCAGCGTGGCTGGTGGCGGTTGTGCCTGGGCGCGCTGCTGGTGGTGCCGCTGCTGGCCGTGGCCGGGTACTGGCGCTGGGGGCCCTCGGGCCTGGTCGTGCTGGCCTGGCTGCCGGTGGCACTGCTGGTCGCGCACCGGCAGATGGCGCGCATGGGCTGGTACCTGGACGATCATTACGTCGCGGTGCGCGGCGGCTGGTGGAAGCGCTGGTGGCGCTGGGCCGAACTGGACAAGGTGCAGGGCCTGCGCCTGCTGCGTTCGCCGCTGGACAAGCTGCTGGGCACCAGCAGCCTGCAACTGGACACCGCCGGTGCGCATGGCGACGTGGCGCTGACCCTGCACCACCTGCCGCGCGCGCAGGCGCAGCAGGTGATGGAGCAGTTGGCTGCGGCGCTGGCACGGCGCAAGCTGCGCTGGTAAGCACTACCTCAACGCTGCGACGGGCCCCAATACCCCAGGTCCTTGCGGATCTGCAGATCGCGCAGCCAGGTGCCGAACGGCTTGCGCCGCAGCGCGCCCATTTCGCCGGACAGGAAATCCTCGGTAGCGGTGATCACCCGCTCGCTGGACAAGCCATCGCGATACGGGTGGATGGTATCGGCGTAGCGCACGATCTCCGCCTGCAGCGCGGCGTCCGGATGCAGCGCACGCTGCAGCATTGCCGGCAGCTGCGCCGCATCGTCGAAGTCAATCATGTGCGGTTTGGGCACGCGGTTGCGGAAGGTCACCACCGGCTTGTGCTGGACGATGAACTCGGAAACGATCGACGAGGTATCCGACACCAGCACATCGGCAGCACGCTGCGCGGCCATCACCTGCTCAGGCTCGATGAAACGGGCATTGGCACCGGCCAGCGCGCGGTAGCGCTCGAACAGCTCCGGCGGGCACTTCGGGTGCAGGGTCAGCAGCCAGTAGCGCTCACCGGCGGCGATGTCGGCGGCAATGTGAGCATGCAGGTGCGGGGCCGCGCTGAGCCGCTCGGTGAAGGTCGAACCGAACAGGATCACCGGGCGCTCGCCCGCCGGCGCGCGCAGCGCAGCGCTCTCGCCGCCATCGTCGCGGAACAGCGGGTCCAGCTTCGGCCAACCGGTCTCTGCTACCGCGAAATGGCCCTGCAGGGCGGCGATCTCGCGGAACGGCGCGGTGGTGGCCGGGCCCTGGGTGCAGTACAGGTCGAACATGCCGCGCACCCGGAAGTGGCCGCGCGCACTGTCCCGCTTCTCCACATTGAACCCATGGAACAGCTGCACCTTGGCCCCCGAAAGGAAGGTCGGCACCCAGTTGGCGGCGCTGAATACCGCCCGCGGGCGCATCGCCAGGGCCTGCTTCAAGCCGACGTTCGGCACGCCCGGCAGGGCACCGCCCGCGGCGCCGCCTTCGAACCAGGCTGCCACCTCCTGCCCGGAGGCGTGCAAGGCCTGCGCCAACGGGGCGAGAATAGGCAGCGCATAACGCTCCGTCGCAAACAACAGGTACCCGGCCATCATGTCCTCCACGACCGCTCCCACCGAACGGCCTCGCATCTCGGCCTGCATTATCGCGTTCAACGAGGCCGGGCGCATCGGCGACTGCCTGGCCTCGCTGTCCTTCTGCGATGAGATCGTGGTGGTGGACTCGTATTCCAGCGACGCCACCGTGGCCATCGCCGAGGCCGCCGGCGCCCGCGTGCTGCAGCGCACGTTCGAGGGCTTCCGCAGCCAGAAGGCGTTCTGCGTCGAGCAGGCCAGCCACGACTGGGTGCTGTGCCTGGATGCCGACGAACGCATCAGCCCGGAACTGCGTGCGGCCATCGAACAGGCCCGTGACGGTGGCTTCAGCGGCCATGCCGGCTATCGCTTCGCCCGCCTGTCGGAGTACTTCGGCAGGTTCCTGCGCCATGGCAACGCCTACCCGGACCGGGTGATGCGCCTGTTCGACCGCCGCCAGGGCGGCTGGCGCGGCAAGCGCGAGATCCACGAGGCGGCCAGCGTCGACGGCAGCGTCGCTACCCTGCAGGGCGACCTGATCCACTACCCCTACCGCTCATTGCAGCAGCAGCTGGCCAAGACCGAGAAGTACGCGCGGATGATGGCCGAGCACGAATTCGCGCGCGGCAAGCGGGCCACCTTGAGCAAGCTGGTGCTGGCGCCGGCCTGGCGGTTCTGGCGCGGCTTCCTGTTCCGCGGCGGCTTCCGCGACGGCTGGCATGGCCTGGTCTACGCCTATGTTCGCGCCAATTACGTGCGACAGAAGACCATCATGCTGTGGATGCTGGGCAACGGTCAGGCGGTGGCCGACCCCGTGGTCCGTCCGGACCGGCCCTGAGCCGGCTGTGTCACACTGCCCGCGCGTTGCCTGAAGATTCCCCCATGAAAATCCTGTACACCAACTTCCACTATGGCGACGGTGGCGGCCACACCACGTACATCGTGTCGCTTGCGCGTGCCCTGCATGGCCAGCACACGCTCCACGTCGCCGCGCCCGCCGACAGCCGCCTGCTGCGTACCGTTGCCGAGGAAGGCATCGCCACCGCCGTGCCGATGGCCTTCGGCAGCGGCCTGCCAACCCTGCCGCAGCAGCTGGCCGAACAGCGCGCGCTGCGCCGGCGGGGCCGCGACGAAGGCATCGATCTGGTCCACGTCAACGGCGCGCGCGATCATCGCTTCGTGATGCAGGGCCTGCTCGGCATGCGTCGCCCGCCGATCGTGCTGACCAAGCACAACAGCAAGCCCACCAATACGCTGGGCAATGCCTTCCGTGCGCGCTGGGCCACCGACCGCGTGATCGCGGTGTCAGCCGACACCAAACGCCTGCTGGAACAGGGGCCGTACCGGCGCTGCCCGATCGACGTGGTCCGCAACGGTGTCGATCTGGAGCGCTACTCGCCGCTGCCCGCCGGAAGCGGCCACGCACTTCGCCAGCAATGGACGCGGGACCCGCTGGCGCTGGTGCTGGTCAGCAACGCCGGTACCGACGACTACAAAGGCTGGATCGACCTGGCTCAGGCCATCGTCCTGCTCCCCGACGCGGTCCGGCCCCATGTGCACATGGCGGTTGCCGGCCATCTGCCCAGCGCACAGCAGCGCGAACAGGTGCAGGCCCTGGGTGAGGTCGCCGCGCAGGTGCACTTCACCGGCCTGCTGGGTGATACCCGCGCGCTGATCGCCGCCGGTGATGCTGGCTTCGTGCTGTCCAACGACATCGAGACGATTTCCTTCGCCTGCCGCGAGATGATGGCCAGCGGCAAGCCGATGCTGGTCAGTGACTACGCCGGCCTGCCGGAGAACATCAAGCAGGGCGTGGACGGCTGGGTCGTACCCACCCGCGATGTCGCTGCGATCGCAGCGCAGGTGCAGGCAATGTACGAACAGCGGCACGCCCTGCCGACGATGGGCATGGCCGCGCGTCGCCATGCGCAGGCCGAATTCGGCCTGCAGACCTTCGCGGAGGCCACATTGGCCAGCTACGAGGCGGTGCTGGCGGCGTCCTGAGTTCCACTGCGCGGTTCGGACAGGGCCAGCAGCAGGGCCACCCAGGCGGCGTAGAACGAGGCCGTGCGCATGTCACGCAGCATCATCTCGGTGACGCCGAAGACGGCAAACGCCACGCAGATGCTCAGGCCCGCCGCAGCATGCAACCGCGATCGTTCATCACCACGCCACAGGCGTGGCAGGAACACCAGGGCGGGCGCCAGGTACACCAGCACCAGGCCCAGCCCACCCAGCACACCGTAGGTGGCCAGGAAGTACAGCAGGTCGTTGTGGGTCTCGCCGAAGTCACGTGCGACCATCGCCGAGACCTTGCCCTCGGCGGCCAGCCGCTCCAGCTCCCTGCGGAAACGATCGCCGCCACCGACACCGAACACGGGCTGCTCGCGGATCATGTAACCCGCCGCGGTCCACAGCTGCAGGCGGATGCAGACCGAGGTGTCGGCCAGATGGTCGGCACTGCAGTCGCCATACTCGTTGACGCCGGCATCGATGCGATCACGCAGCGCGCCATCATGGGTGGCCATGACCCCCACGCCGGCCGCCAGCACCAGGCCCAGCAGGATCTTCATGCGGCCCAGCCGACGGCCCATCACCAGCAGCCCGATCAGCAGGAAGCAGGGAATCGCCAGCAGGCCGCCACGGGTCTGGGTCCACAGGAATGCGATCAGGCCGAGGATACCGGTAAGCAGCTTCAGCGTTGCCTCGATCCTGGTGAAACGGGTCACCGGCAGGCCCAGCGACAACAGGCTCAGCACACCGAACAGCAGGGTCAGATCGCCGTAGGTCACCGCGTTGAACTGCTGGGTCGCAGGCCGCACGCCGGTTTCCAGCGCCAGCCAACCGATGATCGCCGCTGCCGACCACACCGCCGGCAAGGTTCCCAGCAAAGCGCGGGAGAGAATCGCGCGCGGCACCCGCAATGCAGCGAACAGGATCATCAGCATCGACAGCAGCCGCGCCGCCTTCTCCACTTCCGAGCCCTTCCAGATGCCGTGAACCGCCAGGCTGGTCAACACGCCGATCAACATCACCGTCATGCCCGCAGCCATCCAGCCATAACGCCTGGCTGAGCCGGGCAGCAGGGCCGGCGATGCCGAAGGCGTCAACAGCAGGATGATCGACAACAGGATCGCCAGGTAGAAGCCGGCGCTGCCGCCCTCCATGGTGATCATCAACAGCGTCGGCAACGCACCCAGCACCAAGGTGTAGGCGCCAGCCAGAAGGCCGGTGGTGCGGGTGTTGGACGGGGAAAGCGGGATCACGTGATGCGGTCGGCGGGTCGGTAGCGGAAAACCGGCACGGTGCCGGGAGCGGTGCCCATTCTAGGCCAGAGCGCCCTGCCGGTTGCCGCATTTCCGCCCTGTTTATGCTTCATTCGTTCAGTCCTCATCGGGCGGGCCCTGCAGGCGATACTCACGCGCCAGCTCCGCCCTCGTCGGCGTGCACGAGCCAACCACCGCCCCGGCGGGGACCAGCCACCAGCGGCGACGATTGGAGATACCGGCCACCGCGGCCCGCGAACGGTCGACGCACCCCTGCAGCGCGTCTTCATTCACCAGCAGCCAGCGACGATGCGGCGCCAGTCGCTGCCAGCGCACGGCGGCCTGCAACTGCGCGTGCCAGCGGTCCTCGAAGCCGAAGGTCGCCGCCGGGCGATCGGCCATCAGCAGATTCTGCTCCTTCCAGGCCACCAGCCCCAGTTGCGCCTCCGGACCGATGCGCACACCGACCTCGCGCATCAGACCGCGCGCGGAGCTTGAATCGTTCAGCAGCGGGTAGCCGATCAGGCTGTACAGCACCCAAGCCACGGTCAGGGTCGAAACCAGAGCGAGATGGGCACGACGTCGCCCGAACACCCACACGCTCAGTGCCGCCCAGATCCCCATCGCCAGCACCGCCCATGCCAGCGCATCGGTGGTACCGGGCAGCAGCCCGCGATCCAGGGCCAGGCGCAGCTCGTAGCCCGGCTCGCCCAGCAGCGCCAGCGCCCCGACCAGCGCCAGGCCTGCCGCCAACAACACCGTGAACACGCCAAGCACGGCCTGCACATCGCGCCGTCTCAGCAGCCCGGGCAGCAACGGCGCCAGCGCCAAGCAGAACATCGGCAATGCCGGCAGGATGTAGACATCGCGCTTGCCATGGGGAATCGAGAAGAACAGCACGACCAGCAACCACCAGGCCAGCGGCAGCAGGTAACGTGGATCACGCCGCCGCAGGCGCCGGCGCCAAGCGGGAATCGCCCATGGCAGCGCCAGGAATGCCGGGATCCACATCGACGGCATCACACCGAAGAAGTACCACCATGGCTGGTGATGGTCCCAGGACTGCGTGTAGCGACGCGCCGTCTGCCGGAACAGGATGTCGTCAATGTAGGCACGGTACTCGTCCGAGCCGGTGCCCAGCCCGGCCAGCAGCATCGGCACCAGCCACAACGACACCGCCAGCAGGAAGGCCAGCGGCGCCAGCCAGAAGCGCCCATCGCGCGCGTGCAGGGACACACGGGGCCAATGCAGGGCCGAGGCAATGGCGGCCGGCACGATCATCAGCAACGCCAACACACCCACGCCCTTGGTGATCACCCCGATGCCGGCGAAGAACCAGCCCAGCCACCACCAGCGCCAGGCCGGGCCCAGCAGCAGGTGGCGCAGCAGGCCATAGTTGGCCAGGGTGATGAACAGCATCACCAGCGGATCGATCTGCGCCTTCTTCGCCTGGAAGGTGAAGTGCAGTGCGAACAGCAGGGCCCAGCCCGCGTACAGCCCGACCTGCCGCGTCCACAGGCGGCGGCCGAGATCGACCACGCACCACAGCGTGCCCAGCGCGGCCAGCAGCGAAGGCAGCAGGAACGCCACCCGCCAGTGGCCGACCAGGCCGTACAGCGTGGCCTGCCACCACATCAGCATCGGCGGCTTGTCCGCGTACAGTTCGGTGCCGCGATGCGGGAACAACCAGTCACCACTGTCGACCATCTGCCTGGCCACCAGCGCGAAACGTGGCTCATCCGATGGCCACGGATCACGGAGGCCCAGGCCAGCCCCCAGCACCAGCAGGGCCATCACCACCAACAACCACGTCTGGTGCGACGCGTGGGTTTTCAGCATGAGACTCGAAACGGCAGCGGGGGTCAGGCTGTTTTTAGCAGACGCGCGTAGAAGAAACCGTCAGCGTCGTTTTCACCCGGCAGCCGCTGGCGTGCCACCCCTTCGCAATCCACGCCGAACGCGTCGCCCAGCGGCTGCGCCACGGCATCCGGATGCCACTTCAGGAACGCGCGCACCTGATCGATGTTCTCGGCGCGCAGGATCGAACAGGTGGCATACAGCAGCACGCCGCCCGGGCGCAGCATCGACCAGCAGGCTTCCAGCAAGCGCGCCTGCACGCCGACCAGCGCGTCGATGTCCTCGGCACGGCGATGGAACATCACATCCGGCTGGCGGCGGATCACGCCGGTGGCCGAGCACGGCGCATCCAGCAGGATCGCGTCGAACGGCACGCCATCCCACCATGAACCGGGATCACTGGCATCTGCGGCCAGGGTCTGTACGTGCTCACCCACGCCGGTGCGGATGTAGGTATCGCGTGCGCGCGCCAGGCGGCGGGCATCGATATCCAGTGCCAGCAGGCGCAGGCTCGGATCGCGTTCAAGCAGATGCGCGGACTTGCCGCCGGGTGCCGCGCAGGCATCCAGCACGCGCGCACCAGACGCCGGCGCCAGGGCATCGGCCGCGCATTGCGCCGACAGGTCCTGCACCGACAACGCGCCTTCGGCGAACCCCGGCAGCTGGTTCACCGCAACGGGAACCGCCAGCCGCAACGCATCTGCACTGAGCGTACTTGCTTCGGCAGCGATGCCGGCTTCGGCCAGCGCTGCCAGTGCCTTGTCACGGCCGCCCTGCTGGCGGTTGGCGCGCAGCCACAGGGGCGCCGGTTGCAGGCTGGCGCTGAAGATCGCGTCGGCCTGTGCCGGCCAATCACGTTCCACCGCATCGGCCAACCATTCCGGGAAGGCGTCGCGTGCGGGCTGCTCCGGGAAACCCTCGCGCTGTGCGCGGCGCAGGATTGCGTTGACCAGGCCGGCCTGGCGCTCGCGGCCCAGCGCGCGCGCGGCATCGACCGTGGCCGACAGTGCCGCATGCGCAGGCAGCTCCAGCACGTCCAGCTGGGCAAAGCCCACCATCAGCAAGGTACGCAGGTCGGCATCGCGGGCCGACAGCGGCTTCTGCATCCAGCCCTGCAGGGCCGCGTCATAGGTGCTGCGGCGGCGCAGGACCGCGAAACACAGCGCTTCCAGCAGTGCACGGTCGCGGCTGTCAGCCAGCTTGGGCAGCGCCCAGGCCAGTTCGGCCTTCAGCGAACGGCCACGGGTGAACACCTGTGCCAGCACGCGTGCGGCCAGCATGCGCGTGGCCGCGCCCGGCGCCGCCTTGGCGACGGAGAAATCGTTCTGCTTCGACACCGCTTATGCCCCCACGCGCAGGTCGCGGCGGGCGTTGAGGTAGTCGGCGGCGGTGATCGCCTTGCCACCCTCACGCTGCAGCACGCGCAGGCGCAGCGCGCCCTGGCCGCAGGCGATGTCGATACCGTCGCGGCTGGCCGCCAGCACCGTGCCCGGCGCCTGGCCATGGGCCAGATCCAGCGCCACTGCGCCATGGATGCGCACGCGTTCGCCAGCCAGGCTCGCCTCGGCGATCGGCCACGGGTTGAACGCGCGCACGGTGCGCGCCAGCGCGCCGGCATCCAGTACCCAGTCCAGCCGGGCCTCGGCCTTGTCCAGCTTGTGCGCGTAGGTCACGCCCTGCTCCGGCTGCGGCCGCGCGACCGGCTTGATGCCCGCGCGCAGCAGGCCCAGGCCATCAGACAGCACCTGCGCGCCGAGTTCGGCCAGCTTGTCGTGCAGCTGCCCACCGGTATCGGTGGTGGCGATCGGGAGCTCCTGGTGCAGCAGCACCGGGCCGGTATCCAGGCCAGCCTCCATCTGCATCAGGCACACGCCGGTCTTCGTATCGCCGGCCTGGATCGCACGCTGGATCGGCGCGGCACCGCGCCAGCGCGGCAGCAGCGAGGCATGCACGTTCCAGCAGCCATGGGTCGGACTGGCCAGCACCGCCTTGGGCAGGATCAGGCCGTAGGCCACCACCACCATCAGATCCGGTTGCAGGTCGCGCAGCTGCTGCTGGGCGGCCTCGTCCTTCAACGACTCGGGCTGGTAGACCGGAATGCCACGGGCCACGGCTTCAAGCTTGACCGGCGACGGCGCCAGGCCACGGCCACGGCCGGCGGGGCGATCAGGCTGGGTGTAGACAGCGACGACCTCGTGATGGCGCGCGGCCGCGCGCAGCGACGACACCGCGAATTCCGGCGTACCGGCAAAGACAATCCTCATGGCTACCCCACTTGCAGGATGGATTCGTGCAGGAAAGAAAAACGGCGCCGTCGGCCGGCGCCGTACAGCCCGCGCGTGCCGCGCAGGCACGGGCCACCCCAAGGGCGGCCCGGATTGGCGATCACGCCACGTGCTTGCGCTGCTTGGCCAGCTTCTTGCGCACCATCTCGCGCTTGAGCGGCGACAGATAGTCGATGAACAGCTTGCCGTCCAGGTGGTCCATCTCGTGCTGGATGCAGGTGGCCAGCACTTCGCCGGCCTCCAGCTCCTGCTGCTGGCCATCACGGTCCAGGTACTTCACGGTGATGGTGTCGGCGCGGGTCACGTCGGCGAAGATGCCCGGCACCGACAGGCAGCCTTCCTGGTACACCCGGCCCCCGTCCTTGGCGACGATTTCCGGGTTGATGAACACATGCGGTTCATTCTTTTCTTCACTGACATCGATGACCATGAAGCGCTTGTGCACGTCCACCTGGGTGGCGGCCAGGCCGATGCCCGGTGCGTCGTACATGGTCTGGAACATGTTGTCGACCAGTTCCTGGAAGGCCGGCGTGGTGACTTCGGCAGCGTCGATCAACGCAGCCTTGGTACGCAGGCGCGGATCGGGGAACTCGAGAATGGGGAGAAGAGCCATGGCAGTTTCCGGATTGGGGGCCGGCACGCCGGCATACGTCGCAGATTCTAGCTGCAACGCTTGCCTTGCGCCCCGGTTTCTGGACTATAGTGCGCGGACCTGTTGGGGAATCAGGGCTTCACACCTATGTTGCTTCGTTTTCGTACGGTCGTCGCCGCGGCGATGCTGACCGTGGCTGCCTATGCTACCGCCGTGGAAGTGAATGGCGGGCACCCGGACACCTATGTGGTCCGAAAAGGGGATACGTTGTGGGATATCGCCGCACGTTTCCTGCAGAAGCCGTGGCTGTGGCCGGAGATCTGGCAGGCCAATCCGCAGATCGCCAATCCGCACCTGATCTATCCCGGTGACGTGCTCAGCCTGGCCTATCTGGACCGGGTGACCGTGGCAGCCCAGCCCGGCCCGCGCCAGGAGGCTCCGATCGACGCCATTCCGCTGGCCCAGGTCGAGCCGTTCCTGAAGCAGCTGAGCGTGGTCGACAGCATCGAGCAGCTGCCCCAGGTGGTCAGCCTGGAAGACAGCCGCCTGCGCGTTTCCGGCGGCGATACCGCCTACGTGCGGCTGGCTGACGCCCAGCTGGGCCAGCGCTGGGCCGTGGTCCGCCCGACGGTACGCTATGCACAGCCCAAGCCGACCGAGGACCTGTCTGCCAATGGCGACGTCACCCCGGGCAGCGGCAACCTGTGGAAAGCCTACAGCGCACCGAACGCGCGTCGCGGCGTGCTCGGCTACGAGCTGGCCCAGCTTGCCACCGGCACCATCACCCGGGTTGCCGACGGCAAGGTCGAGGCCTCCACCCTGGTGCTGGACAAGAACGTGGGCGGCCGCGAAGTGCGTGTCGGCGACCGACTGGTCCCGATCGAGGCGAAACCGTACGACCTGCAGTTCGTGCCGCATGTACCGGCCGCGGGTGTCGAAGGCGTCGATGTGCGCGTGCTGGCTGTCACCGACATGTTCACCGCCGGTGGGCCGCGCGACGTGATCGCGATTTCGGCCGGTCGTGCCCAGGGCGTGGACAACGGCACGGTGTTCTCGCTGTGGCGGCCGGGCCGCCATGTGGCGCACCGCATGAAGTACCCGACCTCGTCACGCATGGACGACTCGCTCAGCAGCGGCGCCGGCCGGGTCTCGCTGCCAGACGAATATGCTGCGCACGCGATGGTGTTCCGTACCTTCGACAACGTCAGCTACGCGCTGGTGATGCAGGGTGTGAAGCCGGTGCGCGTGGGTTACAACGCCCTGCACCCGGACGCGAAGTAACCAGTCCCGGGTTGCCCGGCCACTGCAGGTAGTGCCGGCCGCTGGCCGGCAGACACCTCCGGCAAAGTCTGACAGCCACATGCGAAGGCGCCCTAGGGCGCCTTTGTTGTATGCACTCGATAGTGGGGGGATGACCAACCAAGCTGACGAGGCGCTGCTGCGCCTGTTGATGGCAGGCGGCGCGCTGGCGCCACGGCGATCCCTGCTGCAGGCCGCAGGCAGCGCGGAGATTGCGATCGCGCAGGGCGCCGCGAACTGGCGCGCGCACGGCTGCACGCCGGAACAGTGCGCGGCACTGGAGCGCCCCGATACGCGGACCTGGGCGACGGGCCTGCGCTGGCTGCAGGGCGACAGCCACCATCTGCTGGCCTTCAACGATCCGGCCTTTCCTCCGTCCCTGCTGGACGTCCCCAACCCGCCGCTGGCACTGTTCGTGGCCGGCGACCCCAGCCTGGCCTGGCGCCCGTCGGTGGCGCTGGTCGGCAGCCGCTCGCCGACGCCGGGCGGACGCGCGCTGGCAGCCCGGTTTGCCGGCTGCTTCGTCGAAGCCGGGCTGGCGGTGACCAGCGGCCTGGCCGCGGGTATCGACGCCGCCGCCCACCAGGCCACGCTGGACGCCGGTGGCTGCACCGTGGCGGTCATCGGCACCGGCCCCGACCGGGCCTACCCGGACAGCCATACCCGGCTGCAGGCGCGGATCGCCGCTGCAGGCGCGGTGCTCAGCGAGTACCTGCCAGGCACACCGGCTCGTCCAGGCCACTTCCCTGCGCGCAACCGGCTGGTGGCCGGGCTGGCGCTGGCCACGGTGGTGGTCGAAGCAGCGCAACGCTCCGGCGCACTGATCACGGCCCGCCTGGCCGCCGAGGCCGGACGCGAGGTCTGCGCCCTGCCCGGCTCGGTGCTCAACCCACGCGCGGCGGGTTGCCACCGCCTCATCCGTGAAGGTGCCGCGCTGGTCGAGCGCCCCGAGGAAGTGCTGGAGCTGCTGGCCCCAGCCCTGCGCCAACAGCTGCCGGGCTTGCAATCGCGGCTGGCCACCCCCACTGAACAGGCACCGCCGGCGCTCCTGCCGGCGCGCTGGGCCGACGACCCTGACTACCAGTGCTTGTGGCGGGCCCTGGACCACAACCCAAGCGGTATGGATTCACTGATCACGCGCTGTGGATTGACGGCGTCACAGGTGTCCTCCATGCTGCTGGCCATGGAACTGGCGGGAATCGTGGTGTGCGTACACGGCCGCTACTGTCGAACTCCCTAGTTTCTTCACCTCCACAGCGTCGCGCGACGCAGGCCGAGGGGCAATGAAAGAGAGCATCCTGGACGTACTGCTGTACCTGTTTGAACACTATTTCAGCGAAGATGCGGACCTGATCCGTGACCGCGATTCGCTGCAGAACGGCCTGATCCAGGCCGGTTTCAGCCCAACCGAGATCAACAAGGCGTTCGACTGGCTCGATGCCCTGGCCGCGCAGCGGCCGAGCGTGGCCCAGGCGAGGGTCGATGGCCCCGTGCGCGTCTATCACGGCCCCGAGCTGGACAAGCTGGACGTGGAATGCCGTGGTTTCCTGCTGTACCTGGAACAGCACGGCATCCTCGACGCCGACCAGCGCGAGCTGGTGCTGGACCGGGCCATGGCCCTGGACCAGGACGAACTGGACCTGGATGACCTGAAATGGGTCGTGCTGATGGTGCTGTTCAACCAGCCCGGTTCCGAAGCGGCCTATGCCTGGATGGAAACGCAGATGTTCATGGACGAGCCAGAACCCCTGCACTGACCGTACACTTGGGGGCATAGCGCATTCAGGAGCGTCCCCGTGAGCGAGTGGTTCCACGCAGAAGGCAACCGGCAGCAAGGCCCGCTGCCGGCGGAACAGTTGGTCGAGTTGTTCCGCAACAACCAGATCTCCCTGGACACCCTGGTCTGGCGCGACGGGCTGCCGCAATGGCAGCCGTTGCGCACGGTCGTCGACGAACTCGGCCTGATCGTACCGGCACTGGATGTCGCTGCGGCCGCCGCCGAACCCGAGCCGGAAGCGGAGGCGACAGCGCCGCCTCCGCCGCAGCCGCCCGTGCTGCCGCCGTCCACACCCTATGCCACCAGCACGGCGACGACGGCCCTGCCGCCTCCGAAAAAGAAACTCTCCGGCTGCGCGCTCACCGCCATCATCGGCGGCGGCCTGCTGCTGGTCCTTGTGCCGATCATTGCGATCCTTGCCGCGATCGCCCTGCCGGCCTACAACGACTACACCCTGCGTGCCAAGGTCGCTGGCGCGGTGACCGTGCTGCAACCGCTGAAGGACCAGGTCCAGCATTTCGCCGATGACGAAGGTCGTTGCCCGGGCGCCAACGACGCCGGCTTCCCGGCACCTGGCGACTTCGCCCATGCCGGCCTGTCGGCGGTGAACATCGGCCGCTTCAACAACGGCCATTGCGGTATCGAAGCCACCCTGGCCGTGCCCGGCAAGAGCATCGACGGCGACCTGCTGTGGCTGGAATACGACCGCGACAGCGGCCGCTGGGAATGCACCGGCGAAAGCGACGACAAGTACCTGCCGCCGTCGTGCCGCGGTTGAGCCGCACGCACGCCAGCCCCTCCAAGGACGACCCAACAGGGAACATGCAATGACTGAGTGGTATTACGCCGAAGGACAGCAACGCCAGGGCCCTCTGCCGGTCCAGGAGATCCGCCAGCGCTTCCAGCGCGGCCAACTGAACCTGGACACCCTGGTCTGGCATGAAGGCATGGCGCAGTGGGCTGCGCTGCGCCAAGTGGTCGACGAGCTCGGACTGCAGACGCTGGCCGATGCCAGCACTGCCACCGGCAGTGGCGGTTTCGACCTGCGCGGCGACTATGCCGCCATCGACAACGGCACCGCGCCGCTGCCCGGCACCGGCGCCATCAGCAGCTCGCCGTACAACGCACCGGCCGCCGCCGGTACCGCCGGCCATGTACAGCCGGTGATGGGCGGCGAAGTGATCTACGCCGGTTTCTGGAAGCGCGTCGCGGCCTACATGATCGACTACTTCGTGCTGGTCATCCCGGGCAGCATCATCGGCGCCATCCTCGGCGTGGTCCTCGGCGCCAGCATGGGCGCGGTCGGCAGTGGCGAATCGTCCATCGAAATCGTCGCGCAGCTGGCCAGTGCACTGATCAACCTCGGCATCGGCATGGCCTACTACACCTGGTTCCATGCCTCGCGGGGCGGTGCCACGCTGGGCAAGATGGCGGTCGGCATCAAGGTCGTGCGCGGCAACGGCGAGCGCCTGACCAAGGCCCGCGCCTTCGGTCGCTACTGGGCCATGCTGCTGAGCAGCTTCACCCTCGGCATCGGCTTCCTGATGGCAGCGTTCACCGAGCGCAAGCAGGGCCTGCACGACATGATCTGCGACACCCTGGTGGTCGACCGCTGGGCCTATACCGACCAGCCGCAGCTGCAGCGTCGGGAACTGGGCACGGTCACCATCCTGGTCCTGGTCCTGACCGCCCTGCTGTCGCTGGCGGGCCTGGTCCTGCTGGTGGCCGCGGTCGGCTTCATCGCCAAGATGGCCTCATGAACGACCATCCTCACGCCTCGCTGCTTGACATGGGCTGGCCGGGCGTGATTCCTCTAATAAGGTGAAACCTGAACGCCCGGCACACTACCGGGCGTTCAGTTTATGGATTTGCCCGTGGCCGCTTCACTAATGCGGCCGTTTGCTCCACCCTAGCGGCCCCTTCCCCCGGTCCGCCCACAGACCTTTCCCGACATGCCCAAGCACCTGCTCATCGTCGAATCGCCGGCCAAGGCCAAGACGATCAACAAATACCTCGGCAAGGACTACACCGTCCTGGCCTCGTATGGGCATGTGCGTGACCTGATTCCGAAGGAAGGCGCAGTCGACCCGGACAACGGGTTCGCCATGCACTACGACGTGATCGACAAGAACGAGAAGCATGTCGATGCGATCGCCAAGGCCGCAAAGAGCGCCGACGACATCCTGCTGGCGACCGACCCGGATCGCGAGGGTGAGGCGATCAGCTGGCACATCGCCGAGATCCTGAAGGAACGCGGGCTGGTCAAGGACAAGCCGATGCAGCGCGTGGTCTTCACCGAGATCACCCCGCGCGCCATCAAGGAAGCGATCAGCCAGCCGCGCGCGATCGCCAGCGACCTGGTCGATGCCCAGCAGGCGCGCCGCGCGCTGGATTACCTGGTCGGTTTCAACCTGTCGCCGGTGCTGTGGCGCAAGGTACAGCGCGGTTTGTCCGCCGGCCGCGTGCAGAGCCCGGCGCTGCGCATGATCGTCGAGCGCGAGGAAGAGATCGAAGCCTTCATCGCCCGCGAGTACTGGTCGATCGCCGCCGAGTGCGCGCACCCGTCGCAGCACTTCAACGCCAAGCTGATCAAGCTGGACGGGCAGAAGTTCGAGCAGTTCACCGTCACAGATGGCGACACCGCCGAGGCGGCCCGCCTGCGCATCCAGCAGGCCGCGCAGGGTGCGCTGCACGTCACCGACGTGGCCAGCAAGGAGCGCAAGCGTCGCCCGGCACCGCCGTTCACCACCTCCACGCTGCAGCAGGAAGCCTCGCGCAAGCTCGGCTTCACCACCCGCAAGACCATGCAGGTGGCGCAGAAGCTGTACGAAGGCGTCGCGATTGGTGACGAAGGCACCGTCGGCCTGATCTCGTACATGCGTACCGACTCGGTGAACCTGTCGCAGGATGCACTGGCCGAGATCCGCGACGTGATCGCCCGTGACTACGGCATCGCCTCGCTGCCGGACCAGCCCAACACCTACCAGACCAAGTCGAAGAACGCCCAGGAAGCGCACGAAGCGGTGCGCCCGACCTCGGCACTGCGCACTCCTGCGCAGGTCTCGCGTTACCTGACCGATGACGAGCGCAAGCTGTACGAACTGATCTGGAAGCGTGCAGTGGCCTGCCAGATGATCCCGGCCACGCTCAACACCGTCAGCGTCGATCTGTCGGCCGGCAGCGACCACGTGTTCCGCGCCAGCGGCACCACCGTGGTGGTGCCCGGCTTCCTGGCCGTGTACGAAGAAGGCAAGGACAACAAGAGCGCCGAGGACGAGGACGAAGGCCGCAAGTTGCCGGCGATGAAGCCCGGCGACCGCATTCCGCTCGAACGCATCGTCGCCGACCAGCATTTCACCCAGCCGCCGCCGCGCTTCACCGAAGCGGCGCTGGTGAAGGCGCTGGAAGAGTACGGCATCGGCCGTCCTTCCACGTACGCCTCGATCATCCAGACCCTGCTGTTCCGCAAGTACGTGGAAATGGAAGGCCGCAGCTTCCGCCCGTCCGATGTCGGCCGCGCGGTGTCCAAGTTCCTGTCCAGCCACTTCACCCGGTACGTGGACTACGACTTCACCGCCAAGCTCGAGGACGAGCTCGACGCCGTCTCGCGCGGCGAGGAAGAGTGGATCCCGCTGATGTCGCGCTTCTGGGAACCGTTCAAGGAACTGGTCGAGGACAAGAAGGAATCGGTCGACCGTGCCGAGGCCAGCGGTGCACGCGAATTGGGCACCGACCCGAAGACCGGCAAGCCGGTCAGCGTGCGCCTGGGCCGTTTCGGACCGTACGCGGCCATCGGCAGCACCGCCGAGGACGCCGAGGAGAAGCCCAAGTTCGCCTCGCTGCGTCCGGGCCAGTCGATGCACACCATCACCCTGGAAGACGCGCTGGAGCTGTTCCTGATGCCGCGTGCCCTGGGTGAAGACAAGGGCGAGGACGTCAGCGTCGGCATCGGTCGTTTCGGCCCGTTCGCCAAGCGTGGCAGCACCTATGCCTCGCTGAAGAAGGAAGATGACCCGTACACCATTGACCTGGCCCGCGCCGTGTTCCTGATCGAAGAGAAGGAAGAGATCGCGCGCAACCGGATCATCAAGGAGTTCGAGGGCAGCGACATCCAGGTGCTGAACGGCCGCTTCGGCCCGTACATCAGCGACGGCAGGATGAACGGCAAGATCCCCAAGGATCGCGAACCGGCGTCGCTGACCCTGGCCGAAGTACAGCAGCTGATGGAAGAAACCGGCAAGCCGGTGCGCAAGGGCTTCGGCAAGAAGGCCGCGGCCAAGAAGGCACCTGCGAAGAAGGCACCTGCGAAGAAGGCAGCGGTGAAGAAGGAGGCGGCACCGAAGAAGGCCGCCGCCAAGAAGGCCCCCGCCAAGAAAGCGGTGAAGAAGGCTGCTGCGAAGAAGGCGCCGGCCAAGAAAGCCGTCAAGAAGGCCGCGAAGTAGATCCACGCCCTGCGTGGATGAGGGATAGTGCCGGCCGCTGGCCGGCAACCCCCAGAAGCATCAGATGCCGGCCAGCGGCCGGCACTACCAGGGTGCCTGGTTCCACCCCATCTGCACGCAGCGGGGGGATAATGTAGGCCCACGCCGGGCCGGTCGCCGCCATGAAAGAACTCACCCTGGACTCCGCTGTCGCCTCGCTCCGCGCAGGCGGCGTGATTGCCTATCCGACCGAAGCGGTCTGGGGCCTGGGCTGCGATCCCTCGCACGAAGCCGCGGTGCACATGGTGCTGCGGCTGAAGCAGCGCCCGATCGAGAAGGGCATGATCCTGGTCGCCGCCGAGCTGGCGCAGCTGGAAGGCTGGGTACGCCTGCAGGCACTGCCCGATGCCCGCCAGCGCGCAGTGCTGGCCAGCTGGCCTGGCGCCAACACCTGGATCCTGCCGGCCGGCCCACGCGCCCAACCGTGGATTACCGGCGAGCACAGCGGCATTGCCGTGCGCATCAGTGCCCACCCGCTGGTGGCCGCGCTATGCCGGGCCTGGGGTGGCCCGCTGGTGTCCACCAGCGCCAACCTGGCCGGCGAGCCACCGGCACGCAGCCGCGAGGAACTCGACCCACGCCTGCTGCGCCTGCTCGACGGCATCCTCGATGGCGAGACCGGCGGCCTGGCCCAGCCGACGCCGATCCGCGACGCGCTCAGCGGCAACGTGCTGCGCTCCTGAGCCGGCGATTGCACAGCCACCGACAATCGCGCACCCTGCCGCCATGAACCTGCTGCGCGCCACCTTGGGCCTGTGCCTGCTGCTGCCTTGGACCGCGCCGGCCGCCGAGGACGTGCGCGTATACCGCTGCGTGGCCAGCAACGGTGCCGTGGCGCTGCAGGACACGCCCTGCAACAGTGGCCGCCAGGAAGTGCGCGACCTGCAGCGTCCGCGCGATCCTGCGCCGCGTGTGGTGCGCAGTGACGCCACGCCATTGCCGCCCAGCGAAACCCCGGTCATCCGCGAGCGCGAAGTACGCCACGTCTACATCCAGCCGCCGCAGCCGATGTACGAGTGCGTGGCCGAGGATGGCCGGCGCTATACCAGCGACAACAACGACGGCAATCCGCGCTGGGTCCCGTTGTGGACCAGTGTCTGGCTGCCGCATGGGCATCGTGGCCCGGCCTATCCCGGACCGCGCCCGGCCTTCGGTACACCGGTCGGGACCCCCATCGGTGAAGGCGCGGGTTATAGTCCGCCCTCGGTGGGCATGGGGGTACAGGTTCCGGCCGGCAGCGTCCTGGTGCGCGACAGCTGCCATGCGCTGCCACCGCAGGAAGTCTGCGCGCGCCTGCGTGACCGCCGCTGGGAACTGGACCGCCGCTACAACAGCGCGCTGCAGAGCGAGCGTACGGCCATCAGCAACGAACAGCGCGGCATCGACGCACGCGTGTCGCGCGACTGCCAGCGCTGAGCGCCAACCACCCTCGCAGCCTGTACGCTGTGTGCATGAAAAGAGTGATCTGGCTGGCCCTGGTGCTGCTGCCCGGCAGCGCACTGGCCGAAGAGGGCGTGATCTACCGTTGCACTTCCGGCAGCAGTGACGTCCCTACCCTGCAACGCACCCCCTGCCCCGCCGGCAGCAAACAGCAGGTGCTGCGCGTGCCCGATCCGTCCAGCACGCAACCCGCGGCGGTTGCAGCGTCCATTGCACCTGCACCGGCCCTCATCGAAGCGCCCACGCTCGCAGCGTCCGACCCCATCGCGGCCCCTGGGGCCACAGCAGCCCCGCGGCGCGCCGACGAAGGGCGCACGATCATGGAAGCGGGCATGGTCGAACGCGAAGGCGGCGACCTGATTCTCGACAGCGCCACCTTGCGCCGCGATGCCGATGCCCAGGCCGCCAAGGACGCGTCATCCAAACCACCACCGCCATCGATCTTCCAGTGCAACGACAACCAGGGGAGTGGCTACCTGCATGAATATGAGGCTTCACCCGGGCGTTGCGAACTGTTGACGGTGCAGGGTCTTGGCGGGGTCACGCCGGAGAATGCAGCCAGCTGCGAAGTGGTGCGCGACCGCTGCGAGGAACTGCCTGAAGCGCAGCGTTGCGGTGGCTGGCAGCAGCGCTTCCGCGATGCGCGAGGCCGCGAGCGTTTCGCCGCACCGGAGAACCGCGACGGTGCACGCAGCGAGCGCGAGCGGCTGCAGGGCGTGCTGGAGGCCAGCAACTGTCCTGTGCCGGGGTGACGGTCACCCGGTAGTGCCGGCCGCTGGCCGGCAACCACAGGATCTTCAGATGATTGCAGTTGCCGGCCAGCGGCCGGCACTACCACCTCATGATCAGAACCCGTAGCGCAGGAAACCACCATCCACCGCGATGCACTCGCCGGTGACATAGCTGGCGGCCGGCAGGCACAGGAAGCCCACGGCCGCAGCCACTTCCTCCGGCTCCCCGATGCGGCGCATCGGCGTACGGTTGATCACTTCCTCGTAGTAATCCGGGTCCGACAGCGGGCCGGACGTACGCCGCGTGCGGATGTACCAGGGCGCCACCGCATTGACCCGGATGCCATCCTCGGCCCACTCGACGGCCAGGTTGCGGGTCATCTGGTGCATTGCCGCCTTGCTCATGCCGTAGACCACACCGCTGCGCACATGGGTCAGGCCGGACACGCTGCCGACGTTGACGATGGATGACGAGGCATGGCGTGCCAGCAGCGGGTGCGCGTAGCGCGACAGTTCGAATGCCGAGAACAGGTTGGTCTCGAAGATGTTGCGCCACTCGTCCTCGGAATACTCGGTGGCCGCTTTGCTGACGTTGCCGCCGGCGTTGTTGACCAGGATGTGCAGGCCATCGCTGTGGTCTTCCACCCAGTCCAGGATCTGCCGGCGGTCCTCGTCATCGGAAACATCGGCGGCCAGCGCGTGCACCTGCATCTGTGGATACACGTCCAGCAGCTCGTCGCGCGCGGTCTCCAGCATGTCAATATCGCGCCCGACGATCATCAGGTCGGCACCGAAGCCAGCCAGTTCATGCGCGATCGCAAGGCCGATGCCGGCGCTGGCGCCGGTGATCAGGGCGGTCTGGCCGTCCAGGCGCCACCGTTGCTGGGTCATGTGTCCTCCGGGGCCGCGCCCGCTGTGTTTCGATGCGGCAAGGATACGCGCTCACGGCAGCTCCCTGCCCGGAATGCGACACTGCACGCACGCCCACTGCGGAGAGCCGCCATGCGCATCCTGATCGTGTCCACGTCCCTGCTGGCCGCCGTGCTGCTGGCGGCGTGCCAACGGCCGCCGACGCCCAACCCGGAGAAGCCACCGGCTCCGCAGGCAATGACCCGTGCGATGCATGAGCCGCTGGACCGCGCCAAGAGCGCGCAGAAGGCCGTGGAGGATGCTGCAGCACGCGAGCAGAAGGCCGAGGCCGACGCGACGCAATGACCTGTGGGGTCAGAGCCCTTTGCGGAGCAAAGGGATCCGACCCCATGAACGAGAACGCCCGGCCGGGGCCGGGCGTACTCAGTAGATCCACACCATGCGTGGATGGCTTCCGATCAGAACCCGCAGAAGCAGTACGCCAGTGCCTTCACCGGCGCGCCGTTGCCCTTGTCGCGGGCCGCGTTCTCGACGAAGCGCAGCTGCGTATCCACTTCCGGCATCGCACGCGCCAGCATCATCCGCGCCATGCCCGAGTCGGACAGCATCCAGGCACCGGCACGGCTGCCAGCGAAGCCGCTGACGAACTGCGCGAACGGCGTTGCCGCCTTCTCGATGTAACGTACGCGATAGGCATCGGCCTTGCCCAGCTTGGCACGGCTGGCGGCATCGGCCACCGCATCCTTCAGGCCACCGAAGGCGTCGACCAGGCCACGTTCCTTGGCCTGCGCACCGCTCCACACGCGGCCACGGGCCACTTCGTCGACCGCCTCGACCGGCTTCTTGCGGGCGTCGGCAACGCGACCGGTGAAGTCGGCGTAACCCTTGTTGATCACCGACTGGATGACCTGGCCCACCGCCGGGTCCATCGGGCGGGTGACGTCGAAGGCACCGGCGAAGCGGGTCGTGCCGACGCCGTCGGTGTGCACGCCGATCTTGTCCAGCGCGCGGCTGAAGTTCGGCACCATGCCGAAGATGCCGATCGAACCGGTGATGGTCGACGGATCGGCGTAGATGCGGTCGGCATTCATGCTGATCCAGTAACCACCGGAGGCGGCCAGGTCGCCCATCGACACCACCACCGGCTTGCCGGCAGCCTGCAGGGCCACCACTTCGCGACGGATCTGCTCGGAGGCGAACACCTCACCACCCGGCGAATTGACGCGCAGCACCACGGACTTCACGTTCTCATCGTCACGCGCGGCACGCAGCAGTGCCGAGGTCGACTCGCCACCGATGCGGCCGGCCGGCAGGTCGCCACCGCTGATCTCGCCGGCGGCCACCACCACCGCCACCTGCGGACGCGAGTCCACCGGGTTGCGGCGCGCATCGAGCTGGCCCAGGTAGCTGCCGAAGTCGACGTTGCGGAAACCACCGTCGGCATCGTCGTCAGCCACGCCGCGCTCGATCATCAGATCCTCGAACTCCTCGCGGGTCTTCAGCGAGGTCACCAGCTTCTGCTGCAGGGCGAACTTGGCCAGGTCGCCACCGGCGGCGGAGATGCCTTCCGGCAGCGTGTCGATGCCGGCGGCCAGCTGCGCCGGATCCAGACGGCGGGCCTTGGCGATGTCGCCCAGGTAGCGCTGCCACACGTCGTTCATCCAGAACAGATCGGCTTCCTTGGATGCCGGCGAAGCGGCGTCGAGCACGTACGGCTCGGCGGCGGACTTGTACTCGCCCACCTTGAACAGGTGCACGTCCACGCCCAGCTTGTCCTGCAGGCCGGTGCGGAAGTACTGGCGGTAGCGGCCCAGGCCCTCGAGCACCACCGACCCCATCGGGTCCAGGTAGACCTCATCGGCCTGCGCGGCCAGCAGGTACTGCGACTGGCCCATGCTCTCGCTGTAAGCCACCAGCTGCTTGCCGGATGCACGCAGGTCCTGCAGCGCAGCGGCCACTTCACGCAGCGACGCGAAGCCCGACGGCTGCAGCTTGTCCAGCTCCAGCACCACGCGCTCGATCTTCTTGTCTTCCTTGGCCGACTCGATCACCCGCAGCAGGTCACGCAGCTGGATCTCTTCGGCACCGTTGTCGCCCACCGCTTTGGCCAGTGCGCGGCTGACCGGGTCAGCGCTGAACTGCTCGACCAGGCGGCCTTCCGGCGCGATCACCAGGGTGGTGCGGTCCTGCAGCGATTTGCTGGCACCGGCACCCATGCCGGCGGCGATGACGAACATCACCAGCAGCAGGAACAGCAGGCCGAAGAACACCAGGTTGAGGATCAACCGGCGGGTGAAATTCATGACGTCCCACAGCCCGATGAAGAAACTGGCGACGGGGTTGCGACGCGCCGGGGGCAGCGGGGGCACGGGTTGATTCATGGAACGCTCCGGGAGGCTTCTTGCCGTAGTGCCAGCATAGCCGGTGCCGCGTGATGCGGCATCGGACACAAGTCAGGGGATCGCCCGCCACGGGTCGCCGGGGCGGGCGGGAAGGATCAGGACAGGCTGGACTGGCCGATGCGCAGGCTGCTGCGACGCAGGCGCCAGCCCATCAGGATGGCGGCGGCGGTGAGGCCGACGATCAGGCCGATCCACATGCCCTGCGGGCCCATGCCCAGCCCCAGGCCGAGCCCGGCGCCGAGCGGCATGCCCAGGCCCCAGTACGCGAACATGGCGATGAACATCGGCACGCGGGTGTCCTTCAGGCCGCGCAGCGCACCGGCCGACAGCACCTGGATGCCATCCGGGAACTGGAAGGTGGCCGCGTACAGCAGCAGGGTCGAGGCCAGCCCGGCCACTGCCAGGTCGTTGGTGTAGACACCGACGATGGCGTCATGGCCGAACAGCAGCACCGCCGCCGACAGGGTCTGCGTACCCATGATGATCGCGTAGCCGGCCCAGGCCGCACGGCGTACGCCGAAGCCATCGCCACGGCCGACCGCATGACCGACGCGTACGGTGGTGGCCTCGGCCACGCCCATGGGGATCATGAAGCACAGCTGCGCGACGTTGATCGCGATCTGGTGCGCGGCCGCTTCATTGGCACCCAGACGGCCGATCAGCAGCGCGGTGACGATGAACAGACCACCTTCCATCAGCACGGTGATGCCGATCGGCAGGCCGGTGCGCAGCAGGTCCCAGATCGCCGGCCAGCGCGGCCCTTCGAAGTGCGAGAACAGCTGCAGGTGGGCGAAGCGCTTGGTGAACCACAGGTAGGTGGCGAAGGCGATCGCCTGCAGCCACATCATCACCGCCGAGGCGATGCCGAGGCCTTCGGCACCCATTTCCGGGAAGCCGAGCTTGCCGTTGGCCAGCACGTAACCCATTGGTGCCAGCACCAGCAGGCCGCCGAAGCCGATCAGCATGGTCGGCAGGGTCCAGTGCATGCCCTCGCTGAGGTAGCGCATGCAGAAGTACAGGGTCAGTGCCGGGCCACCCCAGCGCACCGCATGCAGGAACGCGGTCGCCCCCGGCACGATGTCCGGCGCGATGCCGAACGCAGGCAGCAACGGCGGCACTACGGTGAGGAAGGTGAACATGATCAGGCCCAGGCCCAGCGCCAACCACAGCGCCTGGCGGAACAGCGGGCCGATCTCGCGTTCACGGCCAGCGCCATGCAGCTGCGATACCGAGGCGGTGAGCGAGATCAGGGTACCGATCGGGATCAACATCGGCAGCCACAAGAGCGCCGTGCCGATGGTCACCGCGGCCAGGGTCGCTGTGGCGTGGTGGCCGGCAATGACGTTGTCGACGAAGGAGATCAGACCGGTGGAGACATGCCCGAGCACAAGCGGCAGGGCGAGCAGACCGGTGGCGCCGACTTCCTTGCTGAAGCGCGGCGTGGAGGTTGCAGTAGACATAAGGTGCTTGACGCGAACTGCGGTTGCGCGCGAAGGGCACAGGCACCGGGTTGCGGCCGGTCATCTTACGCGCGCAGCGCGCGCATTCCCATGACATGGCGTGAATGCTGGGTTCCGGCAGGCCCCGGCATCACGCGTTGCGATCGCGTTACGAACAGAAAAAGGGGACGGAGGGAATTAAGTCGTTTCAAGCCCGACTGTGCCGAATACGACTTAATCCCCTCCGTCCCTTTTCTTTCTACTGCCCGGCCTGGCGCTTGAGCCAGCTGTCGCGCTCGGCGGCGGGCACGGCGAGGAAGGCGCTGCGCACCGCGTCGCGTTCCTGGGGCGGCGTGCGCTGCGCGACCAGGGTCAGCTGGGCCAGCTGCGCCGGGCTGAGCTGGCGCAGCACGGCCAGCGCGGCCTCGCGCTGTTCCGGCGGCACGAAGCCAAACAGACCATGCAGCTTGGGGAATTCCAGGCCCAGCTGCGGGCCCAGCCGCCAGCCTTCGCGGAATGCCTGGTCCTGCGCCTGGAACTGCTGGCGGAGGCGCTGCTGCTGATCGGCCGGCAGCGCACTGAAACGCGCCGCAGCCTGGCGGATACGCTCACGCTCACCTTCCGGCAACGCCCGCCACGCCTCGTAGTCGGCACGGCGCTGGCGCTGCTGCTGGGCATCCAGGTGGGCAAACGCCGGCGGTGCCGCGGCGGGCGTCGGCGCCACCGTCGGAATCCCGGGCGACGGCGGTGGCAGCGGCACGTTGACGGTCTGCGGCGTGGCCGACAGCGGCAGGGCCAGCAGCAGGCTGGCGAACACGGTCTTATTCATCGGCAGCAGCGGTTTCCAGCGTGGCGCTGGCCGGCTCCGGCCGGCTCGGCTTGGATTGCGATTCGTCCACCGGCAGCGGGCCGCCAGCGGCCGTCCACGCATACAGGTCGGCATCGGCCACCAGCGGATAGTCGCGGTCGGCCAGCATCGTGGCGTCGTCGGCAGCCTGGGCCGGGGTCGCATCCGGCGCGGCGTTGACTTTGCTCGGCGGCAACGCCTCCACCGTGACCGGACCGGCATCGCCCACCACGCCTTCCGGCAGCGGTGCATCGCTACCGAGCGCACGGCCCTGCCAATGGCGCCAGCCCAGCGCAGCGGCCAGCAGCACCGCCACGGTCAGCAGCAGGATCAGCGGACCGCGCCAACGCGGCTTGGCGTTCGCACGGCGGCGCTTGCCATTGGTGGCGGCACGCTCATCCCGCTGCGGTGCGCGCCAGCTGGAGGCAGGGGCTTCATTGTTGGTGGCCGGTGCGGCCGGTTGTTGCAGCTGCTGCAGGCGCTTGGCCGGCAGGTCGCGGATGCGCAGCTGTACCTGCTCGGCCAACTGCCGCCAGGCCGAGGCATCGGGCTGGCCGTGGGCATCGCGCGGACAGGCATCGGCCAGCAACTGCTGGTAACCGGCCTCGTCCTGGTCGAGCACGCGCATGGCAATGCCCTCCTCCAGGCTGCCGCCCACCCGCAGCAACAGCGCCAGCCGCGGCAGCGGCCCCATCTCGCCCAGCGCGGCCAACGGTGGCGCCCACTGTCCGCCCAGCGGTTCGCGCAGCGCCTGGCGCTGGCCCAGCAGGGTCCAGAAGCGGGTCGGCCACTGCGCCATCGGCAGGTCGCTGGCGACGGCGGCAAAGGCGCGCATCACCGCCACCAGGGTCTGTTCGGCACGGGCGGCTTCGCCGCACTGCAGTTCAGCCACCACCAGGGCACGGCGTTCGACGCCACGCAGGAACGCCGACAGCGCGCCGGCCGCGGTCGAGGAAACAGGGGCGGGCACAGCCGTCATCGGTCACTCCAAAGGTCTGCCGGCATGATAGCGGCAGGCCATCGACGCCCGGCAGGACTTGCGCCCGCAGGTACTTCGTGCTGCAGGTTGTGCACAGCACCACGGCCCTCGCACGGGAAACTGCGGCATCCAGCTGAATTCACTCTGTTTCAGCAATGTTTCACACTTAAGTTATTGATTTTGATTGCTTTTGAAGTGTGGCGATTTTTTGACCAACCCAAGCGTGAGGCCGTCGCCATCGGCCTCCTGCGCGCCCGCCGACCGTTAACGCACAGTCTTATCCACAGAACATGTGGATAAGACTGAATCTCCAATGGACACCGATATTTAGGTGACATTTATGATTCAACGGGCGTCGCCCGGCCGCCCCCGCGCCTGCCATCCGCGTGCGCATGGCCCGTTACACTGCCCCGATGCTTTCACCGATTCCGACCCTGCAGGTCGCCCTGCCCGTCCCGTTGCCCCGCCTGTTCGACTACCTGTCGCCGGAGGGCGAGGCCCCCGCGGTGGCGGTCGGCTGCCGCCTGAGGGTGCCGTTCGGCAACCGCGAGCTGGTCGGTGTGGTGGCCGGCCACGGCCAGACCGACGACGGCCAGGGCCTGCGCCAGGCGCTGGCCTGGTGCGACCCGCAGCCGCTGCTGCAGGGCGAGCTGTGGCAGAGCCTGCAATGGCTGGCGCGCTATACCCACGCGCCGCTGGGCGAGGTGCTGAGCACTGCCCTGCCCGGCCCGCTGCGCCATGGTGAAGCCCTGCCCGACACCCACCACTGGGGCTGGCAGCTGACCGCCGAAGGACGCCTGCAGCGCGGCAAGCTGCGCGCTGGCAGCCGCCCGCGGCAACTGGCCGAGCTGCTGGCCGAGGCCACCGTGGACGAAGACGTGCTGGGTGAACGCATGCAGGACTGGCGCACCGCCGCGCGCAGCCTGGCCAAGCGTGAGCTGGCCGAGCGCGTCGCCCTGAGTGTGGCCCCGCAGCACGCGCAACCGCTGCCCGGCCCCACCCTCAACCCGGACCAGGCCGAAGCCGTGGCCGCGATCAACGCCGTCGAGGGTTTCCAGCCGTTCCTGCTGGATGGCGTGACCGGCAGCGGCAAGACCGAGGTCTACCTGCAGGCGATCATCCATTGCCTGGCACAGGGCAGGCAGGCGCTGGTGCTGGTGCCGGAAATCGGCCTGACTCCGCAGACCCTGGCACGCTTCCGCGGCCGCCTCGGCATCGCCGTGCATGCGTTGCATTCGGGCTTGAACGACAACGAGCGCGCACGCGTCTGGGCGGCCGCCTCACGTGGTGAAGCACGGGTCATCGTCGGCACCCGCTCGGCAGTGTTCACGCCGCTGCCGCAGGCCGGTCTGCTGATCGTCGACGAGGAACACGACGGCAGCTACAAGCAGCAGGATGGCATCCGCTACCACGCGCGCGATTTCGCTCTGGTGCGGGCCAAGGCATTGGGCATTCCGGTGCTGCTGGGCAGCGCCACGCCGTCGCTGGAAACCCTGCACAACGCCTATGCCGGGCGCTACACCCACCTGCGCCTGAAGCAGCGTGCCGGCGATGCGCGGCCACCGCGCGTGCGCATCCTGGATGTACGCAAGCGGCCGCTGCATGACGGTCTGTCGGCCGACGTACTGGCCGGCATCGGCGAACACCTGCAGCGTGGCCAGCAGGTGCTGGTGTTCAAGAACCGCCGTGGCTACGCGCCGGTGCTGCTGTGCCACGACTGCGGCTGGACCGCGCCCTGCAACCGCTGCGATGCACCGATGACCGTGCATGGCGGCGGCCGTCGCCTGCAGTGCCATCACTGCGGTGCGCGGCAACCGGCACCGCTGGCCTGCCCGGCCTGCGGCAGCCTGGCGCTGCAGCCGCAGGGTATCGGCACCGAACGCCTGGAAGAGCACCTCACCGCGGCCTTCGCCGATTTCCCGGTGGTGCGCATCGACCGCGGCACCACCTCGCGACGCGACGCGCTGGAACAGCAGCTGGCGAAACTGGGTGACCAGCCCGGCATCCTGGTCGGCACGCAGATCCTGGCCAAGGGCCACGATCTACCCAAGCTCACCTTGGTCGTGGTGGTGGGCATCGACGAAGGGCTGTTCTCGGCTGACTTCCGTGCCAGTGAAAAACTGGCGCAGCAGTTGATCCAGGTGGCCGGACGCGCGGGACGCGCGCGTGATCCCGGCGAAGTCTGGCTGCAGACCCACCATCCCGGGCATCCGTTGCTGGAAACGCTGGTGAGCGGCGGCTACCACCCGTTCGCGCAGGCCGAGTTGAACCAGCGCGAAGCGGCCGGATTCCCCCCGTTCGCGCACCTGGCGTTGATGCGTGCCGAAGCCCAGCAGGTCGAGCATGCCAATGCCTTCCTGCTGGCCGCGCGGCAGTTGTTGGGTGAACAGAACGCGGTCGAGGCCTACGGGCCGATGCCGGCGCCGATGCCGCGGCGTGCCGGCTACCAGCGCACCCAGCTGCTGCTGTCGGCCGTGCAGCGACCGCCGTTGCATGGGGTGCTTTCGCAGCTGGTTCCGCAGCTGTATGCGCTGCCGGAAGCACGCAAGGTGCGCTGGTCGCTGGATGTGGATCCGACGGACCTGTATTAAGGGCACGCGCAGAACCCGCCGGGTATGACCCGGCGCTACCGTTCATTTCAGGGGCCAGAGCCCACCCGCCGGGGGGGCCGACCCCGATGGCCTGGGGTCGGATCCCTTTTCGCAGAAAAGGGCTCTGACCCCGAACGCCTTCGCTTACGTCAGCGGCGACATCACGCCGCGCTGGTAGGCCGGCCGCTCGCGCAGGCGGGCGTACCAGTCGGCCAGGTGCGGCAGTTCCGGGCGCTGGATCGGCAGTTCGAACCAGGCATAGATCAGCGAGCCCAGCGGGATGTCACCCATCGCGAACGTCTCGCCCGACAGCCACGGCTGTTTGGCCAACGTGGCGTCGGCCATCGCCAGGTAGTCGCCGGCGCGCACGATGGCGGCATTGATCCGCGCTTCGTCGCGGTCAGCCGGGGCGGTGCGCATGATGCCCCAGATCAGGTCACTGTAGATCGGCGCCATCCGCGAAGTGCTCCAGTCCATCCACTTCTCGGCCTGGGCGCGTTCCATCGGGTCCTCGGCGTACAGCGTACCCAGCGCGTAACGCGCGCTCAGGTAGCGCACGATGGCGTTCGATTCCCACAGCGGCAGGCCATGGTCCTCGATCACCGGCACCAGGCTGTTGGGATTCATCGCCTGGTACTCCGGTGTCTGCGTGCCGCCATGGCTGCCACCGACTTCGATGGATTCATACGGCAGGCCGATCTCCTCGGCACACCACAGCACCTTGCGGACGTTGCTGGAATTGCGACGGCCCCAGATCTTCAACATGCGGGTTTTCCTTGCTGGCAATGCGAGCGGCAACGATACGCCTGATCGGCATGCGGATGTGCGAGTGGCATGACTGCCTCGCGCACCCGCCGGGCATGGCCCGGCGCTACCGGTTCTTTTTCGGCAGCGCGCGCACGTAGGAGGACTTGCCGTCCTTCTTCAGCTCGAACAGGCCAATCGCTGCCAGCAGGTCACTGAGCTTGCCGTAGCCATAGTTGCGCGGGTCGAACGAGGCCTGGTTGCCGATCTGGCTGCCGACCGGGCCCAGGTGCGACCAGCCATCCTCGCCCTCGGCCGAGGACACCGCACGCCGCAGCATCTTCACCAGCCGCGTATCGCTGCGCATTTCCGCGCCGCTCTTGCGCGGACGGGCATCGTCATTAGCCACCGGTTCGTTCGGTGCCTGCTCGTTCGATGATTGCTCGACGTCCTGCACGCTGGCATGGGTCTGGCCCAGCGCTTCCAGATAGGTGAACTTCGAGCAGGCGTTGACGAACGGTTCCGGCGTTTTCTTTTCACCGAAGCCATAGACCTTCACGCCATCGGTCAGCAGGCGCATCACCATCGGGGTGAAATCGGCATCGCTGGACACAATGGCAAAACCATCGAGGTTGCGCGCGTACAACAGGTCCATGGCATCGATCACCATCGCCATGTCCGAGGCGTTCTTGCCCTTGCTGTAGGCGAACTGCTGGATCGGGCGGATCGCGTACTCGTGCAGCACCGCCTCCCATCCCTTCAACCGTGGGCTCTTCCAGTTGCCATAGGCGCGGCGCACGTTGGCCACGCCGTAGCGGGCGACTTCAGCCAGGACCTCGTCGATCTTCGAGGCCGGCGCGTTGTCGGCATCGATCAACAGGGCGATGCGCTTTTCCGGTTCGCTCATGGATTCCTCGCGGGCGGTTGCCTGAACCCGAGTATCGCCGATCCACGCGGGCGCTGACGTGACAACCGCCTGCCGTGCGAAGATGCCAAGCGCTTCCCCCATGCCCCCACTGGAGTGAGTCGATGAGTCGCGAGCGCGTTCCCCACCTGGTTGTTGTCGGCGGCGGTTTTGCCGGTCTCTGGGCCACCCGTGCTCTGGCCCGCGAGCGCATACGCATCACCCTGGTCGACCGCCGCAACCACCATCTGTTCCAGCCGCTGCTGTACCAGGTGGCCACCGCCGGCCTGTCCGCCCCGGATATTGCCGCACCGCTGCGCCACATCCTTGGCCACCAGCGCAATGTGGAAGTGCGCCTTGGCGAAGTGGTCACCATCGACAAGCAGGCCCGGCAGATCCGCATGGCCGATGGCAGCACGCTGGACTACGACAGCCTGCTGCTGGCTACCGGCGCCACCCACGCCTACTTCGGCAACGACCAATGGGCCGATGATGCGCCCGGGCTGAAGACGCTGGACGATGCCATCGCGCTGCGCCGCAAGCTGCTGCTGGCGTTCGAGCGCGCCGAGGCGGAGCCGGACCCGGCGAAGAAGGCCGCATGGCTGAGCTTCGCCGTGGTCGGCGGCGGCCCCACCGGTGTTGAACTGGCCGGCACCTTGGCCGAAATCGCGCGGCATACGCTGCGCAATGAGTTCCGCCACATCGACCCGGCCAGCGCCAAGGTGCGGCTGGTCGAAGCCGGCCCGCGCGTGTTGTCTTCGTTCCCGGAAGTGCTTTCGCTGAAGGCACGGCGGCAACTGGAAAAACTGGGCGTGGAAGTATTGACCGGTACCCCGGTGAGCGACATCGACAGCCAGGGCTTCAAGCTCGGCGATCAGTTCGTACCGGCCCGCACCGTGGTCTGGGCCGCCGGCGTGGCCGCTTCACCGCTGGCGCGCACACTGGACGTGCCGCTGGACCGCGCCGGACGCGTGCAGGTGCAACCCGACCTCACCCTGCCTGACCACCCGGAACTGTTCGTGGCCGGCGATCTGGCCGCGCTGAACCAGGCCAACGGCAAGCCGGTGCCTGGCGTGGCACCCGCCGCCAAGCAGATGGGCAAGTACGTGGCCGAGGTGATCCGCGCGCGCCTGCATGGCAAAGCAGTCCCCGGACCGTTCAAGTACGCAGACTTCGGCAACCTGGCCACCATCGGCCGCATGGCCGCCATCGTGCACCTGGGTCGGCTGCAGCTTTCAGGCGTACTGGCCTGGTGGTTCTGGCTGGCCGCACACGTGTTCTTCCTGATCGGTTTCCGCAACCGCGTCGTGGTGCTGCTGAACTGGGCGGTGGCGTACTGGAGCTACCAGCGCAGCGCGCGCATCATCTTCGGTGATGACCAGGAAGACCGGCGGCCCCGACGGTAGTGCCGGCCGCTGGCCGGCTGCTGCGCGGTCGGATCCCTTTCCGCAGGAAAGGGCTCTGACCCCGTCAACACCATCCACGCATGGCGTGGATCTACCGGTTCATCGGGCCGCCCGGCACCCGCCGTTTCGACCAGGTGCGGCAGAAATCCTCCTTCCTCGCGGTGTCGGCAATCTGCGTGCTACTCCAATGCCGGGTGATCCAGATTGTCAGTACGGTACTGCTGAGATGCCAGCGCAGCATGTCGTGCCTTGGCTGCCGCATCAGGTGGCGGCGTGCAACCCAGAACGCTTCGCGCTCGACATCAGTCGCCTTCTTCAACGCTTCAGGATCGAAGAACCGCGTCATGAAGCTCCATGGATTCATCGGCTGGAATCCCGTGCGCTGCTCACTGCTGCACGCAGCCACACCACTGGGTGCGCGGTCCGCCGGCTGCGGCCGGCCTTCCACCAGCGCCAGCCCGAGCAGGTACAGCAGGCCAGGCAGCAGCGCGATACTGGCGACCAGTACGACGACGGATATCCATGCTTTGCCGGCGGCACGCATCGCTCTACAGCGCCTTCGGCTTCGGATACCACAGTGCGTTGACGATGACCCAGCGCTGGTCGAAGCGCCCCATGTGGAAGTAGTCGACGAACCACGGGGTTTCCAGCCGCACCGAGGCCGCGTTGCCGGTCACGTCCAGCACCGTGCAGCGGCGGTTCCATTGATCCTTCGGGGTCTTCAGCGCGCCCTGCTTCGTCAACGAGACCAGCTCTTCCTTCGACATGCGGCGCAGGCCCAGTCGTTCGTCGGGTGTATCGCCGAGGACCGCGCGCTTGGCCAGGTCCGGGTGCAGGGAGCGGGCGACGCGTTGCGGGTCGGCCTCCAGCTGGCCGTCGACGTAATCGTGGCAGGTGGCTTCGATGGCCGCGATCGTGGCCGGGTCGGCGGCGGGGCTTGTCGCACCAGCAACAGCGAGCAACATGGCAATCGTGGACATCCGGGGCTCCAGCTCTGGGCGCGGGGCGATCATGGCATGGGCCGGGTAGCCCATCCACGCATGGCGTGGATCTACAGAAGCGTTTCGGCTGGCGCCTGCAACCAGGCCAGCTTGCGTTCGCGCGGCTGTTGCTTGAGCTGCCATTCGGCCCGCGAGGCGGCGGCCCGGTCCGGGTACTCGCGCACGGCCAGTACGCGCAGCGGCGGCCGCGCCCGGGTGTAACGCGCGCCCTTTCCGGCCTGGTGGGCAGCGAAACGCGCGTCCACGTCGGTGCTGATGCCGGCGTAATAGCTGCCATCGCGGCATTCGAGCAGGTACAGGAACCACGGGCGCAGGGACGAGGCCATGGCCGGATTATGCCGTGTTGCACTGCAGCGGATATACTGGCGCCCGAATGCAGGAGAGAGGCGCCGCGCTGGCGCCCGCCGAAGGCGCAGGCTCCCATGATCGCTCAGGCCGGTGGGCTGGAATCCCACCAACCATGCATTCGACTCGCCGAGCTGGAGAGAGGTCACCGGGCATGCCCGGCACGATCCGCCGAAGGGGCACGCGGCCCATGCCGCTGAACTCTCAGGCAAAAGGACAGCGGGAGCGGCACCGGTCATCGTCATCCCGTCATTGCGCAGGCAGTGGCGATAGTGGCGCATGGCCGGCCCCACCGCGCCCGGAGCCCGCCTCATGCTGCTGTCCATCATCTACCTGATCGCCATTTCCGCCGAAGCCATGACCGGCGCGCTGTCCGCCGGCCGCCGCCGCATGGACCTGTTCGGCGTGGTCATGATCGCCTGCGTTACCGCCCTCGGTGGTGGTTCGCTGCGCGACATCCTGCTCGGCCACTACCCGCTGGGCTGGGTGAAGCATCCCGAGTACCTGGGCTTCACCGTGTGTGCCGCGCTGATCGCCACCTGGGTGGCGCGCTGGATGCACCACTTCCGCCGCACCTTCCTGGTGCTCGACGGCCTGGGCCTGATCGCGTTCACCCTGATCGGCTGTTCGATCGCGCGCGAAGCCGGTCATGCGATGCCGATCGTGCTGATCGCCGGCATGCTGACCGGCGCGTTCGGCGGCGTGCTGCGCGACATTCTCTGCAACGAGGTGCCGCTGATCTTCCAGAAGGAGCTGTACGCGATCATCGCGCTGCTGACCGGCGCGGCCTACCTGTTGCTGCTGCACTGGGGCGTGGCCGATGCCACCGCGATCCTGTGCTGCCTGGGCGGCGGCTTCGCGCTGCGCCTGCTGGCGATCCACTACCGCTGGGAAATGCCGAAGTTCGTGTACCACGACGAAGTGCATTGATTGTTTGACGGTAGTGCCGGCCGCTGGCCGGCAACACGGCACACGCCCTCAGATTCCAGCAGGTTGCCGGCCAGCGGCCGGCACTACCGAATGCGTTGCATGACCATGGTCATGCGGCATTGGCCGGGGTGATTGGCTACCATTGTCGCCCCGTCGCTGCTGCGACGGCATCCAGCCACGCCGCGCCCGCGGCCCCGCCAGACACTCCCTCCCCGCTGCCCGTGGTGCCGTGAACGCGCCGACGGGCCCGCATGTCCCTGCGCGCGCAGGGCGCAGGATGCCCCATGTCTGTCGCCGAAAATTCCCGTTTCCGTCGTGCCCGCCTGTTGTGGGCGGTGCTGGCCATCGCCCTCGTCGCCCTTCTGGCGTGGTGGCTGTGGCCCCGGAATGGTGCCGGCAGCAGCGACGATGCGCCGGGCAAAACGGTGCCCGTGCGCATCGCCCGGGCCAGCGCCGAGCCGCTGGTGCTGCGCCTGAAGGCGGTCGGTACGGTCACCCCGCTGCACAGCGTGGTGGTACGCAGCCGCGTGGATGGCGAACTGCTGCGGCTGCATTTCCAGGAAGGCCAGCAGGTGAAGGCCGGCGATCTGCTGGCGCAGATCGACCCGCGCCCGTATGAAGTAAAGCTGGCGCAGGCCCAGGGCACCCAGCAACAGAACCTGGCTGAACTGGAAAACGCCGAACGCCAGCTGCAGCGCTACCGCGAACTGCAGAAGCAGAACTACGTGTCCGGGCAGGAAATGAGCGACCAGCAGAGCAAGGTGCGCCAGCTGCAGGGCCGCCGCCTCAACGATCAGGCGTCTGTTGACGAGGCACGCCTGCAGCTGCAGTACACCCGCATCACCGCGCCGGTCAGTGGCCGCGTCGGGCTGCGCCGGTTGGACGTGGGCAACCTGGTGCGCGCCAGCGATGCCGAAGGCCTGGTGACGCTGGCGCAGACCGCGCCGATCAGCGTGCTGTTCACCGTGCCCGAACCCGAGCTGCCTGCGCTGCTCGATGCCGTGCAGGCGCAACCGGCACTGGCGGTGGAAACCTGGGACCGCGAAGAACGCCGGCAGCTGGCCCGCGGCTCGCTGTCCAGCGTCGACAACCGCATCGATACCACCACCGGCACGTTGAAACTGCGTGCGCACTTCGACAACCACGATCTGGCGCTGTTCCCCAACCAGTTCGTCAACGTCCGCCTGCAGCTGGGCGAGCAGGCCGCACTGCTGATTCCCGACGCCGCCGTGCAGTTCGGCAGCCAGGGCAACTACGTGCATATCGTCGACAAGGACAACAAGGCGCAACGCCGCACCGTGGTGCTCGGTCCGGCCGATGATGGACGCGTGGCCGTGCGCTCCGGGCTGGCCGCAGGGGACAAGGTGGTGATCGAAGGCATCGACGGGCTGGAAGACGGCACGGCGGTGGAGATCATCACCGAGGAGGCCGCGACCAAGGCCGGCGCATGAACCTCTCGCGCCCGTTCATCCTGCGCCCGGTTGCAACGACACTCCTGATGGTGGCGCTGCTGCTGTCCGGCGTGCTCGCGTACCGCCTGCTGCCGGTGGCCGCACTGCCGCAGGTCGACTACCCGATCATCCAGATCACCACGTTGTACCCCGGCGCCAGCCCGGAACTGACCACGCGCACCATCACTGCACCGCTGGAACGCCAGCTCGGGCAGATTCCCGGTCTGAAACAACTGTCGTCGACCAGTTCCGGCGGCGCCTCGGTCATCACCCTGCAGTTCGGGCTGGAGGTGTCGCTGGGTGTGGCCGAGCAGGACGTGCAGGCCGCGATCAACGCAGCGGGCAGCTTCCTGCCCGACGACCTGCCGGTGCCGCCGGTGTACCGCAAGGTCAACCCGGCCGACACCCCGATCCTGACGCTGGCGGTGACCTCGCAGGGACTGTCGCTGCCGCAGGTGCACGATCTGGTGGATACGCGCATCGCGCAGCGCCTGGCACAGTTGCCCGGCGTCGGCCTGGTCAGCCTGGCCGGCGGCCAGCGCCCGGCGGTGCGCATCCAGGTCAATCCCGCCGCGCTGGCCGCCAACGGCCTGGGCATGGACCACATCCGTACCGCGATTGCTGCGGCCAACGTCAACCTGCCCAAGGGCAGCTTCGATGGCCCGATCCGCGCGGTGATGCTCGACGCCAACGATCAGATGCGCAGCGTGGCCGAGTATCGCGCGCTGGTACTGGCCTGGCGTGACGGCGCGCCACTACGGCTGGGCGATGTGGCCACCATCAGCGATGGCGCCGAGAACCGGCAGCTGGCCGCCTGGAGCGGCACCACCCCGGCGGTGCTGGTGAACATCCAGCGCCAGCCCGGCGCCAACGTGATCGCCGTGGTCGAGCAGGTGCGTACGTTGCTGCCACAGCTGCAGGCCACGCTGCCGGCCGGCGTGCAGATGGACGTGCTGAGTGACCGCACCGAATCGATCCGCGCGTCGGTGCGCGGCGTGCAGAAGGAACTGGTGCTGGCCATCGCGCTGGTGGTGCTGGTCACCTGGGTGTTCCTGCGCAATCTGCCGGCCACACTGATTCCCAGCGTTGCAGTGCCGCTGTCGCTGGTCGGCACCTTCGCGGTGATGCTGCTGGCCGGCTATTCGCTCAACAACCTCACCCTGATGGCGCTGACCATCGCCACCGGCTTCGTGGTGGACGACGCCATCGTGATGCTGGAGAACATCGCCCGCCATCTGGAGGAAGGCGAAAGCCCCCGCGAGGCGGCGCTCAAGGGTGCAGCGGAAATCGGCTTCACTCTGGTGTCGCTGACCGTTTCGCTGATCGCGGTGCTGATCCCGCTGCTGTTCATGGCCGACCTGGTGGGCGCACTGTTCCACGAGTTCGCGGTAACGCTGGCGGTAGCCATCGGCATCTCGCTGCTGGTCTCGCTGACGCTGACGCCGATGCTGTGCGCGCGCTTCCTGAAGCCACATGCGAAGGGGTCAGAGCCCCACGGGGATCTGACCCCGGCCCAAGGGTCGGATCCCGCCAGGGCTCCGACCCCCAAACCAGATGTCTTCGACCGCATCATCGCCGTCTACGACCGACAGCTGCGCTGGGTATTGCAGCGCCAGCCGCTGATGCTGCTGGCCACGGTGGCGACGCTGGCACTGACCGTAGCGCTCTACTTCGCCGTGCCCAAGGGCTTCTTCCCGGTGCAGGATGCCGGCCTGGTGCAGGGCATCAGCGAGGCACCACAGGCGATCTCGTTCCAGGCCATGCGCGAGCGCCAGCAGGCGCTGGCCACGGCCATCGAAGCAGACCCGGCGGTGGCCAGTGTGTCCTCCTACATCGGCGTGGACGGCAACAACGCCACGCTCAACACCGGCCGCCTGCTGATCGAATTGAAGCCGCATGGCGACCGCGATGGCGCTGCGGTGGTGATGGCGCGGCTGCAGCAGCGCGTATCGAAGATTCCAGGCATCACCCTGTACCTGCAACCGGTGCAGGAGCTGGGCATCGAGGACCGCATCAGCCGCAACCAGTACCAGTTCACCCTGACCACGCCGGATCTGGAAACGCTGGAACGCTGGACACCGAAGCTGCTGCAGGCCTTGCGCCAGTCGCCGGCACTGCGTGATGTCGCCAGCGATCTGCAGATGCAGGGTCGGCAGGCGCGCGTAGCAATAGACCGCGATGCGGCGGCGCGCCTGGGCGTAAGCGTGGAAGCGGTAGCCGATGCCCTGTACGACGCCTATGGGCAGCGCCAGATCTCGACCATCTTTACCCAGGCCAGCCAATACCGGGTGGTGCTGGAAGCCGATCCAGCGCGCCAGCCGGGACCGGAAGCCATCACCGGCCTGCGCGTGCGCAACAGCGCCGGACAGACCGTGCCGCTGGGTTCGGTAGCGCGGGTAGAGGTGGGTCCGTCCGCACTGCTGCGCAATCACGTGGGCCAGTTCCCGGCGGCCACGCTGTCGTTCAACCTTGCTCCGGGCGCATCACTGGGCGAAGCGGTGGATGCCGTGCACGCCGCGCGCGCACAGGTGAACCTGCCGCAGAGCATCGAACTTCGCCTGCAGGGTGCGGCGGCCGCCTTCAGCAGCTCGCTGTCGTCCACGCTATGGCTGATCCTGGCGGCCGTGGTGGTGATGTACATCGTGCTGGGCGTGCTCTACGAGAGCTTCATCCATCCGATCACCATCCTCTCCACCCTGCCCTCGGCCACCGTGGGTGCATTGGCCGCACTGTGGCTGAGCGGACGCAGCCTGGATCTGATCGCGGTGATCGGCATCGTGCTGCTGATCGGGCTGGTGAAGAAGAACGCGATCATGATGATCGACTTCGCGCTGGACGCGCAGCGCACACGCGGCATGTCACCGCGCGAGGCGATTCATCAGGCCGCGCTGCTGCGCTTCCGGCCGATCCTGATGACCACGCTGGCTGCACTGTTCGGCGCGGTGCCGCTGATGCTGGCCAGCGGTTCCGGCGCCGAGCTGCGGCAGCCACTGGGCTGGGTGATGGTGGGCGGACTGCTGGTCAGCCAGGTGCTGACCCTGTTCACCACGCCGGTGATCTACCTGGCCTTCGACCGCCTGCAGCGTGGCCGTGCAGCGTCCCCGGTGGCGATTGACGAGGCGCGCGCGTGACCCCCATCGCGCGCCTGGCGCAGGCCTGCGTGCAGCGCCCGGTAGCGACGATCCTGCTGGCGGTGGCGCTGGTGCTGGCCGGCCTGCTGGCATTGCGCCTGTTGCCGGTGGCGCCGCTGCCACAGGTCGACTACCCGGCCATCGAAGTCAGCGCCAGCCTGCCCGGCGCCTCGCCCGAATCAATGGCCGCCACCGTGGCCACGCCGCTGGAGCGTGCGCTGGGCAGCCTGCCCGGCATCTCGCGCATCGATTCGGCCAGCACCCAGGGCCAGACCCAGATCGAACTGAAGTTCGTGCTCGGCCGTGATATCGATGAGGCCGCACGTGAAGTGCAGGCCGCGATCAACCTCGCACGCGGCCAGCTGCCCAGTGGCATGCCGGGCATGCCGCAGTACCGCAAGGTGAATCCTTCGCAGGCACCGATCCTGGCACTGGCACTGACTTCGGACACGCGTTCGCCAGGCCAGCTGTATGACCTGGCCTCCACCGTGCTGGCGCAGAAGCTGTCGCAGGTACCAGGCGTGGGCGAAGTGCAGGTGGGCGGCAGTGCCTTGCCGGCGGTGCGTGTCTCGCTGGACCCAAACGCACTGAACCACGCCGGACTGGCGCTGGAAGACGTGGCCCAGGTCATCGCCCGCGCCAATGCGGTGCGCCCGTTGGGCGCGGTGGGCGATGACCGCCAGCAGTGGCAGCTGGAAGCGCCGCTGCAGCTGCGCCAGGCCGCGCAGTACCGCGAACTGGCTCTGAAGGTGAGCGACGATCGCACGCTGCGGCTGGGCGATGTCGCCGCCGTTGCCGATGGCGTGGAAGACCGTTACGCCAGCGGCTTCCACAACGAACGTCCCGCCGTGCTGCTGATCGTCAGCCGCCAACCCGGCGCCAACATCATCGCCACCGTTGATGCCATCCAGGCGCAGCTGCCCCAGCTGCATGCGCTGTTGCCCTCCGGCGTGGACATGCGGCTGGTGATGGACCGCTCGCCGGTGATCCGCGCCACTTTGCATGAGGCAGAGCTCACGCTGGTGCTGGCGATCGTACTGGTGGTGCTGGTGGTGCTGGCCTTCCTCGGCCACTGGCGTGCTGCACTGGTGCCCAGCGTGGCGATCCCGGTGGTGCTGTTCGGTACGCTGGCGCTGATCGCACTGATGGGTTTCTCGCTCAACACACTTTCGTTGATGGCCCTGATCGTCGCTGCCGTGCTGGTGGTGGACGATGCCATCGTGGTGCTGGAGAACATCGCCCGCCATCGCGAACTGGGCGCCGACCGCTGGCAGGCGGCAGTACGGGGTGCATCGGAAGTGGGGGCCACGCTACTGTCGATGAACGTTGCACTGGCCGTGGTGTTCGTCTCCATCCTGTTCCTGGACGACTTCGTCGAACGCCTGTTCCGCGAATTCTCGTTGACCCTGGTGGCGGCAATGACGGTCTCCGTGCTGGTCGCGCTGAGCCTGGTGCCGATGCTGTGTGCACGATTGTTCGTGGATGCCGCGCAGCAACCCTCGCGCTGGCAGCGGGGCAGCAATGCGCTGTTCGAGCGCGTGCGCCGCGCCTACCTGCGCACGCTGCAGGCCAGCCTGCGCCGGCTGCGCTGGCCGTTGCTGGCCTTCGTTGCAGTCATCGCGCTCAACACGTGGCTGTTCCAGCAGGTGCCCAAGGGCATCGTGCCCAAGCAGGACACCGCGCAGCTGCGCGGCTTCGCCCGCGGCGATGACGGCCTGTCCTTCCAGGCCATGCAACCGAAGATCGATGCGTACAGGAAGCTGTTGCTGTCCGATCCGGCCATCGAGGACATCATCGGCTACATCGGTGGCAGCAACGGGGTCAACAACGCCTTCATCATGATCAAGATGAAGCCGCTGGCCGAGCGCAAGGTGTCCAGCCAGCAGGTGATCGACCGCCTGCGCGCGCGGCTGCCCAAGCTGCCCGGCGGCAATCTCTATCTGTGGGTGGACCAGGACATCCGCCTGGAGGGCGCAGGCAGCAGTGGCAAGTACGAGTTCCAGCTGCTGTCGGCCGATACCGCGCCGCTGCGCGAATGGGCGCCAAAGGTGGCGGCCGCGCTGCGTGGCCTGCCCGAACTGGTGGACGTGGAAGCACAGGGCGAAGCAGGCATGCGCCAGGTGATGCTGGACATCGACCGCGAAGCAGCCGCGCGCCACGGCGTCGACCTGCGCACGGTGGCCAACATGCTCAACAACTCCTTCAGCCAGCGCCAGGTCGCCACGCTGTACGACAGCCTCAACCAGTACCGCGTGGTGATGGAGCTGGACCCGAAGCACACCCAGGACCCGGGCACGCTGTCACGACTGCAGGTGATCGATGGCAACGGCCAGCGCATTCCGCTGTCGAGCATCGCCAGCTGGCGCTATGGCATGGCACCGGACCGGGTGTACCACAGCGAGCAGTTCGCCTCGATCTGGATCGAGTTCGCGCTGGCACCGGGGGTGGGCCTGGAACAGGCCACGCAGGCGATCGATGGTGCGATGGCGAAACTGATGCTGCCACGTTCGGTACAGGGAAAACTGTCCGGCGAAGCCGGCGGCCTGGAGCAGCTCCGTTCGCGCCAGTTGTGGCTGGTGCTGGGCGCCACGCTGGCGGTCTACCTGGTGTTGGGCATCCTCTACGAAAGTTTTCTGCAGCCGCTGGTGATCCTGTCCACCCTGCCCTCGGCCGGCATCGGCGCACTGCTGGCGCTGTGGCTGTTCGGCAACGAACTGAACCTGATCGCGTTGCTGGGGTTGTTCCTGCTGGTGGGCGTGGTGATGAAGAACACCATCCTGCTGGTGGACTTCGCGCTGGCCGGCGAGCGGCGTGGCCTGACTGCGCAGGACGCGGTGATGGAAGCAGCGCGGTTGCGCCTGCGGCCGATCCTGATGACCTCGCTGGCGGCGCTGCTGGGCACGCTGCCGCTGATGCTGGCCAACGGCGAAGGCTGGGAACTCCGGCAACCGCTGGGGATCGCCATTGTGGGCGGGTTGCTGGTCAGCCAGTGGCTGACGCTGTACACCACGCCGGCGATGTATCTGGCGTTGGCGAGGCTGCGCGCGAAAAAGGCCATGTAGCGTCGAGCCATGCTCGACTGCTTTCAGCGTCAATCGAGCATGGCTCGACGCTACAAAAGCCGGCATCACCACCCCGGCGATGTACCTGGCGCTGTCGCTCATGCGCAGCGCCAGGCGCATCGCCGGTGCGGACGGGCCGGTCTCCAACTCCGACCGGCCCTGATCGCGGCCGCACCCCCGCAGGCGCTGGCCGCCATCCACACACGTGCCGCACTCAGGCGGCTTCGGACACCTTCACCTCGCGACGGGCGCGCACGGCCGCAGCCAGTCGCTCCAGCACCGTCACGGTGGTGTCCCAGTCGATGCAGCCATCGGTGATGCTCTGCCCGTAGACCAGCGGCTGGCCTTCCACCAGTTCCTGGCGACCACCGACCAGATGGCTCTCGATCATCACGCCAACGATGCGCTGTTCACCGTCTTCCAGCTGAACGGCGATGTCGTCGATCACCTTCGGCTGGTTCTCCGGGTTCTTCAGGCTGTTGGCATGGCTGGCGTCGATCATCAGGCGCGTCGGCAGCTTGGCCTTGGCCAGCACCTGGCAAGCCTCGGCAACGCTGCCCGCGTCGTAGTTCGGCTGCTTGCCGCCGCGCAGGATCACATGACAGTCCGGGTTGCCGGTGGTCGACACGATGGCGGTGCCACCCTGCTTGGTGACCGACAGGAAGTGATGCGGGTTGGACGCCGCACCCACGGCATCGGCCGCGATCTTCACGTTGCCATCGGTGCCGTTCTTGAAGCCGACCGGGCACGACAGCCCCGAGGCCAGCTCGCGATGCACCTGGCTTTCGGTAGTGCGTGCGCCGATCGCGCCCCATGCCACCAGGTCGGCGATGTACTGCGGCGAGATCACGTCAAGGAACTCGACACCGGCAGGCAGGCCAAGCTTGTTGATGTCGCGCAGCAGCCCGCGGGCGATGCGCAGGCCCTTGTCGATCTTGAAGCTGCCGTCCAGGTCCGGATCGTTGATCAGGCCCTTCCAGCCCACCGTGGTGCGCGGCTTCTCGAAGTACACGCGCATGACGATTTCCAGTTCGCCAGCCAGTGCATCGCGCAGCGGCTTCAGGCGCTGGGCGTATTCAATGGCAGCGTTCGGGTCATGGATCGAGCACGGGCCCACCACTACCGCCAGGCGGTCGTCACGGCCGTGCAGGATCTGGTGCAGGGCCGCGCGCGAGGCGCTGACGGTGTCGGAAGCTTCATCGTCACAGGGCAGCATCGCCAGCAGCTGGGCGGGCGGTGTCAGCGGTTCGATGGTGCGGATACGCAGGTCGTCGGTGTGCGGGGGCATTGCGGGAGATCTCCGGAACGTTGGGGGTCCCCAGCGTGGCGGCATGAAAAAAGCCGCCAGGTTCGCTGGCGGCTTTCGGGAATGCGTCTGAAGCTTTCTTCAGGGTGAGCGCAGTCCTTCCTCCGCCAGTGGCTTCGGAAAGTAATACCAGTAAAAGCTGGTGGGGGCTGCGTTCATGGGATCTATTGATAGCACAGCTTTTGCGCAGTGCAAAATGTTTCATCCGCAACTGGGGATGCGGTTCAGCGATGTGCGCACCAGCCATGCCTACGCGGCGGCAGCCACGCGAAGTTGCTCATTTACCATGCACTTCCACGTCCAGCAGCAGGCCTTCGTGGATGTCGGCCCAGCGTTCCAGCACGCGATCCAGCTCCTGCCTGGCTTCGTCCAGCTGCTCGGGGTTGAGCAGGGAGCGCGCGGTGTAGAGGTCGGAGACCAACTGCCGCAGGACCGATTCCGGGATGGCCACCGACGGCCCCTCCAGCCCCGGCAACTGCAATGCCGGGCTGTCCCCAAGCGGGCCGAACAGCGTGACCTGGAGCTTGCTCTGCATGATCAACTTCCCTGCGGACGGACATGGGCAATGCACTGTTTACCGTGTCTGGGTGACAGGCGCATGTGCCATCCATGCCGTGGGCTGGGCTATGCGAGCGCTCTTCGCGCCACTACAACGCAGCCAGATCAGCCAGATGCTGGGCCATGCTGTCCACCGCGCCCACCGCGTGGGTGGTGGTGAAGTAGTCGTGCCAGCCGGTCGCGGCAATGCCTGCCACCAGCGCGTCGGTCTCCTTGCGGCTGGCGCAGCACCAGACTGCATAGAACTGCTCATCGCTGCCGTGCGGTACGTCCGTGGCAATGCGGCCCATCGCCAGCGGCGTGATGCGGGCTGGATCGAACTGCTGCATGCCGGCGCCGATACGGGCGAAGAAGGCATTCCGCTGCTCGGGCGGGAGTGTGGTCCAGGCAGGTGTGGCGGTATAGAGCTCAATGAAGGTGTGCGGCATGGTGGTCTTCCCTGAGGTGGTCGATTGGCGTCCGCCGGGCATGGCCCGGCGCTACCGGGATTGCAGCGAGCGCAGTGCGCGCTTGCGGATGTAGGCGTTGGCGGCGCTGTCGTGTTCGCGCTGCCAGCGTGTGCAGAGATCACGCAGCCACTGTGACTGCGTCTTGCCAGCATCGTTGAGCCAGTTGCCAACCGAATCCTGCACATAGCGCACGGGATCGTTGGCGAGTGCTTCCAGCACCGGCAGCGCATGTTCCGGATGCTGCTTGAACAGCGCGATATGCGTGGCCCAGACGCCGCGCGGGCGCAGCGCCTCGCAGGCGAAGCGACGCAGGTATGGCGATGCGTCCTGTGCCCACGGCTGCAGGTACTCCAGCGCCTGCATCGGCGCTGCAACGATGTCGGCACGCAATGCCAGCCACGCCCATTCGCGCACGCCGAAGTGCGGGTCATCGGCCAGCGGTCGCATCGCCTGCAGCTTCGTTGCCAGCGTTGTAGAGGCATCGCTGCCAATCAGATAGCAGGCCCAGCCACGCACGGTGTCGGAGCTGTGAGTCTGCCAGAGCGCAGGCGCGCCCTGCCCCGCCCCGCGCAGCAGCTGTGCGGCCAAATCCATGCGCTGGGTGATGCCCTTGTCCGCAGCGTCGCGCATGCGTTGCAGCACCTCCGGTGCAAGCGCGGGGGCTACCACCTGCAGCAGCGCAGCGAAGTCCACTGCAAGGCACTCGGCCAGATGGGTCGTCGCGACGCTGCCACTGTTGAGCGCACACAAGAGCTCTGCGGCGATGGCACCGCTCATGCCGCAGTCTGACGCCCGGCGTCGGTGTGCTGCCAGACCTTGTGCAGCAACTGCGAAAGCTGCCGCTGTTCACTCGCCTCCAGGCCATTGAACAGTCCACCGATCCACTGCGTGTGCTGGTCGAACAATGACTCGGCCAGGCGCGCGCCCTTTGCGGTCAGCACGATCTGCAGGCGGCGACCATCCTCGGCATCGCTGCGACGCTGCAGCAGGCCTTCGCGCTGCAGGCCATCGAGCAGACCGCTGATGGTGGCGCGGGTGACGCCTGCACGCTCGGCCAGCTCATGCGGCGGCAGCGTTCCACCGGCACCGTGCAGCAGGAACAGCACGATGAAGCGCCCCTCGCTGAGACCCTGTGGCGCCAGACGTGTGGCGCAGTCGCGATCGATCGACGATGACAGCGACAGCAGCTGGAAGCACAGGTGCAGCTGCGCGACGTTGGCATGGCCTCGTCGCTGTGCCTCGTCCAGCAAGGCATGGTGCTTGGCTTCGATCATCATTCATATCCATATGATTAGGCGCCTAATTATAAATCAGGGAGATGATGTCCAGTCAATCGACATGCGATGTCAGGAGGCCGATCCCAGCACCAGGCGTGCGATCAATCCCCCTCCGTCACGCTGCAGCAGCTGCAGTTCACCCGCATGCCGTCGTGCCACGTTGGCGGCGACGGCCAGACCGAGGCCGGTCCCGCCGGTGGCACGACTGCGCGAGCTTTCGCTGCGCTGGAAGGGTTGCAGCAGGCGCACGCGATCGGCCTCGGCGATGCCCGGTCCGCGATCCATCACGTCCAGCTGCACGCGATTACCTACCATGGCAACCCGCAGGTGCACGGCACCGGCATAACGAGCGGCGTTGTCGATGAGGTTGTCGATGGCCCGCCGCAGCAGGAGCACATCCCCCTGCCACGGCAGCACGTCCGGTCCCTCTGCAGAGATATCGACACCGCGCAGCAAGGCGCTCTGCACGCATTCCTCCAGCAACGCGGCCACGTCCAGTGCTCGCAACTCCAGCGGTTGCAGCTCCCCGCGCGCGTAATCGAGCACCTGCTCGATCATCGTGTCCATGCGCTCGATGTCGGCCACCATCCGCGCTGCCTGTGGCGGCGGTGCAAACTCCGCACGCAGGCGCAGGCCGGTCAGCGGCGTGCGCAGGTCGTGCGCCACGGCCGCCAGCATGCGGGTCATGTCCTGCGCCTGGTCGCGCAGGCGCTCACGACCGCTGCTGATCGCTGCGGCCAGCACCTGCACCTCGCGTGGGCCATCGTCCGGCAGCGGCGTCCCGTCCTGCAGGTCAACCCGCGCACTGGCTTCGGCCAGCCGGCGCAGGGGCCGTCCGATGCGGAGCGACGCCCAGGCCGCCAGCGGTGCCAACAGCACCGTGCCGGCCAACAGTGCAAGCAGAACCTGACCGCGCCAGGCCGCCAGATCACTGTGATCGCTGCCGACCACCTGCCAGCGATCATCGGCCTGGCGCACACCCAGCTCGAACGGCGGCCACTGCATGGCGGTCAGCAGTGCCGCCTGTGACGTCAGCACCCCGGCACGCCCTGAAGCATCCAGCACCGTGCCGCCCTCGATGACCTGCACATCGGGGGCCTTGCCCTGCCCGGTCCAGACCAGGCGCACGTGATCAACCGGTACACCCAGCTGCAAGGCGGCCAGTTCGGTCAACCAATCGTTGCTGCGGCCTTCCGGCGCCGAACTGACGACGGATAGATGCAGCCCCAGCGGCGCCGCCGCCTGTTCCCCCCGCAGTACCTGCAGGGCCTGATCCAGGCGCATCGGTGGCGGCGCCGGTCGTGGCATCCAGCCCACCACCGCGACGCTGACCAGGGTGGCCAGCAGCAGGCTGGTGAGGGCCAGCATCGCGATCCAGCGCGCAGTGGACCAACGCGCACTCACAGCACCTGGACCTCGGCATCGAAGCGATAGCCCTCGCCACGCAATGTCTGTACCAGGGCTTCAGCGCCGGGCGCGGCCTGCCCCAGCTTGCGACGCAGGCGGCTGATTGCCAGGTCGATGGCACGATCCACGCTGTCGCTCGGCTCGCTGCGGCTCAGCTGCAGCAGCTGCTCGCGCGCCAACACCCGCCCTGGACGTTCGGCCAGCACCAGCAGAAGAGAGAACTCACCACGGCTCAGTACCAGCTCCGCTCCATCCGGTGCGATCAGGCGGCGCTGTTCGGGCAGCAGCCGCCAGCCGGCGAAGCGCAGCTCACTCGCCACCTGGGTGCGCAGCTTGTCCTGCCGACGCAGCAGCGCACGCACCCTTGCCAGCAGCTCACGCGGATCGAACGGCTTGGCCAGGTAATCATCCGCGCCCATTTCCAGACCGATCACCCGGTCCGGGGCACTGCCCATCGCCGACAGCATCAGGATCGGGATGGCCCGTGCCTGCAGCCGGCGGCAGACCGACAGGCCATCCTCGCCGGGCATCATCCAGTCGAGGATGATCACATCCGGTCGTTCGGCCTGCAGCAGCATATCCAACGCCATGGCACCGGCCGCCACGCGCACCTGGTAGCCATGCAGCAGCAGGCAGTCGGCGATGGCGTCTCGGATGCTGGCGTCGTCATCGACGACGATGACCCGGGCGGGAGCGTTCATGTACTCAGTATCAGCCAGCTGTGTATCAGGACGGTATCAACGCCGATATTCCCGCGATACGCCCGTGCCCGCCAATGGGCTCTCCACCCTCACTGCGGAGACATCCCGTGCGCCTCACCCTGCTTCCCCTGCTTGCTGCCTCGCTGCCTGCGCTGGCGGCCGATGCTCCCGAACACGTACTGCCGATGTGGATGCAGGGGAGTCATCCGGCCGTGGCTGTCTCGCTGGACGGGCGTGCCGAACCACTGCGTTTCGTGGTCGACAGTGCGGCCGGTGCAACCCTGGTGGATGACCGTGTGGCCCGGCGCTATGGCCTGGAAGACATCGATGCGGCGGTTTCGCATGCCCAGGGTGCCAGCGCAAAGGCGGCCGCGCTGCGGAGGATGCGCACCACCTCCTGGCGGCTGGGCAGCTGGCAGCTGCAGGCCAGCGGCACGCAGGTCGACCTGTCCTCGTTGGCGAAGGACGATGAAGCGGCCATTGATGGCCTGGTCGGCAACGACCTGACCGGGCGCTGGGACACGCGCTGGGACTTCGGCCGTGGCGAGCTTGCCTTGTGGACGCCGGGGCGTCTCGCGCTGGATGGAAACGGCTGCCAGGCCAATGCCCTGCCCGATCGCAGTGCCGGCCTGCGCCAGTTCGGCTTCATCACGCTGGCGCTGGGCGAGACCGGTGTGGAAGCCATCGCCGTGGTCGATACCGGCGCGGCGCAGACCGTGCTCAATGCCGAAGCCGCCCGTGCGCTGGGCGTGCGCACCGACGGCAGCGACATCCGCGTGCGGGTACGTGAGAAGGGCACCGAGGGCCTGGGCGGCGGGAAGCAGGCCACCTGGCTGTACACCCTGCCGAGCATGACCAGCGCTGGCTGGCGGCATCCACCGATGGAGATCCGGATCAGCGAGCTTTCGGTGTTCAAGGCCCTTGGCCTGGAGGCGCGGCCGGCGCTGATCCTCGGCGCCGATGCCATGCGGGGTGGGCAGGTGGACGTCAGCGCCGGGGCGTCACGCATCTGTCTGCGCCGGCCGGCCAGCTGAGCGCCGGCCGACGCCATTCCTACTGTGCTACCAGTCCATCACCCGCGGCGCCGGCCCCGGGTGCGACGGGAACAATGGCAGCACCTCTTCGGCCAGTTCCTGCAGCACCTCATCTGCGGGCCGCTCGGCGAACTGGATGCCCAGCGCGGCGTGGTTGACGCCTGCCCGCTGCCAGGCCTGCAGCAGGTCGATCAGGCCCTTGCGGCCGGTGCGCAGGGTATAGCCCCCTTGCAGCGGCGTGCGTGGATGATCCGGGTCATCCACCAGGTCGATCCATTCGTTGGTCACGTGCGGGCGGAAGCCGCCGTCCGGGATCAGCGCGCGCCACGCGCGGATCTTCGCGGCCAGCCGTTGCGGACCGGCATCGTCATGGGTGGCCTCGGGATAGGTCAACCAGCCATCGGCATGCTGGCCGATCCACTCCAGCGGCTGGCGTGCGCCACCGGTGACAACCAGCGGAATGCGGTCACTGACCGTGGGCGGCAGCAACTGCACGCCCTGCTCGGCCCAGGCATGCGTCATCCGCCCGCCCGCGCCCGGCTGCAGCCAACGCCGCATCTCACCCATCGCGCTGGCGAAGCGCTCACCACGCGCCGCGTGCTCCAGTCCGTAGGCGGGAAACTCCAGCGGACGATCACCGGAAGCAACGCCCATCACCAGGCGCCCACCGGACAGCTGATCGATCGACGCTGCGGCCTTGGCCAGATCGATCGGGTGGCGCAGCGGCAACACCACGCTGCCGGTGGCCAGCGCTACGCGCTGCGTGCGCGCCGCCAACCATGCAAGGTAAGTGAACGGGTCGAACAGCTGCCCCGCATCGCCGAACATCGGGTCGTACAGCGGCACATCACGCACCCACACCGCAGCAAAGCCGTGGCGGTCGATGTCCTTCACCAGCCGCGCCTGGCCCTGCAGCACGGCCATGTCACCCTGATAGAAGCGCAATGGCAGGTAGATGCCCAGGGTCAGTGCATCGGCACGGAACATGCGCTGGTAACCCGGGTGCGTGGCAAAGGCTGGGGCCGACGCGCCCGGCATCACGATGGCGTCGTTCATGAGCGTCGTCTCCTTACGGGCCGGTGGCCGGTTCGGGCAACTGCACGCCGCGCTGTACCGCAGGGCGTGCGGCAACGCGCGCGTACCACGCGCTCAGATGGCGATGCTGCGAGAAATCGATATCGATGATGTGGGCGATATGCAGCCAGCCGAAGTGGGCGATGTCGGCGATCGAGTACTGGTCACCGGCCAGCCACTCGCGCCCGTGCAGGCGCTGGTCGAGCACGGCGAACAGATCGTCACTCAGCCTTCGATAGCGTTCGATTGCGGCCATGTCGGGCCGTTGTGCGAAGTGCTCGAAGTGCACGCGCTGGCCGAGGATCGGGCCGACGCTGGCGGCATGGAACATCAACCAGGTCAATGCCTGCCAGCGTGCAGACGGCTCGGAAGGCAACAACGCGTTGCCCTGCTCAGCCAGGTACATCAGGATCGCCGCGGATTCGAAAATGACGATGCCACGCGCGCGATCCTCCAGCACCGGGATGCGACCATGCGGATTGAGCCGCAGGAATTCGGGATGTCGGTGCTCGCCTTCGTCGATGCGGACGTGATGCAGGCGATACGGCAGGCCCAGTTCTTCCAGCGCGATGGTGGCCTTGAAGCCATTGGGCGAGCTGTCGGTGTACAGGTGCAGCGAAGGTTCGTTCATGGGGTTCCTGGACGGCAGGGAGCGACGGCACGCGCCGGCCTTCGATGCACGAGGGCCGACGATGCGGAAACAGGCGCTGCAGCAGCCGTGCAGGCAGTCTAGGAAAGGCCGGCGTGGTGGGGAAACGATGTCTTCTGCACGGGGAGTTGAGCCTGGCTCAACTTGCGAGGCAGGTGCGCGACAGCCTGCGCCACGGCCGATATGCTGTCGCCGCGCGGTGGATGCCGGCGAAGCAACGGGAGAACGGAATGGGTGCGGTTTTGCCGCTGCTGGGCCTGCGGGCCTTTGTTGAAACCGGCCGCCACGGCAGCCTGACCGCTGCCGCCGAAGCGATGGGGGTGACACCCGGCGCAATCAGCCAGCAGCTGCGGCAGCTGCAGGAACGCCTGGGCGTGAACCTGTTCGATCGCACCCGTCATGGCGTGGTGCTCAGCGCGGCGGGCGCGCGCGTGTACCCGGAACTGCTGCTGGCTTTCGAGCAGATCGCACAGAGCCTGCAGACACTCGAACGCTGGGAAACGCGGCGCACGCTGCGTATCAGCGCCGCACCCAGTTTCGCCGCGCAATGGCTGGCGCCACGCCTGGGCGAATTCAGTGCACTGCAACCGCAGGTGGATGTGCAGCTCGATGCCAGCCCGGCGCTGGCCGACCTGCGCCGCGATGGCGTGGACATCGCGATCCGCCACGGGCTGGGGCGCTACCCCGGCCTGCATGCCGAGCATCTGCTGGCGCCGGTGCTGCTGCCAGTGGCCAGCCCTGCGCTGCTTTCCAGCGCCCCCGCCGTGGGCACCGTGCAGGATTGCCTGCAGCTGCCGCTGCTGCAGGATGCCGATCGCAGCGACTGGCGACTGTGGTTCCAGGCACTGGGTCTGGCAACCGATGATCGACTTGAGCGCGGCCCTGCTTTCGATGACGACCTGTTGCTGATCCGTGCGGCGGTGGCCGGGCAAGGCATCGCGCTGGTACGCGACATCCATGCGGCCGAAGAACTGGCCAAGGGGCACCTGCAGGTGGTGATCGACCAGCCATGGCCGCAGGCCTTCGCCTACTACGCAGTGACGCGCGCCGATGCAGATGGCAATCCGGCGCTGCCTGCCTTCCTGGCGTGGTTGCGCGCAGCGCTGCAGGGCCACTAGATCCACGCCATGCGTGGATGATTCCCCCGCTTACCGCGCCTGCTCGAAGAACATCAGGTACACCAGCCGGCCGTTGTCCGGACGGTCACCGAATGCCGGACCGGCGGTGTGCCAGAACCAGGGCCGCAGCAGCACCAGGCGGTTGAAGCGCATCGGGATGCGCATCGTCATCTCCCACTGGCTGTCGTGGCTGCTGTCGCGCTCGATGATGTCGCGGTGCATGTCGCCGCCACTGGCATAGCCCAACGCGGCCAGCTCGCTGGCGTCCAGGGCCATCCGTTCGGTGTTGGTGCGGCGATGACGGAAGAACTCGGTGCCGCCCTCGCAGTGCTCTGGTGCGCTCAGGTAGAGAATGCCGGACCAGTGCGAGTGATCGGTGTGCACTTTCGCGCGGCCGACATCCCCGGCCAGGGTCAGACGGAATTTGCCATGCGACTGCAGTGGGTTGACCGGTCGCAACGGTTCATTGACCAGCCGCGACGCAGCTTCGGACAGGCCGTCCAGCTCCAGCCGCTCCAGTGAGTTGCGACCGGGGAATGCACCTTCCTGCGCCGGGTAGGTCAGGCCCAGTGCCGCCTGGCGCAGCCCCTGCGCATCGGCCGGGGAGAGGAAGTCGTCAACGACGATGAACGAGGTAGGCATGGTCACCGAGCGTAGCGATGCGCTGCCGTGGCGGCAACCTGGCAACGAAAAACCCCGCCTTGCGGCGGGGTTCTTCAGTGCAGCAGGGAAGCGTGCCGACCAGGGTCGGCAGCTACCGGTGCAGGCGCGGACCTTAGAAGTCCATGCCGCCCATGCCACCCATGCCACCCATGCCACCGGCGCCACCCATGGCCGGCTCGTCCTTCTTCGGAGCTTCGGCAACCATGGCTTCGGTGGTGATCATCAGGCCAGCGATCGAAGCTGCGTTCTGCAGCGCCGAACGGGTCACCTTGGTCGGGTCCAGGATGCCGAACTGCAGCATGTCACCGAACTCGCCGGTGGCGGCGTTGTAGCCGAAGCTGCCGGTGCCTTCCTTGACCTTGTTGACGATGACCGACGGCTCTTCGCCGGCATTGGCAACGATCTCGCGCAGCGGTGCTTCCATCGCGCGCAGGGCGATCTGGATGCCGTGGTTCTGGTCTTCGTTGGCACCCTTCAGGCCAGCCAGCGCGGAGACCGCACGGACCAGGGCAACGCCGCCGCCCGGGACCACGCCTTCTTCAACGGCTGCACGGGTGGCGTGCAGGGCGTCGTCGACGCGGTCCTTCTTTTCCTTCATTTCGATTTCGGTCGAGGCACCGACCTTGATCACGGCAACGCCGCCGGCCAGCTTGGCCACGCGTTCCTGCAGCTTCTCGCGGTCGTAATCCGAGGAGGTGTCCTGGATCTGGGTCTTGATCTGCGCAACGCGCGAATCGACCGCTGCCTTGTCACCCACGCCATCGATGATGGTGGTGTTTTCCTTGGAGACCTGCACCTTCTTGGCGCGGCCGAGATCCTTGATGGTGGCCTTTTCCAGCGACAGGCCCACTTCTTCGGAGATCACGGTGCCGCCGGTCAGCACGGCCATGTCTTCCAGCATCGCCTTGCGACGGTCGCCGAAGCCCGGAGCCTTGACGGCCACGACCTTGACGATGCCACGGATGGTGTTGACCACCAGGGTTGCCAGCGCTTCGCCTTCGACTTCTTCAGCGACGATCAGCAGCGGCTTGCCGGCCTTGGCGACGCCTTCCAGCACCGGCAGCAGGTCACGGACGTTGGAGATCTTCTTGTCGTGCAGCAGGATGAACGGGTCATCCAGATCAGCGGTCTGCGACTGCTGGTTGTTGATGAAGTACGGGGACAGGTAGCCGCGGTCGAACTGCATGCCCTTGACCACGTCCAGCTCGTTGTCCAGGCCCGAGCCTTCTTCAACGGTGATCACGCCTTCCTTGCCGACTTCCTTCATTGCGTCAGCGATGATCTGGCCGATCGACTCGTCAGAGTTGGCCGAGATGGTACCGACCTGGGCGATCGCCTTGTCGTCGGCGGTCGGCTTGGAGATGCTCTTCAGCTCGTTGACGGCGGCCACGACGGCCTTGTCGATACCGCGCTTGAGGTCCATCGGGTTCATGCCGGCGGCAACAGCCTTGGCGCCTTCGCGGATCAGGGCCTGCGCCAGCACGGTGGCGGTGGTGGTGCCGTCGCCAGCGTCGTCGTTGGTGCGCGAAGCGACTTCCTTCACCATCTGCGCGCCCATGTTCTCGAACTTGTCAGCCAGTTCGATTTCCTTGGCGACGGAGACGCCGTCCTTGGTGATGGTCGGAGCGCCGAAGCTCTTTTCCAGCACGACGTTGCGGCCCTTCGGGCCCAGGGTGGCCTTGACGGCATTGGCGAGAACGTTGACGCCGCGCACCATGCGCGAACGGGCGTCTTCACCGAAACGAATATCCTTGGCAGCCATTGCAGTTACCTCTTTGGTAGCGCCGGGCGATGCCCGGCGGCTGGGAATTGGAGATCAGGGGATGAAGCAGGTCGTGCCGGGGCTCAGCCGATGACGGCGAGCACGTCGTCTTCGCGCAAGACCTTGTACTCGACGCCTTCGCTCTTGTACGAGCTGCCGGCGTACTGGCCGTAGATGACCTTGTCACCGACCTTCAGCGACGGAGCGCGCACGCTGCCGTTGTCCAGCGGCTTGCCCGGGCCCACGGCCACGACTTCACCCTTGGTGGACTTTTCCTTGGCCGAATCCGGGATCACGATGCCACCGGCGGAGATTTCGTCGGCTTCGATCGGCTTGACCACAACGCGGTCGTGCAGCGGCTTGATGCTCATGAGAGACCTCTTAAGTTATTGATTGGTCTGAAAAAGTCTGGCGATGTTAGCACTCACCCAAGGTGACTGCCAGCATTGCTCGCGAAAAAGCCCGACGAATCGGGAGCAGGACAGAGATGGAGCTGGCCCCGGGCCTTTCAAGGCCGATCCCGCAAAAAATTTCACCGCACGGCGAAGGCGCACCCAGTGCCGCGTGAAGGCGGGGTTCCGCGTGCAACGCGACAAGCGGATGCCCGCAACCCTCGACATTTGGTGATACGCGTCGCACTGTCAGATATCTGACGTTCATTTACGACAAAGTGTCACTGGATCGGCCTTAGGCTCGGCCGCGCATTCCCAATCACAAGGAGTAGTCGATGCGATTGCTGTCCCCGCTTGCCGCTGCCTGCCTGCTTGCACTGGCCGCCGCGCCGGCCCAGGCCGAGGTCTTCATCAACGAACTGCACTACGACGACAGCACCGCCGCCGGCGACGTCGGCGAAGCGATCGAGGTCGTGGCCACCGCCGGTGAGGATCTGTCCGGCTACCGCCTGTACCTCTACAACGGCAGCAATCCGTCGGCGGCCGTGGTCTACGCCAACAACCCGGTTCCCGCCGGTACCGCTGCAGGCTGCGGCAGCGCCAGCATCGCCGTGGTCACCTACCCCACCAACGGCCTGCAGAACGGCCCGAACGATGGCATTGCCCTGGTCGACGCCAGCGGCAAGGTGGTCCAGTTCCTCAGCTACGAGGGCGCCATCACCGCGTCCGGCGGCCCCGCGGCCGGCATGACCAGCCAGAACATTCCGGTGGCCGAGACCAACAGCACGGCCCCGGGCACCTCGCTGCAGCTGACCGGCAGTGGCAGCCAGTACGCCCACTTCACCTGGGCCGAGTCGGCCAGGCAGACCTTCGGCAGCTGCAACAACGGCCAGACCTTCAGTGGTGGCGGCACCCCGGGCCCGAACACGCCGCCGTCGGTGTCCACCACCACCCCGGCCCAGGGCAGCAGCACCTTCCCCGCCGCCGCCGACCTGGAAGTGGTGTTCAGCGAGACGGTGAACCTGGCCAGCGGCGCGTTCGCCCTGAGCTGCGGCACTTCCGGCAGCGTGCCGTTGACCTTCCCGTCCAGCGGCCGCAGCGTGAAGCTGTCCACCAACACTGCACTGGTGGCCGGTGAAGCCTGCCGCTTCGACATCCGCGCCGCGCGCATCACCGACCTGCAGGGCGCACACCCGGCCGCCGACAGCCGCATCGCCTTCACCGTGGCCAGCACCGGTGGCAATCCGGACCCGGGCAACCCGGGCGTGCCGGCCGGTTACTACTCCAAGGTCAACACCAGCAGCCCCAGCCAGCTGCGCTGCTCGCTGCACGCCACCATCAAGGGCCACACCGCCTACCCGTACAGCGGCTCGGGCACCAGCACCTGGACCATCCTGGAGATCGCCGACGAGGATCCGAACAACAGCGGCAGGATCCTGGATGCGTACCGCAACCGCAGCTACGCCAAGGTGACCGATCGCGCCGGCAGCGGCGGCGGCCTGAAGTACAACCGTGAGCATACCTGGCCGAACTCGCTGGGCTTTGCCAGCACCACCGGCGACAAGGGCCTGCCGTACGCCCCGTACACCGACACCCACATGCTGTACCTGACCGACGCACAGTGGAACGCCGACCGCGGCAACAAGCCGTTCGGCAAGTGCGACACCAACTGCGGCGAGCGTGCCACCGAGGCCAACAACGGCCAGGGCGGCGGCAGCGGTGGCTATCCGGGCAACTCGAACTGGGTACGCACCCCGGACGGCAACGGCGGCACCTTTGAGGTGTGGGGTGCACGCAAGGGCGACATGGCGCGTGCGGTGCTGTACATGGCCATCCGCTACGAGGGCGGCAAGGATGCGGCCACCGGCCAGTCCGAGCCGGACCTGGAGCTGACCGACGACCGCAGCAAGATCGTCAAGACCAGCAGCTCGCCGGCCTACATGGGCCTGCTGTCGACGTTGATCGACTGGCACCTGGCCGACCCGCCGAGCGCTGCAGAACGCGCCCGCAACGACGTGGTCTACAGCTTCCAGGGCAACCGCAACCCGTTCATCGACCACCCCGAGTGGGCCACCCCGGCCCTGTTCACCTCGGCCAAGCCGGCCACCTGCCAGCTGGCCAACTGACCGCGCAACGCAGCGGTCCATTGCCGCCGCCGGGCCCTGACCCGGCGGCGGCCCTATACTCGACGGTCATGTCGACCGTCGATCCCGTCCTGCTGCTGTTGACCACCTGCCCGGACCGGGCCAGTGCCGAGCGCATCGCGCACGCGCTTGTTGGCGAGCGCCTGGCCGCGTGCGTCACACGGCTGGAGGGCGCGCAGTCGACCTACCGCTGGCAGGGCGAGGTCACTACCGACACCGAACTGCAGCTGCTGGTGAAGACCACCGCGAGCCGCGTCGATGACGCAATCGCCCGGATCGTCGAACTGCATCCGTATGAACTCCCGGAGTGCATCGCGGTCGAAACCCGGGCCGGCCTGCCGGCGTATCTGGACTGGATCCGGGCACAGACCCGGGAGGACACTGATTGAAGACTTTGTTTGCGCGTGGCGCCGCCCTGTGCGCCCTGTTGTGGCTCTCGCTGCCGGCCTTCGCGCTGGATGAGAAGGACCTGCTGCCGGTGGACCAGGCGTTCGCGCTGACAGCGACCGCCCCCGAACGCGGCCAGGTGCAGCTGCAGTTCAAGATCGCGCCGGGCTACTACCTGTATCGCCACCGCACCAGCGTCAAGGCCGACCCGGCCTTCAACGCCGGCGCGCTGCAGATGCCCAAGGGCGACAAGCACCACGACGATTTCTTCGGCGAGGTTGAAACCTATCGCGAGCGGCTGCAGGCCACCCTGCCCGGCGCACCGACCGATGCAGCCGGCACCATCAGCCTGGAAGTGCGTTACCAGGGCTGCGCCGACGCCGGTGTCTGCTATCCGCCGCAGAAGCGCGTGGTGCAGGTCACCCTGCCCGGCGGCGGTGCACAGGCGGCGGCCCCGGCCGCACGCCCCGGTGCGGCCAGCCCGTTCAACAACCCGCTGGCCGGTGCCGGCAACAGCGGCGGCCTGCGCCTGCCGGGTGCAGCCAGCAACAGCCAGGCGCTGCCACTGCCGTCGGAGCAGGCATTCGGCTTCGATGCCATTGCCAGCGATGGCAACACCCTGCTGCTGCGCTTCAGCCCGGCGCCGGGCTACTACCTGTATCGCGACCGCACCTCGCTGAAACTCGAAGGCAGCGCCGGTGTGCTGGCCGACAAGCCGCGATGGCCGGCCGCACAATCGCATCGCGACGAGCACTTCGGCGACGTATCGGTGTACTTCAACCAGGTGGAGGTGCCGCTGCCGCTGCGCCGCTCTGTCGCCGACGCGGTCGACAGCACCCTGGTGGTGACCTTCCAGGGCTGCCAGACCGACGGCATCTGCTACCCGCCGATGACGCGGCGGGTGAAGCTGTCGATCCCGGCCGGCAGGATCAACGCCAGCGCCGACCAGGCACCGCCGCGCAGCGAGGTGATCAGCCCGCTGCCCACCGCCACCGGTGCTCCGCGTGAGGCTGCCAATGGCGCGCCGCTGCGCCTGCTGCCGACCGTGCCCAACACCGATGCAACGGCCCCGGTCGCAGCAAGTGACGGCGCTGCCAGCAGTGAATTCGCCGCCGATGCACAGGGTGACAACGCACTGCGCACGCGCCCGCCGGCGACCACGCCGAACCCGGACCGTTCGTTCCTGTGGGTCCTGCTGCTGGCCCTGGCCGGCGGCCTGGTGCTTAACCTGATGCCGTGCGTGCTGCCGATCCTGTCGCTGAAGGTGCTCGGCCTGGCACAGAGCGGTGAAAGCCCGCAGCGCGCGCGCAGCCATGCGCTCTGGTACACGCTGGGCGTGCTGGTCGCGTTCGCGGTGATCGGAGCGTTGATGGTCGGCCTGCGCGCGATCGGCAACGCGGTCGGCATCGGCTTCCAGCTGCAGCACCCGGGCGTGGTGGCCGCACTGGCCTACGTCATGTTCGCAGTGGGCCTGAGCCTGTCCGGGGTGTTCACCCTCGGCGGTGGCCTCGGCAACCTCGGCCAGTCGCTGGCCAGCCGCAGCGGCCCGGCCGGAGACTTCTTCACCGGTGCGCTGGCCTGCGTGGTCGGCAGCGCCTGCGTCGGCCCGTTCATGGGCGGCGCGGTGGCCTATGCGTTCATCGCAACGCCGCTGCAGGCGATGACCGTGTTCCTGTTCCTCGGCCTCGGCCTGGCCCTGCCGTTCCTGCTGATCGGCTTCGTGCCGGCGCTGGCACGCCGCCTGCCCAAGCCGGGCCCGTGGATGGAAACGCTCAAGCACGTGCTGGCTTTCCCGATGTATGCCACCGCGCTGTGGCTGCTGTGGGTGCTGGGCAAGCAGCGCGGCGTGGACGGCATGTCGCTGGTGCTGGGTGGCCTGCTGCTGTTCGCTTTCGGCCTGTGGCTGTTCGAACGCAACCGTTGGACCGGCCCGCGTGCCGTTGCCCTGCTGGGCGTGCTGCTGGCCATCGCCGCACTGGTGCCGGCCTGGGGCGTCACCCAGTTGGCGCCGCCAGCGCGCGCCGCACAGGCGGCCACCGACAACGTGGTCGAGTATTCGCCGCAGCTGCTGGACCGCCTGCGCGCCGACAAGCGCGTGGTGTTCGTCAACATGACCGCCGACTGGTGCGTAAGCTGCAAGGCCAACGAGCGCGCGGTGCTGTCGCGGCCGGAGTTCAAGGAACTGCTCAAGCGCACCAATGCGGTGTACATGCGCGGTGACTACACCAATGTCGATCCGCAGATCACCACCTTCCTGGAAGAGCACAAGGCCGTGGGCGTGCCGCTGTACGTGGTGTATGGCCCCGGCGCGCCGCCGACCGTGCTGCCGACCCTGCTGACCCAGGCGGTGGTCGAGGAAGCGTTGCTGCGCACCGCACGATGAAATGGCAACGGCCAGCGCTGCTGTGGACAGCGGTGCTGGCCGCCGGCCTCGGCCTGTGGGCCGGGTACCGGCTGGCACCGACGCCGGCTGCACCTGCCGCAGCGCCGGTCGCTTCCCCTGCAGCCCCGGCGACGCCTGCGCTGCAGGTGGGTGACCCACTGCCTGTGCTGACGCTGCCGGATCTAGAGGGCCAACCATTGGGCCTGCGCCAGCGCTTCGCCGGTCGCCCGCTGCTGATCAACGTCTGGGCCAGCTGGTGTGCCCCCTGCGTGGAAGAGATGCCGGAGCTGGCACGCTTTGCCCATACCCAGGGCAGCGAAGGCGTGCAGGTGCTGGGCCTGGCATTGGATACGCCGGAAGACGTGCGCCGCTTCCTGCAGCAGGTACCGGTGGACTACCCGATCGTGATCGAGACCCCGGGCCCGCGCGACGCCAGCGTGCAGCTGGGCAATACGCAGGGACTGCTGCCCTACAGCGTGCTGTTCGATGCGCAGGGGCGATTGCAGAAGGCGAAGCTGGGACCGTTCGCTCACGGCGAGATCGACAGCTGGGTGAAGTGAGGGTTCGGCAGGGTTGCACCCTGCACCCGCGGTAGTGCCGGCCGCTGGCCGGCAACCTCGGAAGCAACAACCGGAGCAACTCCGTATTGCTGAGTGTTGGGCGGGGCGGTGTCGGAGTGCGGGGACGCTGCAAGTACGTCCCTGTAAGCTTGGCAGCCGCATCCATGCGGCTGACACCCCGCACTCCGACACCGCCCCACCTCTGACAGATTCCGATGGCTGTTGGTAGATGTCGACCTTGGTCGACACGGTAGATCCACGCCATGCGTGGATGAATCTCCATCGAAATCGAATATTTCGACAATTGAACGAAAAGCATCCACGCATGGCGTGGATCTACGGCAGGTCGCGAAGAACTGTCGAAGGGGGGGGCCGGTTGCGGGGGCGTGAGCGCCATGGATGCCGCGGCCAAGCCCCCAAGGACGGGTTTACGGCGTCCCCCGCAACCGGACCCACCCCGCCATCCACCGATAGCCCGCTTTTGACGTTGACGTTGCCTCCGCGGGTGCCGGGCGCCGCCCGGCCGATCCCCCCCTGCTTGACCACAGCCGGAGCGCCACGGAGAATTCCGCGACTAATTCTCATTTGCTGTTGCGCAGGATGCGGGCGGCAGCCTTCCAGGCCCTCCTCCTTCGATGTTCAAGAACGTCCTGTTCCAACTGCACTGGCTGCTGGGCATCACCGCTGGTGCCGTGCTGGCCGTAATGGGCCTCAGCGGCGCCGTGCTGTCCTTCGAGGACGAGCTGCTGCGTGCCGCCAATCCCGGCTTCGCCGCGATCGCCGAGCACCATGCCGATGGCCAGCCACCGCTGGCGTTGAGCGAGCTGATGCCTTTGCTCCAGGCCGGCAGTGAGCGTCCCCTGCAGCGCCTGCGGATCGACGCCACCGGCCAGCGGCCCTCGGTGGCGCGGTTTGCCGGAGGCAAGGAACACTGGGTGTACTTCGATCCGTACAGTGGCGAGCGCTTCAGTGCCCTGCGCGGGCAGGCCTTCTTCGACTTCATCGAAGACCTGCATCGGCACCTCGCTGCCGGCGAGCGGGGCAAATGGATCACCGGCAGCTGTGCGATCGCGCTGCTGTTCTTCACCCTCTCCGGTCTCTACCTGCGCTGGCCCCGGCGCTGGTGGCACTGGCGCAGCTGGTTGGCGGTGGAGTGGAAGCGCAGCGGCCGTGGCTTCCTGTGGAGCCTGCACTCGGTGGTCGGCACCTGGGTGCTGCTGATCTACCTGATGAGTGCGTTGACCGGCCTGTGGTGGTCGTTCGACTGGTACCGCAGTGCCGCCAACACGCTGCTGGGCGTGGCTCCGGCTGCGAAGCTCAAGGTTGCCGCCGACGCGGCACTGGACCTGGGTCGCATCGAGGCCACGCTGTATGCATTACCGGGCGTGCGCAACGGGTACATCGACCTGCGCCTGCCGGAGAAGCCCGGGCAACCGCTCAATGTGCGCGTGATGGCCGGTGATCCCGCGCAGCGCGGCGGCCACCACGATCGTGCGCATGACCTGCTGCAGCTGGACCCGGCCAGCGGTGCGATCCTCGATGCCCGCCCGTATGCAGGCCAGGGCGCCGGTGGACAGCTGGCCACCAGCGTATTCGCGCTGCACTCGGGCAGTTACTTCGGTGTACCCGGGCGCGTGGTGGTGATGCTCAGCAGCCTGGGCATGAGCCTGTTCTTCATCACCGGCTGGCTGCTGTACCTGGACCGCCGCCGCAGCCAGCGCACCGCGCGTGGGCTTCGCCAGTCGCTGCCGGAAACCACTGGCGGTGGCAGCAACACACCCTGGCTTGTGGTGCATGCCAGCCAGAGTGGGCTGGGCGAACAGCTGGCCTGGCGCGCGGCGGCGCAGTTGCAGGCTGCCGGCCATGCGGTGCAGGTGCTGCCATTGGCTCGCGTTGATGCCACGCGGCTGGGGTGTACTGCGCATGCGCTGCTCGTGCTGAGCACTTTCGGCGACGGCGAACCACCGGATGCGGCGCGACGTGCTTCGCGGCTGCTGCTCGCACAGCGCGTGGACCTGTCGGGCCTGCAGTTCGGCCTGCTCGCATTGGGTGATCGCCAGTACCCGCACTACTGCGGTTTCGGCCGCCAGGTCGATGCCTGGCTGATCGGCAACGGCGCGCGCCCGCTGTTCGAGCGCATCGATGTCGATGCCGCCTCGGTACCGTCCCTGCGCCAGTGGCAGCAGCAGCTGGGCGCGTTGACCGGCATCACCACCGATGACAGCGTGCTGCCGGCTGCCACGCAGATGCATGACTGGCGCCTGCTCAGCCGCGACCGTCTCAATCCTGGCAGTATCGGTGGCGCGATCTGGCGTATCCGTCTTGCCGCGCCCACCGAGGTGCAGTGGCAGGCCGGTGACATTCTGCATCTCGCACCCCGCCACCATGCAGGGCACGCCAGTGCGGTGCTGAAGGCGCATGGGCTGGATCCACTGCAACCGCTGCTGGTGGAGGGCAACCCGCGCACGCTGTTGGCCCTGGCCAGCGAGCGCGAGCTGCCCGATGCGGACGCCGCGCTGGCGGTGCAGGATGCCTGCCTGTGGCTGCGCGGACTGCCGTTGCTGCCGGGCCGCGAGTATTCGATCGCCTCGTGCACCGATGACGGCGCAGTGGAACTGGTGGTGCGCCTGGTACATGACGCAGCCGGTCGTGCCGGATTGGGTTCGGGGTGGCTGTCACTGCATGCACCGATCGGCGCCAGCATCATCGCCCGCGTGCACCGCAATCCCGGGTTCCATCGCGTGCAGGGCGCGCCGATGCTGCTGATCGGCAACGGCACCGGCATCGCTGGCCTGCGCAGCCTGTTGCGCGAAGCCTCGCATGCCGGCGAGCACGGGCATTGGCTGCTGTTTGGCGAACGCCAGCGCGCGCATGACTTCCTGTTTTCCGAGGAAATCGAGGCCTGGCAGGCCGATGGCCATCTGTCGCGGGTGGACCTGGCGTTCTCGCGCGATGGCGACGGTGGCTACGTGCAGGACCGACTGCACGCCGCAGCCGATGCGCTGCGCGACTGGATGCAACGTGGCGCGGTGATCCATGTCTGCGGTTCGCTGCAGGGCATGGCCGAGGGCGTGGACCAGGTACTGCGCGCTGCGCTGGGTGATGAGGCAGTGGAGACGCTGTTGGAAAGCGGGCGCTACCGGCGCGACGTGTATTGAGCCATCTCGCCGGGCATGGCCCGGCGCTACCGTTTCAATCTGCCTCGGGTAGCGCCGGGCCATGCCCGGCGACCGCGGTCATGCCGCGCGCGCTGTCTGCCGCACCGGCTGCAGCTGGAACGCCCCCACCGCCTCGGCCAAGGCATGCACCTGCGCCTGCATCTGTGCGGTCGAGGCGCCGGCCTCTTCCACCAGGCTGGCGTTGCGCTGGGTGCTGGCCTCCATCTGCACGATGGTCTGGTTCACCTGCGCGATGCCGGCATGCTGGTCCTGCGACGCGCTGCGGATGCCGGCCAGCAGGTCAGCCAGCTGCTGCACGCTGCCGACAATCTCGCCCATCGTGGTGCCAGCCTGTTCAGCCTGCTGGTTGCCTTGCCCGACACGCGCCACCGAATCCTCGATCAGCCCCTTGATCTGCTTGGCCGCCTCGGCGCTGCGCTGTGCCAGCAGGCGCACTTCGGCGGCCACTACAGCGAAGCTGCGACCCTGCTCTCCGGCGCGCGCCGCTTCCACCGCCGCATTGAGCGCAAGGATATTGGTCTGGAAGGCGATGCCATCGATCAACTGGGTGATGTCGCCGATGCGTCGCGAGGCTTCGCTGATGCCGTGCATGGTCGCCACCACCTGGCCGACGGCCTCACCACCTCGTCGTGCCACCGTCGCTGCGCCCTGCACCAGTGCATCGGCGCGGCCTGCGGCGTCGGCGTTGCGGCCGACCGTGTCGGTCAGCTCATGCATCGACGCTGCGGTCTCTTCAAGGTTGGCCGCCTGCTGCTCGGTGCGCTGTGACAGATCGTGGTGACCGGCAACAATCTCGCCAACACCCGTATCCAGACTGGACGTAGCCTGCTGGATGCGGGTGACAATGCGGCCCAGCTGCGCCACGGTGGCATTGGCATCGTCGCGCATGCGTGCGAACACGCCCTGCAGGTCGCCCTCCATGCGCACGCTGAGGTCACCGCGTGCCAGCGCGGCCAGCAATGCCTGCAGATCGCCGAGGTTGGTTTCGAAGGTCGCCAGAAGCCGGTTGATGCTGGTCGACAGTGTACGCACGAAGCCTTGCTTGCCGTCCAGCGCGATGCGCCCGTGCAGGTCACCATGTGCAGCGGCATCGACCAGTGCCGCGACCTCGGTTTCCAGCAGGGTTTCCAGCGCGCGGCTGCGCCATTCCACCGCAACACCGAGGAAATGGCCCTCGTCGATGATGGCGTTGGCGATCAACTGGTAGCGCACGCCGGCGTGGCCGATCTCGCGCTCCTCGCGCTGGCGCACGCCGGCCAGGCTGGCCAACGCCGGATGCAGGCGCACCGCATCGCTGCCCACCAGCTCCTCGGCCTGCAGATCCAGCAGCTGCAGCAGCGCAGGGTTGGCATAAGCCACCTGGCCTTCGGCATCGACCACCATCAGGCCGGTCTGTGCGCTGTCCAATGCCTGTCGCACGCGGGTATTGCCGCGCGCTACCGCACGCTCGGTTTCGATACGCGCGCGCAGGCGCTGCTGCATGTCGACCAGGCGCTGGGCCAGCTGGCCGATTTCATCGTTGGCGTTGTAGACGCGCAGCGTGGTGTCCAAGCGGTCGTCGGCAATGTCGCTGGCGAAGCGCAGGGTGTCCTGGATCGGCTGGCGTACCGCGCGCAGCACCAGTACCAGACTGGTGATCAGCACACCGGCAACCAGCAGCAGGGTCAGTGCGAACAGCACGCTCATGGTGCGTGCCCCGGCCTGCTGGCGCGCCTGTGCCTTGCCCAGCGCGGCGACCTGGGCCTGCTGGAAGGCGGCCAGCGCCGGTGCGACGCTGGCCGCAGTGTCCAGCAGCGACTGCGCTTCCACATCCAGGCCGACGCGGGCCGCGGTGTAGCCCAGCAGCGCGACCTGATAGTTGTCCATGCCGGTGCGCACGGCTTCCTGCACATCGGTGGGCAGGCCCACCAGTGCGAGGTCGAACGGCAGCTTCTCCTCGCTGGCACGGTCGGCATGCACGGAATCGCCATCAAGCAGCAGCAGCGCTTCCTGTCGGCGCATCTTCTGCAGGGACAACCCCAACGACGGCCGCTGCAGCGCATCCACCTGCGTCTGCAGGGTGTCTGCGGCCTGCTGCAGCTGTGCGGCAAGGCCGGCATCGCCACGACCCATCTCATCGACGCGTTCGAACAGGGCGACCACACCCTGCGAGAACGCGCCGGCGGCTTCGGTCAGCGCCTGCAGCGCCTTGCGCCGTCCGGCATCCATCGGTATCGCGCGCAGCGCCTGAAGATCGGCCTGCAGCGCCTTCTGCGTCGCCAGCAGCTGCGCGCGGTCGGCATCGTCGAAACTGCGTGCATACTGGGTCTGCAGGCGGCGCGCTTCCGCCACCCGCGTGGCGAGGCTGGCGGCGAGATCGCTGCCGCGCTGGTAGCTGGCCTGGTCGTGTGCGGCCCGCGTGCTGCTGTGCCCGGTCCAGGCATGGACGGCGGCGATCGCGATCAGGCCCAGGCCACAGACCCACAGGGTCGCCTTGAGCTTGTTGGCCACGCTGAGCCGGTGCGGCTGCAGCCACAGCAGCAGGCCGGGGGACGCCGAGCGCAACGCGGCAAGCCGCATGCGCAGGGACCGGAGGTGGGGGACAACGGCCGACATGACAGACTCCAGGCGGAAGGACGCACCTGTATCGGCTGGATGTGGAGCAACTTTAGGCGTTTTTTCATCCGTGGCGGCGGTCGCCGATGGATACGGCCTTTGTACCGGGCCCAGGCGACGGGGGCATGACACCGCTATAGCGCTTGACCTCAACCCCGGTTGCGGGAGCACAGTGGACCTCCCTCCCCCGACCGGTGCCCGCATGACGACGCTCGATGTCCCCCGCTACCTGCAGCGGCTTCAGCTGGATGCGCCACCGCCGTTGACACTGGCCGGCCTGACCCTGCTGCAGCAGCGCCACAACGCACTGCTGCCGTTCGAGACCCTCAGCTGCCTGCTGCGCGATGCCGTGCCGATCGACCTGGACAGCGTGCAGCGCAAGCTGCTGGACGAACGCCGCGGCGGCTATTGCTTTGAGTTGAATGGCGGCCTGCTGGCGCTGCTGCAAGCGCTGGGCTTCGATGCGCGGCCACTGAGCGCGCGCGTGCTGCTGGCGGCAAAGGACGGCGAGCTGACGGCGCGCACCCACCTGCTGCTGCGCGTGCAGGTGGAGGGGGATGACTGGCTGGTGGACGCCGGCTTCGGCAGCCTGACCCCGACCATACCTCTGCGCCTGCACGATGCGCAGCCACAGGCCACACCGCACGAGCGCTATCTGCTGCAGCGGCTGCCCAACGACGGAGATTTCGTGCTCTCTGCCGAATCCAACGAGGGCTGGCGGGCGATGTATCGCTTCGACCTGCAGGCGCCGGCGCCGATCGACAACGTGGTGGGCAACTGGTACGTGTGCACCCATCCGGATTCGAGCTTCCCCGGCCAGCTGCGCGCGTCGCTGACCGGACCGGACTGGCGCCGCACCATCGGCAGCGGCAACTACACCGAATACCGGCCCGGGCAGGCAGCGGACAGGCGCCCGTTGCATGATGTGGGTGATGTGCGCGACGTGCTGCAGCAGCGCTTCGGCATGCAGCTGCCGGACGACCCGCGGCTGGACCCGGCGATCAACGATTGGTTGCAGCGCTCGCGTGCCGCGACGCTGTAGAGCCGAGCTTGCTCGACTGATGCATCTACGGCGACGTCAAAATCAGTCGAGCAAGCTCGACTCTACAGATGCGCGCACCGCAGCGTTGACGTTACGGCGCTGTGCGCGCCTGCAACGCAATGCGGTTGCCTTCGCTGTCGCGGATCTCGGCCACGCGCCAGTCGCCGGCATCGGCGGGGCCGAAACGTAGTTCGGCTCCAGCCTCCAATGCTCGCTCGAGGCTGGCATCAAGGTCATCGACCCCGATGTAGATGCGCGCGCCCTGTTCTGACGGCCGGTAGTCCGTCCCCTGCACCAGCGCCATGCTGGCCCCTGCCGCTTCATCGGCGAATGGCAGGTAGGCCATCCGGCAATCGTGCAGCAGGATCGGTTCGTCCACCTGCACCTGCAACCACTGCTGGTAGAAGGTGATGGCACGGGCCAGGTCACTGGTCGGGATCTCGACATGCAGGATCGGGTTCATCCGCGCAGGATAACCGGACGCTGACATCGCCTGCGCAGCAGCACTGGCATGCTGGACGCCCCCCTGTTCCGCGGAGCCCTGCATGTCCCTGGCCGATCATCGAAGCACACTGGCACCGCAGGGTTTCCTGCGCGTGGCGATCAACCTGGGCAATCCGGTGCTGGCGCAGGGCGATGCACGCTCACCGCGCGGCCCCTCGCTGGAACTGGCCACAGCGTTGGCGCAGCGGATCGGCGTGCAGGCACGTTTCACCTGCCACGACGCAGCGGCGTCGGTAGTCGCCGCAGCAACCGAAGATGCCTGGGACCTGGCCTTCCTGGCCATTGATCCGGCGCGGGCCGACCGCATCGCCTTCAGTGCCCCATACGTGGAGATCGAAGGCACCTACCTGGTGCGCGAGGACAGCCCTGCGCAACAGGTGGCCGACCTGGACCGCGACGGCCTGCGCATCGCGGTGGGTCGTGGTGCGGCCTACGACCTGTTCCTCAGCCGCGAGCTGCGCCACGCCATGATCGAGCGAGCGGACACTTCGGCGGCCGCCATCACCCTGTTCGATCAGCGGCGTCTGGATGCCGCCGCTGGCGTGCGCCAGCCGTTGGCGGCATGGGCACAGGCCCATCCTGGCCACCGCGTGCTGGCCGACCGTTTCACCGCGATCCAGCAGGCGGTGGCGGCGCCAGCCTCACGCCCCGCCGACGCGCTGCAGGCGTTGTTCGAGGAGGTGGAAGCGATCAAGGCAGGCCCATTGCTGGCTGAAGCATTCGCCCGCGCCGGACACGCGGTCACGCTGGTGCGATGACTGTAGAGCACAAGCAGTCGAACATGGCTCGACGCTACAAATGCGCGTCGGCCATGTGCCGCACGTGCTCGGCGGCCTGCGCATGCAACCAGTCGCGGAAGGCGAGAAAACCACGATGACTGGCAGAGCGCTGCGGGTACACCAGCCAGTGCGGCCAGGCGGTCTTCAGGCGCTGGCTGGACAGCGCGACCAGCTGGCCGGAGTCGAGCAGCAAGCGCGCCCGGGTCACACGTCCCAGCGCCACGCCCACGCCATCCAGTGCGGCGCGATGATGCGCTTCGGAATCATCCAGCACCGCTACGAAGCGCGGCGGTGGGCTCTGCCCGCTCAAGGCGAACCACGCGCCCCACGCGCCGTCGGGATCACCCAGCAGTGGCCACTGGGTCAGCGGCACACGGTCGATACCGCCCATGCGTTCGATCAGCGCCGGGCTGGCCATCGGCAGCAGCCACTCGTCAAACAAGGGCTCCACCACCAGCCCCGGCCAGTGCCCGCTGCCCAGCCGCAACGCCGCATCGAACTGCCGCTGCCGCTCGAAATCGATCAGGCGTTCACTCGACTGCAGGTTGATCTCGATCTGCGGGTGCGCAGCGACGAAATGTCCCAGCCGCGGCACCAGCCACGCCGAGGCCATGGATGGCACCGCGCTGATCGTCAGCACGTGCTCGGCACGCGCCGCATAGGGCTGGAAGGCGTCATTGATCGCATCCAGATGCGGACCGACCTGGTCGAGCAGGCGCTGCCCTTCCAGGGTGAGGGTGACGCCACGTGGCTGGCGGATCAGCAGCGGCTGCCCGAGTCGCTCCTCCAGCTGGCGCATCTGGTGGCTGAGTGCGCTGACGGTCAGGTTCATCGACGCCGCGGCACGCGACAGGTTGCCCAGCCGGGCGGCGGCCACGAAACCCTGCAGGGCATGGAGGGGTGGGCGGGACATCAGGCTTGAATTCCTCTCAAGGCAAGCTTGCGGAAATGTCGCTTTTTGCCCGCCCATGCTGCCCGTATCGTGCAATCCACTCAAGTGGAGGTACGCACATGAACATCTTCAGCGGCCTGTTGTTCCTGCATGGCCACGTGACCAACGCCGAGCTGGCGCGGCAGCTGGCCTGCCCGTCGCCGACGCCCAGCACCACCCCCGGTAGTGCCGGCCGCTGGCCGGCAACCTCGTCGACCGGGAAACCTGCAGCTGCCAGCCAGCGCCCGGCACTACCCTAGCGCTGCAGCGCTTCCTGCACCGCCGCAGCCACGTCGGTGTTGTCGATGTAGCTGCCGTCATTCCAGCGCACATGCTGGCGGTAGCCCGCATCGACACCACGCACGCGCTTGCCCAGCAGTTCCGCACCTGCGCCCTTCGCCCACAGCGGCACCAGTGCATTGGAGTGGTTGCCGGTGGGCCGGAAGCTCATTCCTGGCATGTGCCCGCGGCCGTTGTTGCGCACCGGTTCGAAGGCCACGCTCTGTGCATCCGGGCCCATCGGCATGCTGTTGTCGTGGTCGGTGGTGACGATCAGCAGGGTGCGTTCCCAGCCACCGTTGCGTTCGATCCACTCGATCACTGCTGTCACCGCGTCGTTGAACTCCACGGTTTCCTCGATCAGCCGGCCGTACTGCGGTTGGTCGCCGCACTGGCCGTAGTGCCATTCGGTGCCGCAGGCACTGGTATGCGCGGCCCAATCGGTGGCACCGCCTTCCACCATCAGGAACAGGCCGTTGGACGACCGCTGCTGCAGGAACCGCAGCGCACCGCGAGTCATGGTCGCAAGATCCGGCACGCTGTCGATCTTCCTCACACCGGAAGGCGTGGCCGCATCCTTACCCAGCACCTGCAGCTGACGTGCCTGTTGCAGCGTATTGGCCACGCGCGGCACGCCGATCAACGGCCGGTCGGCCGGCAGCCGCCCCTGCGCCAGCGCAGTGAACTCTTCCTTGCTGCGGATCAGGCGCCACGGTCCCGCCGGATTGCCGGCAATGGTGCTGCCCGCTTCCAGCTGTTGCCAGTCCTGCCGCGACACCCACTCCCACGGGTTCGCGCAGCCCTCGGCCTTCGCCGCGCCGGCACCCTCGTCACAGGCGCGACCATCAACGCTGTAGCCGGGACCACCAGTACCCATCACCAGGTCCATGTGGCCCTGCGCCAGCATCTGGTGCGCAATGGCGTGATAGTTGTTGCGCGATTCGTTCTGCGCCGCGAACGCGGCCGGCGTGGCATGTGCGAACGGTACCGAAGTCACCACGCCGGTCGCCATGCCCAGGCGCTTGGCGCGCAGCGTGTTGAACTCGACCGGCTGGCCATCGTTGTTGTAGTTGATGGCGTTGTTGTAGGTCTTGGTGCCAGAGGACAACGCCGTGCCCGCTGCGGCGCTGTCGGTGGCGATTGCGGCCAGGTACTGGTAGCCGGCGAACGGCAGGTCCTGCGCAGGAACCGGGGAGTCATCCCATGCTTTGGCCGCGTCGTAGCCGAGGGTCTGGATGTTGTCGCGGGTCGGCTGGCTGCTGGCGTTCAACGGATAGGTGGTCACGGCGAGGCGCTGCGGGAAGTCCGCATAGGGGGCGCCTTCGCGGCTGCCGTATTGCCAGTAGGCGGCAGCGTCCCAGGTGCCCCAACCGGCACCGTCGTTGATCATCACGATCACGTTGTGCGGGCGGGCTTCGGCAGGGGGAACAGCATCGGCGCGCAGATTCGGCTGGCAGCCGCTCAGGGTGGCCAGTACGGCCAGGATCGACGGGCACAGCCAACGTCGCGCAACGGGTCGGGTCATGGTCTCCTGCAGACGGATCAGCGACGGATCGCGCCGCTTTTGTAACGTTATAGCATTGCTATATTGCAGGAATATGCGGGTGCCACCGCGGCAGCGCCCAAGGGGCCGGACCCGCCGTCGGATCCGGCCGACGGCCTCAGGATGCCGCGTCCTGCGGCAACGTCAGCGAGCTGCCATCAACGAACACCACGGCTTCCGGCGTCCATACCACCGTGTACTTGCTCTCGTCCAGGCTGGCCAGCTTGCGGTCATTGCTCTTGGTCTGCGCGAAGCGCACCGAACGGCTGCCCTGCCAGATCACGCTCTGGCCGGCCGGAATGGTCACGTCATTGGTGATGGCGAATCCGGAAATTTCCTCGCCGAACAAGTCGCGTACCGACACATAGCCCTTCACGCCGGCGATGTCCTTGCCGGTGTTGTTCTGATACCCGAAATCCACGACCAGCAGTTCGTCAGTGGTGATGCCGTGCGAACGCTGCACTTCGATGTCCTTGGACACCACGGTGACGGTGACCGCCTCGCGCAGCGGCTTCATCGCGGCTTCGCGACGCGCTTCAAGTTCCGCCTTCAACGCGGCCTGGCGCGCTTCCTCGGCCTTGCGCTCTTCGATGAAGCGGCGCTGCTCTTCCACGGCCTTGCCCAGCGTCATGCCCGCTGGAATACCCTGGCCTTCCTTGCCGCCGAACACACCGGCCATCTTCGAGGTCAGGGTCACACGCACGATGTAGGCGGCGGCCAACTGCTGTTCTTCAGGGGTGAGCTTCTCCAGCTCGGGCTTGATCGTGGCCAACTGGTCCACGTCCTGCGGAATCACCGTGTTCTTCGGGTTGGCGCATGCCACCAGCATCAGGCAGGCCAGGCCGGTGACGATCAGACGCTTCTTCATGGATGTCCCTTCGCTACTGAAAAATCGGGCTTTCCGGCCCGGCGGAGGCGCAACGTTACCGTACTTGCTGGCACATTCGTACGGGGCAACGCACAGGCAAGATTCATGCCGGAAGCCGATCCACACACCCGTGATCCGCTATCCTCCTGCGGCGTTCCCGTACAACCTTCCCGACATGCCAGCACCGCCGACCGCGCTCTCCTCCATCACCATCGAAGCCAGTACCTTTGCGGTGATCCACCAGCACAACGCTGAAACCGCACGGCAGCCCGCATCGCTGACCAAGTTGATGACCGCCTACGCCGCCTACGCGTGCGTCGAAGATGACGGGCGCACGTGGGACGAGACGGTCACCATCGCCGCCGACGACGTGCATGCCGTGGCCGATGATGAAACGCACATGGGCCTGGCGCCCGGCGAAACAATCACCCTCGCGCGCTTGCTGGAAGGGTTGATGATCGTCTCCGGCAATGATGCGGCGCTGGCGATCGCGCGCCATCTGGACGGATCACACTCTGCATTCCTGGACCGCATGAACCGACATGCGCGTCAGCTCGGCCTGCGCAGCACCTGGTTCGCCAGCGTCTCCGGCATCACCACGCCACACCATGCATCCAGCGCGCGCGACATGGCAGTGCTGGCGGCCTGCCTGCTGAACGATCATCCGCAGATACTGTCGATCACCGCGCAGCGCGCGTTCGCGCACGGCAGCTTCAACCGCAACAATCAGAACGCGTTGCTTGGCGAAGACGGCGTGGATGGATTGAAGACCGGTTACACCCAGGCCGCAGGCTTCTGCCTGGCCGCCACCGCATGCCGGGCAGTGCCGGGGCGGGACCAGCCGGTACGCCTGATTACCGTGGTGTTGGGGTCTGGAAGCCGCGACGCACGCGACGCACTGGTGCGCGATCAGTTGGCGGCAGGATTCGCCGCGCTGGCCGACGGCTGACCGCTCGCGCGGCTCAGCGCCGCTTGACCGTCGCCACGATCAGCCGCTGAAGCTCGGCCTCGGCACCGGCCTTGTCCAGCGCGCCGGCAGCCACGCCCTCTGAAAGAGTTTCAGCCGCACCGAGAATCGCCCAGCGTCCCGCTACCGGTACGCTGCCATCGGCGGCGAACGGGCCCAGCCAGGCGTCGCAGTTGTCAATGAAGTCCTGCTGGTAACGCCGCCGCACCTCGTGCAGTTCCGGTGCGCCGACCAGCGCTGCAAGGATGCCCTGCACTTCACTGCCCTGGCTGAGGATGCAGTCGATGTAGCCCGAGGCGATGGCCGCCGCACGATCGGTGAGTTGCGCCCTGGCGCGGCCGATGCGCTCGTTGAACACCACCGTCTGCCGGCCGTCGTAGTCGTCATAGAGCGCGGCCAGCAGACCATTGCGGGTCACGAAGTGATCGTAGGCCACCGGCTTGGTCACGCCTGCGGCCTCGGCCAGCCGCCCCAGCGTCAGCGCGTCGGTACCTTCGTCTCCGACCAGCGCCCAGGCCACGTCCAGCAACTGGCGGGCGCGTTGCTCGCGGGTCAATCGGCGGCGCGTGGGAGCGGCGTTGGCGGGCATCGGCGGAACAGGGCATCAGTGCATCGGAGTACCGATTTTACGACCGATCTCGCCTGCCGACTGCAGATGCCCCTCGGCTGCGCCGGAATCGGCGTCCAGCAGCAGTTCCGAAGACAGTACGCGCGCGCCGCAGTAGTCGAAGATGCCCATGTCGATCTGGGCCTTCATCGCCGCGCCGTAGCCGCGCCGCTCGATCATCTCCGCACCCGCGCCGCCGATGCCGACCAGGTGCACGCGCAAACGCTGCAGCTTCTTCTGTACCTTGCCGTCGGCACCGTCCTGGTAGGCCCAGCCCTGGGTGAACACCCGGTCGATCCATCCCTTCAGCAGGGCGGGGAACGACCACCAGTACAGCGGGTAGACCAGTACCAGTGTGTCGGTGGCGTCCAGCCGCGCCTGCTCGGCGGCGACGTCGGCCGGAACTGCGCCGGTGCCACGGAACAGGGCCTGGTCCTGTGGGTTGAAGCGTGGATCGAAACCTTCGGCCATCAGGTCGGCATGGGTCACGGTGTTGGCGGCATCCGTCGCGGTGATGGCTTCGGCGATGCGCTTGGCGATGGCATGGGTCAACGAGCCGGATTCAGGATGGGCGGTAACGATGAGGCTGTGCATGGGGGATGTCCGGAATTCACTAACTACCAATAGTAAGTAGTGGCGGCCGGGATACCAGCGCCATGCGTGGGACGCTGTTTCCGCATCCGCCGTATAGTGCGGCGCTTCCCCCAGAGACAGCCGAGAATGGATCGACGCCTGCTTCTCCCTTTGCTGGCCCTGCTGCTGTCGGTCGTGCTGCCATCGGCCTTCGCAGGCGAACTCAGCCCCAGTGATTCAAAGGCATTGCGTCAGGACGTGCAGGCGATGCTGGATGCGTTCGGCCGCGGCGATGCGGAGCTGATCATCGCGCGCACCCACCCCAGCCTGAAGCAGCTGGCCGGCGGCGATGACGCCTATGCACGGATGACCCGCGATACCGTGAAGGAACTGCGCAAATCGGTCACCGTCATCAGCGACGAAGCCGGCATGCCCGGCCGCACCTACGCCGCTGGCGACGAAGAGGTCAGCTTCGTGCCACGCCAGTCACTGTTGCGCGTGCGCGAGTCGCCGATACGCAGCACCTCGTTCATGGTCGCTGTACGCCGCGTGGGAACTGCGGACTGGCGTTATCTCGATGGCACCGCGCTGCTGGACAACCCCGGGCTGCTGCGGCAACTGCTGCCGGCGCTGGAGCCGGAAGTATCCATGCCCAAGGGCGGGATGGAGGCGCTGTAGTCACGGCCTCATCCGTCCACGCATGGCGTGGATCTACTGCCAGTCAGTTCACCTGGACCTGCACCGGGGTGCAGTCAGCGGCGGAACAACGCGTTCAACGCCGCGCCCGAGGCCGACTGCTGCAGGCCATCGAAGCGGCCGTCCTGCACGATCGGCTGGGTGGCCTGCATCAAGCCCCCCCACGCCGCACGCGCCAGCGCACCGCCGAGACTGACGCGGCGCACGCCGAGTGCGGCGATGTCCTGCAGGCTCAGCGGCGTCGGCCCACCGACCAGCAGGTTCACCGGCTTCGAGCCCGCAGCGGCGACCACCGCACTGATCTGTTCGCGTGTACTGATGCCTGGTGCATACAGCACATCGGCACCCGCTTCGGCATAGGCGCGCAGCCGCTGCAGCGCGTCCTGCAGATCGGGCACGCCGACGAAGAAGTTCTCCGCCCGGCCGATCAGCAGCACCTCGCCGCCGGCACGGTCGATGGCCGCGCGCGCTGCACGCAGGCGCTGGACCGCCTCGTCGATCGGCCTCAACGGCGCATCGGCCACGCCACTGGCGTCCTCGATCGACAACGCGGCGACGCCGGTATCGATTGCCGCCGCCACGGCCTCCTCCACCGCGCGCGGTGTGGCGCCAAAGCCATCACCGAAATCGGCGTTCAACGGCAATGGCGTCGCCGCCACCATCAGCCGCAGATGTTCCAGCGTGGCCTGCAGCGAAACCGCGCCGTCCGGCAGCCCCTCGCTCCAGGCACAGCCGGCGCTGGTCGTGGCCAGCGCCTGGAAGCCCTGCCGCTGCAGGTAGCGGGCGCTGCCCACATCCCACGGGTTGGGCAGCACGAAACAACCCTGTGCATGCAGTTGGCGGAAGGTCGCGCGCTTGCGCCGGGTGTCGGCATCGGGCGAGGTCATGACGGGCTCCAGGGCGGCAGACCTGCACCCTAGCCCGCCGATCGGCCGCGCTCAATGACATCGCGGGTGAACGGGCATGAGGTGATGCTGCCTGCTTATTGGACGCTACCGAGGCAGGTGCCTGAGCGTGCTCGCCTGCCCCCGCCGCACGCTGCCATGGAGCCCTTCATGCACCCGGACCCACAGACTTCCGCTACCGACGCCTTGTTCGATGCCGACGACGACGCCCAGTGGGCCGACCTGCTCTCGCCCACGCGCCGGCGGCTGATCGCCTCGGCCGGGCTGGCCGCCGGTGGCCTGGCCAGCGCTACCGCTGCCGCCGCGCCGCCGCGCGCCGAGGCCGCTGTGAACACGACCGAGCCGGGCCGCCCCGGTTTCCGCGCCCTTGTTCCGCCCGCGCCCCAGGGCCGCAGCCCCTGGGGCGAGGCCACGGCCAGCGAGCCGACGCCGCGTCCGGCCAGCGTGCGCCCCGGCGAGGCCACCCTGCCGGCCACCCCGCGTGCCTACACCGACATCAAGAGCTATCACGCGCATATCTACTTCGATGAAGACAGTTTCGAGAAAGCCGCACTGCTGCGACGCTGGGCCGCCGAGCGCTTCCCGGTGGAGCTGGGCAACTGGAACCTGGAGCCGCGCGGCCCGCACGTCACGCCCTCGTTCTACTTCGGCTTCACCAACGACCTGCTGCCGGTACTGGTGCCGTGGCTGCAGCTCAACAGCCTGGGCCTGACGATCCTGATCCATCCCAATACTGGCGATGGCCGCGCTGACCACCTCCATTACGCGTTGTGGGTGAACCGCGCACAGCCGGTGAACGCCTACAACTGGCCGGCGCCGAAGCCGGGCGAGCAGGAGCCGCTGGAAGAAGTGTTTCCGAACGTGGTGCCGACGGTGCCGCTGGAGACGTGAGGGGTGCCAGATGGCTCAGTGATGGGCGCGTAGCTTGATGCACACGGAACTCCCACATCCACGCATGGCGTGGATCTACGGCATCACAGCCCATCGCAGCGTCAGCCATCGCCCACCCTGACGCCATCGTCGGCCTACGTGCACGCATCCCCCGCCTGCACGGCGTTCAGCGCGCCTTGATCCAGCGCCCGCCATACGGCCACAAGCCCTTCGGCAGATTTCAAACGTTCGATTGAAACGCGCCAAACTTCGCCGAACTGGACAGCATCCGCCGGTTCCGCCAGACTGCCGCCCTTTCCCGTCTTCCGGATCCCATGGCGAAGCTGCTGGTCCTGCACGGCCCCAACCTCAACCTGCTCGGCACCCGCGAGCCGGAGGTCTACGGCCACACCACGCTGGCCGACATCGACCAGGCGCTGGCCGCCCAGGCGTCCACTGCCGGGCACGCGGTGGAGAGCCTGCAGTCCAATGCCGAGCACATCCTGGTGGACCGCGTGCAGGCTGCGCGCGATGACGGAACCGCCTTCATCCTGATCAACCCCGCCGCCTTCACCCACACCTCGGTGGCCCTGCGCGATGCGCTGGCCGCGGTGGCGGTGCCGTTCATCGAGATTCACCTGTCCAACCCGCATACCCGCGAGCCGTTCCGCCAGCACAGCTATTTCAGCGACAAGGCGGTGGGCGTGGTCTGTGGCTTCGGTGCCGACAGCTATCGCTATGCGATGGATGCGGCGCTGGCACGCGTGCAGGCAGCCGGCGCGTGATGATGCTGCCGCGCGTGCTTGCCAGCGTCGTGCTGTGGGCCGGCATCTGCGGCGCGGCCACGGCGTTCGACCGCAAGGACGAAGGCATCGACTGTGCGCACCCGACCACCACGATGGAGAGCGACCTGTGCGCCTCGGACGTGGCGGCGGCTGCCGACGCTGAACTCAATACCGTGTATGCCCAGGCGCGCCAACAGCTGCGTACGCCCGCCCACGGTGGCAGCTGCAGCTACTGCGGCGAGGCCGAACAGCAGCTGGTGCTGGCCCAGCGTGCCTGGATGCAGCTGCGCGACCACGACTGCAACGCTGTCTACGCACTCAATTCCGATGGCACGGCGCGCAACGGCGCACAGATGCGCTGCCTGACCACCCTCGCGCGCGACCGTACGCGGCAGCTGCGCGAGTTCTACGAACTGCTTTGACCCGAGCGCGATGCGCTTCCCACCACACTGACATCAAGAGCTAAAGAGGCCACCATGGATCTCCGCAAAATCAAGAAGCTGATCGACCTGCTGGAAGAGTCGAACCTGGCTGAAATCGAAATCAAGGAAGGCGAAGAGTCGGTGCGCCTGTCGCGTGCCCCGGTAGCCGGCTATGCCGCACCGATGCCGGCACCGGTGTATGCCGCCCCAGCCGCCCCTGCACCGCAGGCGATGCCGATGCAGTCGCCGACCGAAGCCTCCACCGGCGGCACCGCCAAGCCGGGCCCGGCGCTGCCGGAAGGCCACGTGCTGCGCTCGCCGATGGTCGGTACCTTCTACGCTTCGGCCGCCCCGGACAAGCCGGCCTTCGTCAGCGTTGGCCAGCAGGTCAAGGAAGGCGAAACCCTGGCCATCATCGAAGCGATGAAGATGTTCAACCCGATCGAGGCCGACAAGTCCGGCACCATCGTCGCCATCCTCGGCGAGAACGGCCAGCCGGTGGAGTTCGACCAGCCGCTGTTCGTGATCGGCTGAGGGGCACGCCATGCTCGACAAAGTCGTCATTGCCAACCGAGGGGAAATCGCGCTGCGCATCCTGCGCGCGTGCCACACCCTGGGCATCCGCACGGTGGCCGTGCATTCCACGGTCGACCGCAACCTCAAGCACGTGGCCATGGCCGACGAGTCGGTCTGCATCGGCCCGGCGCCGTCGCCGCAGAGCTACCTCAACATCCCGGCGCTGATTGCTGCCGCTGAAGTCACCGACGCCCAGGCCATCCACCCGGGCTACGGCTTCCTGTCGGAGAACGCCGACTTCGCCGAGCGCGTGGAAGAGTCCGGCTTCATCTTCATCGGCCCCAAGGCGGACACCATCCGCATGATGGGCGACAAGGTCGAAGCCATCCGCGCAATGAAGTCCGCCGGCGTGCCGTGCGTGCCCGGCTCGGGCGGCCCGCTGGGCGATGACATCGTCGCCAACACCAAGATCGCCCGTGAGATCGGCTACCCGGTCATCATCAAGGCGGCCGGTGGCGGTGGTGGCCGCGGCATGCGCGTGGTGCACGCCGAAGCCTCGCTGAAGACCTCCATCGAAACCACCAAGAGCGAGGCCAAGGCCGCGTTCGGCAATGGTGAGGTCTACATGGAGAAGTTCCTGGAGAACCCGCGCCACGTGGAGATCCAGGTGCTGGCCGACGGCCAGGGCAACGCCATCCACCTGGGTGAGCGCGACTGCTCGATGCAGCGCCGCCACCAGAAGGTGGTGGAAGAAGCACCGGCACCGGGTATCAGCGCCGAGCAGCGCGAGCAGATCGGCAAGGTGTGCACCGAGGCCTGCGTGCGCATCGGCTACCGCGGCGCCGGCACGTTCGAGTTCCTGTACGAGGACGGCCGCTTCTACTTCATCGAAATGAACACCCGCATCCAGGTGGAGCATCCGGTCACCGAAATGGTCACCGGCATCGACCTGGTGGCTGAGCAGCTGAAGATCGCCGCCGGCCAGAAGCTGTCGATCAAGCAGAGCGACGTGGTGCTGACCGGCCATGCCATCGAGTGCCGCATCAACGCCGAAGATGCTGAAACCTTCGTGCCGAGCCCGGGCACCATCACCGGCTTCCATCCGCCGGGCGGCCCCGGCGTGCGCGTGGACACCCACATCTACAGTGGCTACCGCGTGCCGTCGAACTACGACTCGATGATCGGCAAGCTGATCGTGCACGGCCCGGACCGCGAGACCGCCATCGCCCGCATGCGGGTGGCACTGAGCGAAATGGTGGTGGACGGCATCAAGACCAACATCGCGCTGCAGCAGCGGATCATGCGCGACAAGGGCTTCCAGGCCGGTGGCCAGAACATCCACTACCTGGAAAAGCGCCTTGCCGAACGCAAGAACAAGCCGATCGCGTTGACCTGATCGGCGCCAGGTGCTGGACATGAAAAGGGCGGGGATATCCCCGCCCTTTTCTGTTTCTCTTCCGGTAGCGCCGGGGCCATGCCCGGCGAAATGGCAACGAAGCGCGAGGCCGCCGGGCATGGCCCGGCGCTACCTTCAGCGCGCGTCGGCCGCCGTCGCCGGAATCTGCGATTTCGCCAACGGGCGGACACCATTGGGCGAGGTCGGGTCGACGATCACCATGGTCTCGGTCGAGCCGTCGGGCCACACCACCTGGAAGGTGCTGCCGGCCGGCAGCGAGGCGAACGGCATGCCGCTCTGCGCGCGATACACCGCTGCGACCTGGCTGGCGCCCGCGCGGCGCACGTCTTCCTGCGCCTTCACCGTGGTCAGCTCCACCTTTGACAGATGCCGGTAACGATCTTCATAGGTGTCGATCATCAACAGGCCAACTGCACCGGCCGAATAGGCCACGAACAGCGCCACCCAGAACCAGAATTTGGCCCCATGCAGGAATCGACGGTAATTCATTGCCCGTCCCTCTTTCCAACCAATCGCTTGATCCATTGCCTCATCTTCCCCGCACCTTGCCGCGAAACCGCAGCGTCATACACGAAATCCCGGAAATCCTGCGTTCCATCCTGCGAACAGATCCCTCCGTTCGCACAAAAGCTGTTGACCAGCACGCTGTCTGCTCCACACGGTAGACCGAGTTCGCAGGCCGCAAGCCGCCATGCCAGTTCACTGAGCTGTTCGCCGGCCACCAGGCCGTTCAGCGCGCGATCGCCCGAGGCGCGCACGCCCATGCCCGGCGCGATGGCCATGAATGCCTCCGGATCGCGCGAAGTGCGCACCCGCTCGACCAGGTCGCGGCGGTACTCGGGGCTGTCCTGCAGCGGCTCGCCTTCGGCGAACAATGCTGCCTCGGCCGCAAGGTTGCCCTGCACAGCCGCCTTGCGGCGCTCGGCCAGCACCAGCGGCGGCCCCAGCTTGTCGCCGGGCACGAAGCCACCGCAGCGCTGCGCGACACGTTCGCGTGCCTGCACCATCGCCGGCGCGGCGGTCAGCCCCGATCCGGCCAGCACGTTGTTGTCCAGGCGGTAGCCGCCCGGGTCGACCGCATACTGTGCGCAGTAGTCATAGACCCTGCTGAGCATCCAGCGCGCCTCGTGGTTGCCTTCATCGGCCTGCACGCGCAGGCGCTGCGCGTAGGCATACAGATCGGTGGCATCTTCGATATCGGCACGGAGATCCAGTGGCAGGCCTGAAGGCAGCGCGTTGCCGCGCTCGAAGGCCGCCAGCCGGCGCGCCAGTGCTTCCGGCATCACCTGCAACGCTGCTGCGCTGCCATCGGCGACCGCGACGCCCGGCAGGTCTGCCTCCACCGTGGACGGCGCCACATGGCCGCTGGCCCGATACCCGGCCACGCCCAGCACGGCCACCGCCGGCAGCACGAGCAACCAGGTTTTCAGGGTCGGAGCAAAGGCCATTGGCGGCGGTGGAGCATCACGGCGCACAGGAAAGCACGGAGTTTAGCAAGGCCCGGCAGGCCTGTCTGAACCGGCGTCGTTCATCCCAGGTCGGCATCTCAGGCAATACGGAGACGCCCCGATGGTCTAGCATGGCCCCCTTTCCCGCGATTGCCCCCACTGCCATGCCGTTCCTGGAACTGACCCTGCGCTGCACCGAAGCGACCCAGCCCCGCTATGAAAACGCGCTGGAGGACGTCGGCGCACTGGCCGTGACCCTGCTTGATGCCGAGGCCGATACCAGCAACGAGCAGGCCATTCTCGAGCCGGGCGTGGGCGAAACGCCTCTGTGGGACACCCTGGTGCTGAGCGCGTTGTTCCCCGCCGACAGCAATGCGCTGTTGCTGCTGGCTGCACTGGAAGCGTTCGATCCGGAACTGGACTGGAGCGGCGGCAGCTTCCGCGCGGTCGAGGACGAGGACTGGGAACGCGCCTGGCTGGACCAGTTCCAGCCGATGGATTTCGGCAGCCGGACTTGGATCGTGCCATGGAACCATGAACTTCCGGAGGCCGCGCAGGCCGCCGATGCCGCCGTGGTGCGACTGGATCCGGGCCTGGCGTTCGGTTCGGGCACCCACCCGACCACCGCGCTGTGCCTGCGCTGGCTGGACCAGTTGGCCGTGGATGGCCTGCTGCAGGGCCAGCGCGTGCTCGACTTCGGCTGTGGCTCGGGCATCCTCGCGCTGGCCGCACTGAAGCTGGGCGCGGCTGAGGCGATCGGCGTCGACAACGACCCGCAGGCACTGGTGGCGACCGCCGACAACGCCGAGCGCAATGGCGAACAGGCACGCATGCACGTGTACCTGCCACAGGACGAACCCGTCGCGACCTATCCGGTCGTGGTCGCCAACATTCTTGCCTCGGCGCTGGATGCGCTGGCCGAACTGCTGGCCGCGCGCGTCGCTGCCGGCGGTCGCATCGCCCTGTCGGGCATCCTGCACGGCCAGGAAGGCGAACTGCTGCAGCGCTATGCGCCGTGGTTCGACGACCTGCAGGCGACCCAGGATGGCGACTGGATGCGCATCACCGGCGTGCGCCGCGCCTGATCGTGGTTGAATGACCGCTGGATCCGAGCCCGCGCCCTGAGCATGTCCGAGCCGAACCCACCGCGCCGTCCGCTGGCCACCTTCCTGCGCCCCACGTCGGAAGGTGATGCCGCGCCTGCAACCGAAGCGCACACGCCGGACGCAGCCGCGCCGGTGCCCATTGCTGCAGCACCGGCTGAACCTATCGACCCTGTATCGCAACCGGCAGCGATGAAGCACCACCACGATGACACTGTCATTGCCGATGAGGCAGTGCGCATCGAGCCCGTACCGGCTGCGGTACAGGCAACCGCCGTTGCCAGCGACGCGCCCAGCTTCCTCGGTGCCGCACGCGCGCGCAGGCTGCCGACGCCGCGCTGGCACTGGCTGCTGGTCGCCGGGCTGGCCCTGCTGCTGGTCCTGCAAAGCGTGCTTGCCGATCGCGCGCGACTGGCCGCCGACGCCGGCAATCGTGCGTGGCTCGGGCCGCTGTGTGGCGTCCTGCGCTGCACCCTGCCCGCCTGGCATGAACCGACCGCGTTCACCATGACCAGCCGCGAGATCCGGCCGCTGCCCAACCAGGCGGGTGTCCTGCAGGTGCAGGCCAGCATCCGCAACGATGCACGCTGGGCGCAGGCCTGGCCGGCACTGCGCCTGTCGCTGTCCGATGCGGATGGCCGGGTGATCGGCAGCGCGGTTTTCACGCCGGCGCAGTATCTGGGTGAAGACCCCGGTGCGGCCCTGCTGGAATCGGGACAGAGCGCGCGTATTGCCTTCCGTGTACAGGAGCCGGCTGCGTCCACCGTCGCATTCACCTTCGACTTCCTGTGACCAGGATGGACACGACTGGCCGTGGCAGGTCGGGCACGCTCGCGCTAGACTGACCGCCACCACCTCGTCCGGCCGCGCGCTCCGCGCGCACGGGCCAACCGAATCGGGAACCCCCTTGAACGCTGTCCTTTCTCGTCCTGACAACAGTCGTGGCGCTGCCCGGCCACCGCTGCGTGAACATGTCGCCCAGTCCGTGCGCCGTTACCTGCGTGACCTTGATGGCTGCGACGCGGACGATGTCTACGAGATCGTGCTGCGCGAGATGGAGATCCCGCTGTTCGTGGAAGTGCTCAACCACTGCGAAGGCAACCAGAGCCGGGCTGCAGCGATGCTGGGCATCCACCGCGCCACCCTGCGCAAGAAGCTGAAGGAATACGGCATCAGCGCGTAAGCGCGCACGAGGGTCGTGCCGGCCGCTGGCCGGCAACCCCATGAACGATGGCAGGATGTTGCAGTTGCCGGCCAGCGGCCGGCACTACCGGTAGATCCACGTCATGCGTGGATGACGGCCCAGCGGCATCAACCGCCGCCGCCCGCCTTCCAGTAGTACCGCACCACGTGGAAGAACACCGGCGCCGCGAAGCACACTGAATCCAGCCGGTCGAGCATGCCACCATGGCCCTCGATCATGTGGCCCCAGTCCTTGATGCCACGGTCGCGCTTGATTGCCGACATCACCAGGCCGCCCCAGAATCCCATCAGGTTGATCAGCAGCGACAGGCCGAACGCCTGCAGCGGCGTGAACGGGGTGATCCACCACAGCGCCGCGCCCAGCGCGCTGGCACTCAGCACGCCGCCCACGAAGCCTTCCACCGTCTTCGACGGCGACAGCTTCGGCGCGATCAGGTGCCTGCCCAGCAGCTTGCCCCAGATGTACTGCAGCACGTCCGAGGACTGCACCACGATCACCAGGAAGGCGAACAGCAGCACGTTGCGCGCCGGGTCGTAGCCGGGCACACGCAGGTTCAGCAGCAACGGCACGTGCGAAATGCAGAACACGCAGATCATCAGGCCCCACTGCACCTTGGAGGTACGTTCCAGGTAGTGGGTGGTGTCGCCGCCGATGGTGGCCAGGATCGGCAGGAACAGGAACGCGTAGACCGGGATCAGCAGCGTGTACATGCCGTACCAGTCGATCCACACCAGGTAGTACTGCCACGGCAGCACGATGTAGAAGGCGGCAAGCAACGCGTAATAGTCACCTGACCGCGTGGGTGCCAGGGTAATGAACTCGCGCAGTGCGAACAGCGAGATGATCGCGAACAGCACGATCACCCCGGCACGCCCGAAGAACAGCGCCAGCCCGACCACGATCGCCATCACCCACCACGCGCGGATACGCGAGACCAGGTTGGCGATCACCGCGCTGGGCGCGCCGCGCTGGCGCCACCGCAATGTCTCGGCCACCAGCGTGGCCAACACCAGCACCGCACCGACGCCAGCGAACAGCAGACTGGTTTGCTGGCCGACGCTCTGCGTAGCCAGGTCACCAGACACATCGATCAGGAAGCTCATGCCTTGCCCCCGTTCGGCGCCAGGTCCAGCAGCGCCTGCCTGCTGCGTGCCAGGAAGGCGGCCTTGTCCTCATCGGCCCGCAGCCGTAGCGGCGTACCGAAGGTGGCCGTACACAGCAATGGCAGCGGCAGGAAACGGCCCTTGGGCATCACCCGCTTCAGGTTGTCGATCCACACCGGTACGAACTCCAGCTCCGGCCGTTGCCGTGCCAGGTGATAGATGCCGCTCTTGAACGGCAGCAGCGGCTCGTCGCCGATGTTGCGCGTACCTTCTGGAAACAGGATCAACGAACAGCCCTCGTCCACCGCATCACGCAGTACCTGCAGCGGATCCTGATGGCGGTTGCCCGCCTCGCGTTCCACCAGTACGCCATTGAACACCGCATCGATCAGGTACCTGCGCAGGCCATCGCGCTGCCAGTACTCGGCGGCAGCCACCGGCCGCACCTGCCGCCGCAGTGCCGGCGGCATCGACGACCAGATCAGCACGAAGTCGCCGTGGCTGGCATGGTTGCCGTAGTACACGCGATGCTCGCTGGACGGCGCACAGCCGACCCACAGCGCGCGTGCACCGGTCACCACATGGATGGCCGCACTGCAGGCCCGGGCGATCAACTCAGCAAACATCATCGTCTCCCCTCAGGTCTGCGGCCACAGCACGGCCAACAGCAGCGCGGCAAACTGCAGCAGCGTTGCCGCGAACTGGCGTACCAGCAGACGGCGCATGCCCATCCAGCGTGCGTCCCAGCCGCGCAGCGGCGCCTGCGCGTCCAGCCTGCGCAGGCCGGCCGTGTGCAGCGCCTGATCCACCCGTTGCGCGGCCTGCTCACCCTGCCGCGCTTCCTGCTGCAACAGCCGCAACAGGCTGGCATCGAGCTGCACACGCACCGCGTAGTACGCCTGCAGTACGCCGGCAACCACACTCAGCAACAGCAGGCCGGCAGCGACCATCGCCAGCCCAGGCTCGATGCCCAACAGCAGAAGCGCCACCAGCAGCAGGCCCAGCGACAATGCCGCAGGCAGGCGTCCCTGGCGCAGCAGCAGGTGCATCATCGGCAGATCGGGTCCGGCACTCATGCTGTTCTCTCCTGCGCGGCGGCGGCCGCGATGGCCTGCAGATGAACCTCGTGCAGCACGATGGACGGCCGCGCCGCGCGCACCATCGCCACGGCATCGACCACGTTGCACGCACGACCACTGCGCAGCAACCAGGTCGCCACGCTGGCGGCACTGCGCGAATAACCCAATGCACAGCAGACCAGCACCGGCCCCTGCGCGCGCAGGCACTCAATGGCATCGGCAGCGTCGCGCAGCTGCGCGGGGGTCGCCACCACCAGGTCCAGCATCGGCACGCCGGCATACGCTGCACCCGGCGCGCAGCAGGAAAGCTCGGCACAGGTATCGACCACGCCCCGCAGCGGCGCCGGCAGCGCGGTACACGGCAGGCGTCCCAGCCAGACCTCATCGGCCACCTGGACCGGCTGCGGCGCGCGTCGCGTCCACAGCCGCGAATTGATCCAGGCGGCGGCCAGATACGGCGCCAGCAACCAGCGTGCCGCCATGGTCAGGCGACCATCGGCACGCTTCTGGAACACCACCGTACCGAGCCCCGCATACGCCAACGCCACCAGCAGCAGCGATACCACCGGCCACAGCAGCCACAACGCCGCGCCACGCAGAAGCACCACCGGCACCAGCAATGCAGCGGCCCCCAGCAGGTACAGCGCTGCCAGGCGCCAACGTTTGGCGTCACGCGCGGTGCGCCAGGCACGCAAGGGCGGCGTGCCCTGCTCCGGCCACAGCCACACGCACAGCCAACCCGCCAGCAGCCCGGTGGGAATGTCGATGAAGTGATGCTGGAAGGTGGTCAGCACCGAAATGCCGATCAGCAACGCCCAGGCGTGCAGCACCCAGCGCCAGGCGCCGTGCAGGTACTGCGCGAACTTCACCCACAGCACGATCAGCAGCACGATGTGCAGCGACGGTGCCTGGTTGAACGGCTTGTCGAAGCCCAGCAGCACATCGAACAGCCAGCCGAACACACCGCCGATTTCCGGTCGCTGGAAACTGAAACGCAGTGGCCACAACAGGAAACAGGCCACCGCGATCACCTGCGCGCTGAACAGGCGCAGCGCGTGTCTGTCCAGTTCCAGCCGACGCCGGCACAGGAAGAACGAGACCGCATAGAACAGGTCGATCGACCAGTACGGCACGATCGTCCACGGCACGAACGGAATCTGCGTTTCCCAGCCGAACGCCATCACCGGCAGTTCGGCATGGCGCCCGGCCATCCAGTTGGCAAAACCATAGCTGGCGAAGAAGAACGGCCCCAGCAGGGCCAGCCACAGCAGGGCGCGTCGCCAGGGACGCGCCTCGCTGGCCAGTGGGGTCGCTGCCAGCGTCGCCATCACGCGATCCGGCGCGCCAGCGACACGGTGAAGATGCCGAAGTCGTCGATGCGCTGTGCAACCTTCTGGAAGCCGGCCAGGCGCACCAGCTCATCCATCTCGTGCTGGGTGCGGCGACGCATCACCCACGCGGCGCCGCCACGGTGGCTGGTCAGCGCGCGCGCGATGAACTCCAGCTGCGGATGCCACGGCTGGCCGGTGTAGGCCAGGTAGCCGCCGACCGGCACCGTCGCGGCAATCCCCTGCAGCGATCGCAGCACCGCATCGTTGTCCGGGAACAGTTCATACAGCCCAGACACCACCGCCAGCGTGGGTGCAGGATCCACCGTCGCCAGCTGCGCCGGATCGAACGCATCGCCCTGTTCGAAGCGGGCGATATCGGTCGCGCCGAGGCGTTCGATCAGCGCCCTGCCCTGGGTCACGTTCAGATCGCTGAAATCGCGCAGCACGATGCGGTCCGCACGCTGCTCGCCCGTTCCCAGCGCTTCCAGCACATAGCGGCCATGGCCGGCGGCCACGTCCAGCACGCGTACCGGCGCGCCCTGCCCGCGCAGGCGCTGGGCGGCATCGCGCAGCAGCTCCTGCAGGTGCTTGCCACGCACGCGGATGCCGCGCCAGCCGATCGCATCCAGGTAGTTGCGGTCGATCATGCGCCCCAGCGGGCCCTTGCCGCGTGCTTCGTCGCGGTAGATGTAGTCGAGCGTGCTGCCCGAATCGAAACCGGTCTCCAGGCCCAGCGCGATGCCTTCAGACAGCGTGCCACCGAAGCGCAGGCCGCCGCGCACCACACGCCAGCGCAGGTCGGGCAGGCTGTTGCGCTCTGGCGGCCAGGCCAGGATCTCCGATTCCTCGAAGGTCGGCCCATGCCGGTGCGCGTCGCGCCGTGAAAGTTCGCGCGGCGGCTCGGCGAAGCGCGCCTGGATGAAGCTGCGGATGCGCGCCAGCGCCGGTGCACGGTCGCGCTCGCCCAAGGTGTCGTGGAAGAAGCCGGGCAGGTGCACGCGCTCCTTGATCGGGCTGGACAGGCGCTCGTAGAAGCGATCCTGCGGGCCGCGATGGACCACGAAGTCAGAGCCGGAGACCAGCAGCTGCACCGGCACGCTGATCGCCTGCGCATCGGACACGATGCGGTCGGCGGCTTCATACAGGCCCAGCAGCACACGCACCGAGATCGGCCGGGTGATCAGCGGATCGGTGCGGTAGCTTTCCACCCGTGCCGGATCGTGCGTGAGCCACTGCGGCTTGACGTAGCTGTTGACGAAGAAGTTGCCGCGCAGCTTCTGCATCAGCGTCAGCCCAGCACGAGCGAACGGCACGTACAGCTTCACCTTGAACGCCGGCGATGCCATCACCAGCGCACGCAGGCGCGGTGCGTAATCGTGCACCCAGGTCGCGGCGACCACCGCACCCACGCTCTGCGCGATCACCACGATGTCTTCCACCGCGATGCCGTGCTCAGCGCCGATGTGGGCAATGAAGCTGTCCAGATCACGCACCAGCGCCGGGAAGCCCGGTGCATCGCCACGCGCGCCGGGCGAACGGCCATTACCGCGTGCATCCCAGGCGAAGAAGGCGGTGTCGGGCAGATCCAGCTCATCGACCAGGTGGGTGACCCGCCCGGAGTGCTCGTGGCCGCGGTGCAGCAGCACGATGGCCTTGGTGGCCGGCGTTGCAGTGGTGCCCGCCCAGTACCGGTAGAACAGCGGTACCTGGTCGAAGCTGTGGAATTCCCGTTCCTGCGCCTGACGCATGCAATCTCCTGATTGTCTTCTTGTATCTGCTTGATTAGTTCGGCGAAACCGCCGCTTCCCGCAGTCCGCGACGGACGCGATTGATCATCGTCAGCACGCACAGCACCGCCATGGCCGCGGCCACGCCAGTGACCGTCGTCGCGCCAACCCACTCAAACGCCAGCAGCAGGCCCAGCACGCCGATGACGAACGCGCGGTCGCTCTTGCCCATCGGGCCGTCATAGCGGCGGTTGGCACCGACCATCAGCCCCAGCACGCCGGCGTACTCGCTCAGGGCCGCCGTCCAGGCCAGCAGCCACAGCGCTTCCGGGCGCACGCCCGGCACGCTGAGCAGGCTCAGGTACAGCGCCGCGTCGGCGATAACGTCACACAGCTCGTTCAGATAGGCGCCCAGCCGCGACTGCTGGCCGAACTCGCGGGCCAGCATGCCATCCACGGCGTTGAGTGCCATGCGCAGGAGCATCCACAGCGGCAGCAGCAGGTACAGCAGGGGCTGGGCCGGCGCGCAGCACCACACGGCGGCAGCCACCAGCAGCGAGACCACGGCGGCGGCCACGGTCACCGTATTGGCGGTGATCCCCATGCGGTACAGACCGCGTACGGCTGGACGCAACAGGTCCTGGAAACGTCCTTTCAATGCATAGATCGACATGATCCGTACCCGCTGATCCTTGGCAGTGCGGGCACAGCCTACCCCATCAAATACGGGTACCGGCAAGTTCCGCCGGGCCCAGCCAGTCCTGCCATGGCAGCTGCGGATCGATATGGCGGCGCAACCAGACCGCGTCATGGCTGCGCTGCATGGCATTGCGCACCGCCTGCACGGCCCGCTCCCGCGCCCCAACATCGGCGAACCCCGCCTGCAGCGCCAGCAGCCGGTACACACCGCCGGGCGAGCGCTGGAAGTGGATGATGCCGCCGGCAGGCAGCACGATGGCGCCCTCATCCAGGCCATCGGCGTACAGATACAGCTCGAACGGGTCCAGCCAGCACTGCGCGTGCATTGCCTGCAGCAGTTCGGCCACGCTCGGCGCGCGCCGGTAGGGCGCGATGGCATCGCCATACCAGCACTTGTTGTCGTCCAGGTAGACCTTGAACTCCAGCCGCCGCCAGCGCCGGCGTTCACGGCGCTGCACGTCCCAGGACAGGATCTCAGCCTGCTCACCCCAGCGCTCGGCGGCTTCAGCCTGCAGCGTCGGTACATCGGCCGAGCCGCACCAGCCCGCGACCTGGCCACAACGCGCGTGGCGCACATAGCGGGCCAGGAACAGCAGCGCCCCTTCGGCATCGAGGGCGGCCTGCAGGCGCTTGGCGACGGTCATGGGACGGCATCCTGCACACGGGGACAGGCGGCACCGTGCCGTGCCCGGCGGTGGCTGACAAGCCCGCGAATCGTGCCCATCACGGTCAAGCCGGCCTTGAACGCGGCGAATCTGCTCCTGCGGCACCCGCCACCGGCCCCCACCGCCTACAATATCGGCCCCGCTCCGCTGCCGATTCTGTCCCATGACTGCTGATCTGTTGCCCGTCCGCCGGGCCCTCCTCTCCGTTTCCGACAAGACCGGTCTGGTCGAGCTGGCCACTGCGCTGGCGGCACGCGGCGTGGAGCTGCTGTCCACCGGCGGCACCGCCAAGGCGATCCGCGATGCCGGCCTGGCCGTGAAGGACGTGGCCGACGTCACCGGCTTCCCGGAAATGATGGACGGCCGGGTCAAGACCCTGCACCCGATGGTGCATGGCGGCCTGCTGGGCCGTTCGGGCCTGGATGATGCGGTCATGGCCGAGCACGGCATCGGTGCCATCGACCTGCTGGTGCTGAACCTGTACCCGTTCGAGTCGGTCACCGCCAAGGCCGACTGCAGCCTGGCCGACGCGGTCGAGAACATCGACATCGGCGGCCCGGCCATGCTGCGTTCGGCGGCCAAGAACTTCGCCCGCGTGGCAGTGGCCACCGACCCATCGCAGTACGCCGAACTGCTGGCCTCGCTGGAGACCAACAACGGCCAGCTGACGGCCGCCACCCGCTTCGCGTTCTCGGTGGCCGCGTTCAACCGCGTCGCCCAGTACGACGCCGCGATCAGCAACTACCTGTCGGCCGTCACCGCCACCGACGACGCCGTGCCGGTGCGTGCCGAGTACCCGGCGCAGATGAATTCCACCTTCGTGAAGGTGATGGACCTGCGCTACGGCGAAAACCCGCACCAGAGCGGCGCGTTCTACCGCGACCTGTACCCGGTGCCGGGCACGCTGGCCACCTTCCAGCAGCTGCAGGGCAAGGAGCTGAGCTACAACAACCTGGCCGATGCCGATGCGGCGTGGGAATGCGTGCGCCAGTTCGACGCGCCGGCCTGCGTCATCGTCAAGCACGCCAACCCGTGCGGCGTGGCCGTCGGTGCCGGCAACGGCGACGCCTACGAGCTGGCCTACGCCACCGACCCCACCAGTGCCTTCGGCGGCATCATCGCCTTCAACAAGCCGCTGGATGCGGCCACCGCCAAGGTGATCCTGGACCGCCAGTTCGTCGAAGTGCTGATCGCCCCGGACTACGAGCCGGCCGCGCTGGAATACGCGCAGAAGAAGGCCAACGTGCGCGTGCTGCGCATCCCGCACGGCGACGGCCTGAACAACTTCGACAACAAGCGCGTGGGTTCCGGCCTGCTGCTGCAGTCCTCGGACAACCGCGGCATGACCCGCGACGAACTGAAGGTGGTCAGCAAGCTGGCGCCGACCGACAAGCAGTTCACCGATCTGCTGTTTGCCTGGAAGGTCGCCAAGTTCGTGAAGTCCAACGCGATCGTCTATGCCAAGGACAACCGCACCATCGGTGTCGGCGCCGGCCAGATGAGCCGCGTGTACTCGGCCCGCATCGCCGGCATCAAGGCAGCCGACGCGAACCTGGTGGTGGAAGGTTCGGTGATGGCCTCCGATGCGTTCTTCCCGTTCCGCGACGGCATCGATGCCGCGGCGGCTGCCGGCATCAAGGCGGTGATCCAGCCGGGCGGTTCGATGCGCGATGCCGAAGTGATCGCCGCCGCCGACGAACATGGCCTGGCCATGGTGTTCACCGGCGTGCGCCACTTCCGCCATTGATCCTGGAGCGACACGGATGTCCACAGTTTCGATGAAATCGCTGGCCGCCCTCGCCCTCGCGGGTGCGGCCGTACTGGCGGGCTGCAAGCCTGCTGCCGAGCCCGGCGCGGGCCCGAAGGCAGATGCGCCGGCGGCGGCCCCCGCCTCACCGGCGCAGCATGTCAGCCGCACCGCACGACTGCAGGCTTTCCTGGTCCAGCGCTACGGCAGCAACGCCACGCTCTCCGCTGAATGGCGCGGCCGCTGGACCGACGATGGCGACACCCATGCGGTGGACTGGCAGGTCTGCGCGGAACAACCGGTGGTGAGCGGGGACAGCTGGCAGCAGTTGTTGGCCGTGTGCGGTGCGCTGGTTGATGGCGCGCATATCGACCCGGGAACCATCGAGTTCTTCGTGCTGCGCCCCAAGGGCGATGGCTTCGAGGTGACCAGCGAACTGACCGGCGGGCGCTTTGGCAGCGGTGGCCAGCCCGGCACCGCCAGCATCATCCGCGCCGGCAGTGACTTCTATGGTTTCCGCGTCGAGGACGGCTGGTTCGGGCAGGGTTTCTCGCTGCTCTCGCAGTCGCTGATCCTGCCGGGCCCGAACGGCCTGGTTGCCAGTGGCAGCGTGCGCAGCCATATCGACAATGATGCCCAGTACGAGTGCGACGCCAGCACCGACCCCGACACGGCCAACGACTGCCGCACCCGCCGTTTCAGCATCGATTTCGCACTGCGTTTCGACGACAGCGACCGCAGCGCGCGGGTCTGGCCGCTGCTGATCGAAGAAACCGGCACCACCTGCGGTGGCAAGCAGGTCCGGCAGGAACACCGCTTCACCCTGGACCCGAAGACCTGGGCCTATTCCTTCCCCGAAGCGCTGCGACGCGAAGGCTGCGAGTGAGGTAATCGACCAGCATGAATAGCTTCCTCGGCGAACTGATCCTCTACCGCACCGACGACGGCCGGACGGAGGTCCACCTGCGCGCTGCGGAGGGGACGGTGTGGATGACCCAGGGCGAGATGGCCGAACTGTTTGATACGACCAAACAGAACATCAGCCTGCATGTGCGGAGAATCCTGGAGGAAGGCGAGCTTGCCGCCGATTCAGTTGTCAAGTTTGACTTGACTACTGCTGCCGATGGCAAGCGATACAGGACGCAGCTTTATCGACTTGAACTGATCCTGGCAGTCGGATTCCGGGTCCGGTCACCACGCGGTCGCCAGTTCCGACGCTGGGCAGGCTCAGCACTGGCCGAGTACCTGCTCAAGGGCTTCCTGCTCAACGATGAAAGGCTGAAGGATGCCGAGCGCGCTGACTACTTCAAGGAACTGCTGCGTCGCATCCGCGATATCCGCAGCTCCGAGAAGCGCTTCTACCAGACGCTGCGCGACCTGTTCAAAGCTACCAGCAGCGACTATGACGGTACGGCACAGACGGCCAAAGCGTTCTTCGCCACGATCCAGAACAAGCTTGTCTACGCTGTCACCGGTCGCACCGCCGCGCAGTTGATCGTCGAACGTGCCGATCCGGACTCGGCGACCCTCGGCCTGACCCACTGGAGTGGTGACCGCATCAGGAAGTCCGATGCCTTGGTCTCCAAGAACTATCTGGCGCAACCAGAGCTGGAACAACTCAACCGCTTGGTAACCATGTTCCTGGATTTCGCCGAGGACCGCGCCGAGCGTCGCGTCGAGATGCGGATGTCGGACTGGATTGCTCAGACGGATCGGTTCCTGGACTTCAATGAGCGCGCGATTCTGGAGGGCGCGGGGCAGGTCTCGCACCAACAGATGGCGACAGTCATTGCCGAGCGCTACCGCCAGTTCGACGAACAGCGCCGCAGTGGTGACCGAATCGTGTCCGAGCAGGAAGTAGATGAGGATCTCCGCCAGCTCGAAGCAGAAGCAAAAGCACTCATCGCTGCAGCACCGAAGCGCGAGGATTGAGCAGTACCCCTCCCCCACCACCGTTTTCCTTCCTGATTCCCAGTTCGGATACTTCCCAAATGAAGAAGATTCTTGTCATCGGCTCTGGCGGCCGCGAACACGCCCTGGCATGGAAGCTGGCCCAGTCCTCCCGTGTCACCGAAGTGATCGTGGCGCCCGGCAACGCCGGCACCGCCAGCGAAGACAAGTGCCGCAACGCGGCAGTGAAGGTGACCGATATCGACGGCCTCCTGGCGTTGGCGCAGGCCGAAGGCGTAGCGCTGACCGTGGTCGGCCCGGAAGTGCCGCTGGTGGCCGGCGTGGTCGACCGCTTCCGCGCTGCCGGCCTGCGCATCTTCGGGCCGACGGCTGCCGCCGCGCAGCTGGAAGGCAGCAAGGCCTACGCCAAGGACTTCCTGGCCCGCCACAACATCCCCACCGCCTTCTATGCCGTGCACACCGAGGTGGACGCCGCGCTGGCCTACATCCGCGAGAAGGGCGCACCGATCGTGGTCAAGGCCGATGGCCTTGCCGCTGGCAAGGGCGTGATCGTCGCAATGACCCAGGTCGAAGCCGAAGACGCTGTGCGTGACATGCTCTCGGGCAACGCATTCGGCGATGCCGGTGCCCGCGTGGTGATCGAGGAATTCCTCGACGGCGAGGAGGCCAGCTTCATTTCGATGGTGGACGGCGTGCATGCGCTGCCGATGGCCACCTCGCAGGACCACAAGCGCGTTGGCGACGGCGACACCGGCCCGAACACCGGCGGCATGGGCGCGTACTCGCCGGCCCCGGTGGTGACGCCGGAAGTGCACGCTCGCGTGATGCGCGAGGTGGTGAACCCGACCGTGCAGGGCATGATTGCCGACGGTATCCCGTTCACCGGTTTCCTCTACGCCGGCCTGATGATCGATGCCAGCGGCGCGCCGAAGGTGATCGAATTCAACGTGCGCTTCGGCGACCCGGAAACCCAGCCGGTGATGCTGCGCCTGCAGTCGGATCTGGTGGAGCTGGTGGAAGCCGCCATCGATGGCCGGCTGGACCAGGTGGAAGCGCAGTGGGACCCGCGGCCGTCACTCGGCGTGGTGCTGGCGGCCAGCCCATACCCGGAGTCGCCGATCACCGGTGATGTGATCTCCGGCCTGGACGACGTACCTGCCAGTGCCAAGGTGTTCCATGCCGGTACCACGCTGGACGCGCAGGGCCACGTAGTCAGTGCGGGCGGTCGCGTGCTGTGCGTGGCCGCACTGGGCAACAGCGTGCGCGATGCGCAGGCCAACGCCTATGCCGGCGTGGCCAAGGTCAGCTGGGCCAACGAATTCCACCGCAACGACATCGGTTGGCGCGCGATCGCACGCGAGGGGTGAGGCCGGCATCAGGTTATCCACGCTTGGCGTGGATGGAGGCCCGGCCTTGCCGGGCCTCCTCCCGAATCACTGTCGTTGTATTCAATCAGGTCGCGCCGTGGAAGGCCGCGATTTCCTTGCCCGCGAACTGTCGCACTCGGATCACGCCCAAGACAAAGCGCCTCGTAGATCTTCAAACGAGGCGTATCGATGACGCCATGACCGTGCAGGCTCACAGCAGCGTCGTATATCGCCTCCAGTAGTGTTTCTTTTGCACGCATTCCCTTCCGAGCCATGATGAGTGCACACCTTCTGCGCTGTTTCGCATATCCCAGCAGAATCAGCTCGTCAGTTCGATAGCTGATCGCGTCAGACCATGGCTGCACTGCAGCCACGCATGGCGTGGATCTACTGGTTCTGAATAGCTGGGGTAGATCCACGCCACGCGTGGATTGAACACCCAAAAAAGAAAAGGCCCGGCAGTGCCGGGCCCTTTCATTGCTTCAACGCCAACCCGCCTTACGCGGTGAACAGCGCCTTCATCTTCTTCAGCGCATTGGCTTCAACCTGGCGGATACGCTCGGCCGACACACCGTACTCGTCGGCCAGCTCCTGCAGCGTCACCTTGCTGTCGGCATCCAGCCAGCGGCGGCGGATGATGTCACGCGAACGCGCATCCAGCTCGGCCAAGCCTTCGCGCAGCAGCTGCATCTGGTTGTCTTCGCTGTCGGCACGCTCGTAGGCCATCGACGGGTCTTCGTCATTGGCCACGAGATAAGCGGCCGGCGACGGCGGCGCGTGCTCGTTGTCCTCGTCGGTCGGCGCATCGAAACCGATATCGCGACCGGACAGGCGCGACTCCATTTCCATGACCTCGCGCTCGGACACGTTCAGATCCTTGGCCACCGCGCTGACTTCGGCCGCGTTCATCCAGCCCAGGCGCGTCTTCGACTTGCGCAGGTTGAAGAACAGCTTGCGCTGCGCCTTGGTGGTAGCGACCTTGACGATGCGCCAGTTCTTCAGGATGAACTCGTGCATCTCGGCACGGATCCAGTGCACCGCGAAGGAGACCAGGCGCACGCCCATTTCCGGGTCGAAGCGCTTGACCGCCTTCATCAGGCCGATGTTGCCTTCCTGGATCAGGTCGCCCAGCGCAAGGCCGTAGCCGTTGTAGCCGCGGGCCACGTGCACCACGAAGCGCAGGTGCGAATGCACCAGCTCGCGGGCGGCGTCCAGATCGTTGCCGTCGCGGAAGCGACGGGCCAGGTCCTGTTCGTCATCGACCGACAACACCGGGATCTGGTGCACGGCACCGATGTAGGCGTCCAGCGAACCGAGCGCACTGGGAATCGGGAGATTGTTTGCCACAAGGGCAGTAGAGGTGTTCTGGCTCATAGGCACCCATCTTAGCAGTCCGGGATTTGGACTGCTAAAGGAGGAAAAAGTTCCAGCATCCTATTGATGCAACACTGGTCCCAAACAGAGCCCTACCGTAGCGCGATTTGATGACAGTGGCGAGCACGCTTTTCGGGATTCACAATCCCTTGGAATTCAATCAATTACCCATCGGAAACCGGCGATTTCCGGTCAAGCGGAGCTGAACGGGCCGTCCTGGAGGTCCATTCAGGCCAGGAGACGTTGCCCGGTGTTCAGGCCCGAGGGCTGAGGGTCGCTCCTTTACTACTAAGAAACCCGTTGACAGCCACCCGGCGACATGCTCCGATGCATCAACTAATTCATACGTAGAAGCGCATGGCCCGCCCTGTCTCGCAGAATCCCACCCCCGCCGAGCAGGCCATCCTGGACATCCTCTGGGACAAGGGCGAAGCGTCCGTGCGCGATGTGGCGGATGTGCTCGGCCAACACAAGCCGGTCGCGTACACCACGGTGCTGACCATGTTCAACGTGCTGGCGAAGAAAGGCTTTGTCAGTCATCGCCAGGAAGGTCGCGCCTACATCTATCACGCCACGCTCAGCCGCGAGCAGGCCCGCCGGCAAGCGCTCGACCATCTGCTGCATCAGTTCTTCGACGGCTCACCGAACGTGTTGGCACAGCACCTGGTGGACGAACGCGAAATCGACCGCAACGAACTGCAGGCACTGCAGCAGCGCGTCAGCGATGCCAGGGCCGGGAGGAAGGAATGAACCTCATCGACCTGGCAATGGCATTGGGCGTACGACAGTTGCTGTTGTCCACAATTGTGCTGCTACCCGCGCTGTGGCTGGCACGGCGGCAGGCCCTCAGTGCCGAACAACGCTCCTGGCTGCTGACCGCAGCGATGGCAGCGGCCCTGCTGTTGCCACTCAGCGCGTTCCTGCCGGGCTGGTCGACCACCCTGCCCGCACCGGCACCGCCCGCAGCCGCGTTCCACCCCATGCCCGGCGAAGGGGCAACGGCGGAAGAAGCCATCTTCGAAGCCGGACGACAGCCCGACATCTACTACGTCGAACTGCCGAAAACCCTGCCGACACTGCTTGCACTGCTGTGGCTGCTGGGCACCCTGTGGCTGGGCATGCGCCTGCTGGACGCGATGCTGCACGCACGCCGGCTGCGGCGGCTGGCGCAACCGGCGTCCGCCGGACTGCGCGCGGTCCTGGCCGACATCGTGCCCGCCCACGTAACGATCGCCACCTGCGCCGTCGACGGGCCGATGGTCGTCGGCCTGTGGCACCCGCAGATCCTCCTGCCCCGTCCATTGCTGGCACGGCTGGACAACAACGTGCTGCGCGACATCGTCCGCCACGAGGTTGCACACCTGCAACGGCGCGACCTGTGGACAAGCACGCTGCTGCGGGCGGGAACAGCGCTGTTCTGGTGGAATCCGCTCCTGCACCTTGCCCAGGCACGCCTGGCGGTACTGCGCGAGATGGCCTGTGATGCACGCGCTGCGATGCAGGCACGCGAACCGCTGGACTATGCAGGTTCGCTGCTGGCCAGCGTCGAACAGCTGCAGGCCCTGCGCGAGGAGGCGCCGACGCTTGCACTGGGCATGTTCAGTGCGCGCAGCCAGCTGGCGCAGCGCATTGATCAGCTGGTGGACGCCGGGCCACCCACACCCCGGCACCGCAGCCTGTTGGTGCTGGGCCTGCTGCTTCTGCTGGCCTGCACCGGCACCGCCGTGGCTATCTCACCACGGCTCGCCCCATCACCGGCTGCCAGCGCCTCCGATACGCGCGTCATCAAGCTGTTCCAGGCCGCCAGCACGCATGACGTCGCGCAGGTCCGTCTGTTGGCAGCGGCCGGCGTCGATCTTGATGCGCGCGTGCTCGGTGATGGCACGGCGCTGATCCAGGCCATCCGTGCACGCGATCCGGCGATGGTCGACACGCTGCTGCAACTGGGCGCCGACCCCGATCGTGCCGCGCTGGGCGAAGGCAATCCGTTGATCGTCGCCTCCGCGTTGGGCCTGCAACCCATCGTCGAGCAGCTTGTGCAGGCTGGTGCCGACGTCAACCGGGTCGTGACCTATGACGAGACACCGCTGATAAATGCCTCGCGCGAAGGGCACCTGGTCACCGTGCAGTACCTGCTTGCTCACGGCGCCGACATCAACCTGGGCGTGGAAGCCGACGGCTGGCTGGGGCGCTGGCGGACACCGCTGAACCAGGCCGGCAACGCGGCCGTGCGCGATTACCTGCTGGCGCAGGGCGCCCGCCGCGAACGACGCTGACGCCTCCGCCGCATCGCCTCCTGCGCTGCGGCGGTAACCCGTTCCACCCGCAACGACCGGACGCGACAGGCGTGCGTGGCAACGCGTGCGCCGATCCCGCCCCTCTTCCACTCCTGCAAGGATGTCGATGATGAACCGCCTGTTGCTGTGTTCACTGCTGGTCTGCCTGACCCCGTTCCACGTGATGGCCACTGACGCCAGCGCTGAAGACGCTGCGCGCTTTGCGCAGGCAATGGCCCATGGCCTGCGCCCCAGCACCGCGCAGCTGGGCGCCGCGCTGCCGCAGTGGTCGATCGAAGAACGCCTCGCCCACTACAAGGTACCGGGTACCGCCGTTGCGGTGATCCGCGATGGCAAGGTGGTGTACGCCGCCGGATACGGCCTGCGCCAGGCGGGCACGCGCGACGCGGTGGATGCCGATACCGTGTTCTCGGTCGGCTCGGTCAGCAAAATGGGCACTGCGGCAACCACCCTGAAGCTGGTTGCTGCCGGCAAGGTCTCGCTGGAGGAGAACATCGACCATCGCCTGCGCCGCTGGCACCTGCCTGCCGATTCGCAGGGACAGCACCCGCCGATCAACCTGCGCATGCTGCTCTCGCACACTGCCGGCTTCAACGTGCATGGCTTCCAGGACTACCAGCCCGCCGAACGCCTTCCGACCTTGCTGCAGACACTGGATGGACTGGCGCCTGCAAAGAATGAGCCGGTACGCCTGATCCACGCACCCGGCCAGCAGGTCGACTACTCCGGTGGCGGCTACACGGTGGTGCAGCTGGCGATCGAAGATCTGACCGGCAGAGCATTCGCTGAGGTCGCACAACGCGAGGTTTTCTCGCCACTGGGCATGTCGCGCAGCACGTATCAGAATCCCTTGCCTGCCGGCTACGGCAACGTTGCCCATGCGCACGACAACAAGGGCCTGCCGGAGGCCCTGCCACGCGGCTGGCAGAGCTTTCCAGAACAGGCGGCGTCGGGGCTGTGGACCAGCGCCAATGACATGGGCCTGTTCGTCGCGGCCTTGCTGCGCAGCATCCGCACCAAGGATGGATGGCTGCCGCAGTCGTTGGCCCTGCAGATGGTCAGCGAAGTGGCCCCGGCCGGCCGGGGACTGGGGCCGGAGCTCGCCGGCTACGGCGCCGCCCGGCGCTTCTTCCATAACGGCAGCAACGACAGCTACCACGCCGGTATCGAGGGATATCCGGAAAGCGGCGACGGCTTCGTCATCCTGACCAATGGTGACAACGGGCCGGCGCTTCGCGCAGAAATCCGCAACGCCCTGTCCGATGTGCTCGGCCACAACGCCAAACCACTCATCCGCACATTGGACCCAGCGTTTCTGCGGGACAGCTATCCTCGCTTCAGCGGCCGGTTTGTCCTCGACGATGCGTTGCCGATGGATGTCCGCGGCGGACTGGCCGACTGGTTCGAGGCCCAGACGCTGGACGTGCAGGCGAATGAGGGTGGGCTGGAACTGCGCCTGCCAGGTCGAGACAAGGCCATCGCACTTCAGCCCGTGACGCCGGTGCGCTTCCTGGCCGGCAGCGCAGGTGCGGAACTGCTGTTCCATCGCGGAGGCGACGGTACGGTACAGGCCCTCAGCGTGCTGGCCGATGGTGCGCGTGCGTACTACCGCCGCGACAAAACCCACTGAATCTGCATCGCTCCTCCCTGTGGCATAGGCCGGGCGCGGGCCCGGCTTACGTTCAGAGCGCCGAACGCGGCGGCAGCGACCAGTCGATCGGGGCCTGCCCGCGACGCTGCAGGTACTCGTTGGCCATCGAGAAATGGCGGCAGCCGAGGAAGCCGCGATGGGCCGACAGCGGCGACGGGTGCGGCGACTTCAGCACGCGATGGCGGCGGGTATCGATGACCTTGCCCTTCTGCTGCGCATAGGCGCCCCACAGCATGAACACCAGCCCTTCGCGCTCACGGTTGAGCACGTCCACCACGTGGTCGGTGAAACCTTCCCAGCCACGCCCCTGGTGGGCACCGGCCTGGCCCTCTTCCACCGTCAGCACGGCATTGAGCAGCAGCACGCCGCACTGCGCCCACGGGATCAGGCAGCCATGGTCCGGACGCGGGATACCGAGATCGCTCTCGATCTCCTTGTAGATGTTCAGCAGCGACGGCGGCACCGGCACTCCGGGCGCCACCGAGAAGCTCAGCCCATGCGCCTGACCGCGGCCGTGATACGGGTCCTGGCCGAGGATCACCACCTTCACCCGCTCGAACGGCGTGGCATCGAACGCAGCGAAGATCTGCGGACCGGGCGGGAACACCGCCGCGCCACTGGCCTTGCGCTGGCGCAGGAAGCTGGACAGCTCGCGCATCTGCGGCTGCAGCAGGTAATCACCGACATGCTGCTTCCAGCTCGGTTCCAGCTGGATCGTCGGGGTGTCGGCTACTTCATCCATCATCGAATCAGGGGTCCATCGTTCAATCGGGCCAGCCGCAGCTGGAACAGCACCTTGGTGACCAGCAGCCGTTCTTCGATCGGCTTGAGCACCAGGTCGTTGGCGCCGGACTGCAGCAGCCCGGTCTGGTTGTGCGGATTGCCATCGCCGGTCATCACCAGCACCGGCAGGCGGCGCTTGCCGTAGCCGAAGTCCACGCGCACGCGCTGCACCACGTCGCGGCCGCTCAGTTCACCCTTCAGGGTGACGTCGGTCAGCACCAGGTCGATGCGGTGGCGGCTGCGGCCCAGCGACTCGGCGGTGAGCAGGGTGAACGCCTCTTCGGCGCTGACCACGTGCAGCACATTCAACTGCTGGCGCTCCAGCATGCGCTTGGTGGCCTCGGCCACCACGCGGCTGTCCTCGATATAGAGGATGGTGGCGCCGGGAATGGTCTGCGGCTGCACATAGCCGCGGATGAAGGTCGCCAGTGCCTCATGGCCGAGCGATTTGTCGAAATAGTCGGTGACGTACTCGGTGAAGCGGCGCTGCTCCAGGTGCTGCTGGGCGTCGCCGGAGACCACGATCACCGGTACATAGGCCTGGCCAGCCGCTTCGCGGATCATCCGCGCCAATGCCAGGCCGTCGCCATCACGCAGGGTCAGCGAGGTGGTCACCAGGTCCACCGGACCCTGCGCCAGCGCCTGCTGCGCTTCCTCGATGCTGTCGCAGCCGATCACCTCCACGCCGGGCAGGTCACGCCTCAGCACGTCGGCGATCAGCTTGCGTACCAGCTTCGAGCCATCGACCACCATCACCCGCGTCGCGGGCCCCTCAAGGTGCTTCAACGCTTGCGGTTGCATGCCGGCCTCAGGTGTCGGTCGGTCGGGTCTGGCGCAGGAAATGGCCGGTCACCAGCCACGCTCCCAGCCAGCCCAGCAGCAGCGTGCCGAGCAGGACCAGGCCGCCATGCAGCAGGTCCAGGCCGTGCAGCACGAACGGGCTGCCGTAGCTGCGCGAGAGTTCGGCCAGCGGCATGCGCAGCGCAGCACCGGCGGCGGCGATCAGGGCCAGCGCCACCGCGCCGGCGCCCAGGCCATACCAGGCGCCCAGGTACAGGAACGGACGGCGGATGAAGCCATCGCTGGCACCCAGCAGCTGCAGAACGCCGATCTCTTCACGGCGGGCCTGGATGTCCAGGCGCACGGTGTTGCCGACCACCAATGCGGCACCGACGCCAAGCAGCACCGACAGCACCTGCACCAGCCGCGCGCCAAAGGCGAGCCAGGCATCCAGGCGCTGGCGCCACAGCGCGTCGTGTTGCACCAGGTCGGCCTCGGGCAGGCTTTCCAGCGCGCGCGCCAGGCGCGCATCGTCCTTGCCCTGTCCGGGAGTGATCACCAGCAGCGACGGCAGCGGGTTGTCGTTGAGCGCATCGATCGCCTCGCCGAGGCCGGCATCGCGCAGTTCCTGCAGGCCCTGCTCGGGCGTACGCACGTTCACTTCGGCCACGTCGTCGCGGTCGCGCAGCTGCCCGGCCAGGCGCAGCGCGCCGGGGCCATCGACATTGCCCTTCAGGAACACGTTGATGTCGCGCGACTGCTGCACGCTGCCGGCGAACTGCTTGAGGTTGTCCAGCGCGATCGACAGGCCCAGCGGCAGCGCCAGCGCCAGCGCCATGACCATCACCGTCAGCAGGGTTGCCCACGGCTTGCGGCAGGCGCGGCCGAGGCTGAACACCACGCTGTGCACGTGGTGCTGGAACCAGACGCCCACACGCGACGGGGCGGCGGCTTCGCTGTTTTCGTTCTTCGCCATCGATTACTCCGCCAGGTCCTGCGGCGAGATGTCATCCACCAGCCGGCCGTGGTCAAGGATCAGCACGCGCTTGCGCATGCGGCGCAGCAGCGGCAGGTCGTGACTGACCACCAGCACGCTGGTGCCGCGCGCGGGCAGCTCGGCGAACAGGGCCATGATCTCCGCCGCCAGGGTCGGGTCGAGGTTGCCGGTCGGCTCGTCGGCCACCAGCAGCTTGGGTTCGCCGACGATGGCGCGGGCGATGCCGACGCGCTGCTGCTCGCCGGCGGACAGCTGCGAGGGCAGCGCCTTCTCGCGGTGTCCCAGGCCCATTCGTTCCAGTACCGAGCGCACCCGCTTGTTGATGTCGCCACGGCGGGCGCCGCGCAGGATCAGCGGCAGTGCCACGTTCTCGGCAATCGAGCGGTCCATCAGCAGGCGGTGGTCCTGGTAGACCGCGCCGACCGCGCGACGGTGGCGGGGCACGTCGCCACCGCGCACCTTCAGCAGGTTGCGCTCGTCGAACACCACCGCGCCGCGGCTGGGCCGCTCGTCCAGGTGGATCAACTTGAGCAGGGTGCTCTTGCCCGCACCGGAATGGCCGGTGACGAACAGCATCTCGCCCGGCGCGACCTCGAAGCTGACATCGGTCAGCGCCTCGTGGCCACCGGCGTACTGTTTGCTGACATTGTCGAAGCGCAGGACACTCATGCCCCGATTATGCAGGACCAGCGCCGCCGATCGGTAGCGCCGGGCCATGCCCGGCGGATTTTTCGATCTGCCGCTGCGCTCGCCGGGCATGGCCCGGCGCTACCTGCTGCATCGGTGGGTGCCGACCGTTGGTCGGCACACCGGTCAAGGTCACCCGACCAACGGTCGGGTGCTACCCGCTGATCGGCAGCGCCGATCAGCTGCCCGACAGCATCCGGCGGATCTTGCGGCCGATGCGGGTCAGGAACGAATCACCGGTATCGGCGGCGGTGCGCACCGGCTTGGCCACCACCTGCACCGGGGTAACCGGGCCGGCGCCATTGCCGGCCTTGGCCTGCACGCCTTCGGCGCCTTCGACCGGACGGCCGTGGCGACGACGACGGCGCTTGCGCGGCTTGTGCTCGCCATCCACTGCCACCTCCGGTGCACCTTCGGCACGCGGCGGGCGCGGCGGACGCGGGGCCTGGGCCGCGGCAGCCTCGGCGCCAGCAACCGGGGCGGCGGCAGCCTGCTCGCCTTCCACGCGCGGCTTGCGCGGGCCACGCGGGCGGCGTTCGCCGCTGCGCTCGCCGTCACGACCACTGCGGCCACCGCCACTGCCAGAGCGGCCACCACTACGGCCGCCGCCACGACGCTCTTCTTCGGCGGCGCGGGCTTCGCGCGCTTCACGGAAGATCTGGCCGACGCTCTCGTTGTCCTCGCCGTCCTCGCCTGCCGCCGGGGCCGGGCGTTCCGGGCGCGGCAGCGGGGTCAGCAGTTCCTTGGTGACCGGCTCGGACGGAATCTTCTGCTCGATGTAGGCCTCGATGTCCGGCAGGCCCATCGCGTAGCGCTCGCAGGCGAAGCTGATCGCATCGCCCTCTTCGCCCAGGCGCGCGGTACGGCCGATGCGGTGCACGTAATCTTCAGCGTCGAACGGCAGGTCGTAGTTGTAGACGTACTTGATGCCATCGATGTGCAGGCCGCGCGCGGCCACGTCGGTGGCGACCAGGATTTCCAGCTGGCCCTTCTGGAAGCGGTTGAGCAGGCTCTCGCGCTTCTTCTGCGGCACGTCGCCGGACAGCACGCCGACGCGGTAGCCGGCCTTTTCCAGCGAACGGGCCACGCGCTCGACGAACACCTTGGTGTTGACGAAGACCATGGTGCGGGCGCCTTCGCTGCGCGACAGCAGGCCCAGCAGCAGCGGGATCTTCTCGTCGTCGGCCGGGAAGTAGATGCGCTGGCGCACGCGGGCGGCGGTGATGGTCTCGGCTTCGACCACCAGCTTCTGCGGCTCGTTCATGTGCTCGTAGGCCAGCTCCAGCACGCGGTGGCTGAGGGTGGCACTGAACAGCAGGGTCTGGCGGGTGGTGCGCTCGGGCATGCGGCGCAGCAGGAAGCGGATGTCCTTGATGAAGCCCAGGTCGAACATGCGGTCGGCTTCGTCCAGCACGCAGATCTCGCAGGCGTGCAGCGAGACCACCTTGTGCTGCTTGACGTAGTCGATCAGGCGGCCCGGGGTGGCGATGATCACGTCCACGCCCTGCTGCAGGATCTCGCGCTGCTTGTCGTAGTCGACGCCGCCGTAGACCAGCGCGAAGCGCAGGCCCAGGTCGGAACCGAACTTCACCGCATCCTTGTGGATCTGGATGGCCAGTTCGCGGGTCGGCGCCAGGATCAGCGCACGCGGGTCTTCCGGCTTGCGGTCGGCCAGGGCCGGGCGGGTCAGCAGGCGGTTCACGACAGCGACCAGGAAGGCCAGCGTCTTGCCGGTACCGGTCTGCGCCTGGCCGGCAACATCACCGCCGGGCAGCGCGACCGGCAGGGTCAACGCCTGGATCGGGGTGCAGCGGGTGAATCCGGCTCCTTCAAGGCCAGCCTGCAGGGCCGGATGCAGCTCGAAGGAGGAAAAGGTCAAATCGGTCAGCGGTTTGTCGCTCATGAGTCCGTCTTGGTATGGCCACCGGCCAGCGGGCGGGCGGCACTGCATCGTCTGGGGGCACCGTCGCAAACTGCGGCCCCTGCGGCGGGTCGGCGGGCCGGGACCACCGGGTCCGCGCGCCGCTCAATGTCCCAGTTTAACGCACTCGGGCCGACAAACCGGAATGGCCTGTCTCATGACGCGGAGAGACGCTAACCCTTCACCCAGCAACACCGGGCTTGAACGGCCCTGCAGGGAGCGCTGGTGTCGCCCGCTGCCAGCCCCATGTACAGGAAGACAGTGAAATCCGACACATATCAGGCTTCGAAGCGATCACGATACGCTGGGTTCCAGCCGGCGCCTGTCCCTGCCCTGCGATAGGGGTACACTGCCGGCCGTGAGCGTCCAGGCATCCCGCCGAACGCACCGCGGCAGTGCGCCGCGAGGCAACGACGAGGGTCGCGCCACCGGGCATGGCCCAGTTCACCCACCTCCGGCATGGCCGGGTGCAATCCAAGACGAGAAACCAAGATGAGCGACAAGGTTGTACATGTCGGCGACGCCGACTTTGATAGCGCAGTGCTGAATTCCAAGGAACCGGTGCTGGTCGATTTCTGGGCCGAGTGGTGTGGCCCGTGCAAGATGATCGCCCCGGCGCTGGACGAACTGGCCGATGCCTACCAGGGCCGCGCCAAGATCGCCAAGGTCAACGTCGACCACAACCGTGCGCTGGCCGCCAAGTACCACGTGCGCTCGATCCCGTACCTGGTCGTGTTCAAGGACGGCGAGAAGGTCGGCGAGCAGATCGGTGCGGTGGGCAAGGCCCAGCTGGCCGGCCTGCTGGACAAGGCGTTGGCCTGATCCTGCGTGACCACACCGGCGGCCGCCACCTGCGGCTGCCGGTGGGCGCATACCGCGCCAGCATGAATGCAGTTCCCGGTGACCCTTGCACGGCGCCGCGGGCCGATGATAGTGTCGGCATATCCGGCCGCGTTCGCGTGCCGCACCCTCTGGACGCAGTTTCTTCCAGACCCATTCCCAACGTTCGCCGCCCCAGCCGGGCGCTCGCACCTTCAAGCGAGGAATAACGCTCTTGTCCGATAACACTCCCGAAACCGGCAGCGCCGAAGCGCCCGCCGAAAAGCGCGTGCGCAAGCCCCGCGTAGCCAAGGCTGCCGCTCCGGCCGCCGCCGAAACCAGCGCCGCACCGGCGCAGCCCACCCTGCCGCTGGCAGCCGCGCCCGAAGCGCCGGCACCGGCCGCAGCTGCCCCCGCGCCGAGCGCGCCCGCCGCCGAGGCCCCAGCCAGCAGTGGCGGCGGTGACGGTGGTGAGGGCCGCGAATCCGGCCAGCCGCGGCAGCAGAACCACCAGGGCGGTGGCCAGAACCAGAACCCGTACAACCAGAACCAGCAGGGTCAGGGTCAGGGCAATCGCCGCGACCGTTTCCGCAACCGCCGCGATCGTGATCGCAATGGCGGCGGCGGCGGTGGTCGCTTCCGCGATGACGGCATGCCCAACGACAACGGCGAGCAGCAGCCCTTCGTGCCGCGTCCGCATGCCAGCGTGCCGGAAGGTTTCCCGGTCTACTCGCTGAGCGACCTCAAGCGCATGCCGGCACAGAAGCTGCTGGAGATCGCCGAACAGCTGCAGATCTCCGAAGGCGTGGCGCGCGCGCGCAAGCAGGACGTGATCTTCGCCCTGCTGAAGGTGCTGACCCGCCATGGTGACGGCGTTGCCGCCGACGGCGTGCTGGAAATCCTGCCGGACGGCTTCGGCTTCCTGCGCGCGGCCGAAGCCAGCTACCTGGCCGGCCCGGACGACACGTACATCTCGCCCAGCCAGATCCGCCGCTTCAACCTGCGCACCGGCGACCATCTGTCCGGCCGCATCCGCTTCCCCAAGGACGGCGAGCGCTACTTCGCGCTGTCGATCGTGGACACCATCAACGGTGAGCCGCTGGAAGCATCGAAGAACAAGGTGCTGTTCGAGAACCTGACCGCACTGTTCCCGCGCCGCCGCTTCACCCTGGAGCGTGGCAACGGTTCGTCGGAAGACATCACCGGCCGCATCCTCGACCTGATGGCGCCGCAGGGCAAGGGCCAGCGCTCGCTCATCGTTTCCCAGCCGAAGGCGGGTAAAACGATGATGATGCAGCAGGTGGCCACGGCCATCACCACCAACCATCCGGACGTGCACCTGATCGTGCTGCTGATCGACGAGCGCCCGGAAGAAGTGACCGAAATGCAGCGCACGGTGCGCGGCGAGGTCATCAGCTCGACCTTCGACGAGCCGGCCGCGCGCCACGTGCAGGTGGCCGAAATGGTCATCGAGCGCGCCAAGCGCCTGGTCGAGCACAAGAAGGACGTGGTGATCCTGCTCGACTCGATCACCCGCCTGGCCCGTGCCTACAACAACGTGGTGCCGAGCTCGGGCAAGGTGCTGACCGGTGGTGTGGACGCCAACGCCCTGCACCGTCCGAAGCGCTTCTTCGGTGCCGCGCGTAATGTGGAAGAAGGCGGCAGCCTGACCATCATCGCCACCGCGCTGGTCGACACCGGCTCGAAGATGGACGAGGTGATCTACGAAGAGTTCAAGGGCACCGGCAACAGCGAAGTGCACCTGAGCCGCCGTATCGCTGAAAAGCGCGTGTTCCCGGCCATCGACATCAACCGTTCCGGCACCCGCCGCGAAGACCTGCTGATCGAGCCGGAACTGCTGCAGAAGATCTGGATCCTGCGCAAGCTGCTGCATCCGATGGATGAAATGGCCGCGATGGAGTTCCTGCTCGACAAGATGAAGAACACCAAGTCCAACGACGAGTTCTTCGGTTCGATGAAGCGCTGAGCCCCGGCCCGGTCCTGCATTGGAAGGAAACCTGCCGCTCGCTGCGGCAGGTTTTTTTTTGCCTGCAGGGCGACCCACTTCACTTCGCCGCCGCCGACTTTTGGCGATAATCCGCCAGCCCCCTGCCCGGCCATGCCGGCCTGGCCACCGATTCCCGCTGTCGCCCCTTCCGGAGAACCGGTCGGGTCCAGCCTCCTGCCGGATCCGTCGACGCATGCGAACGCTGTCCCCCCGCCTCAACCTGGGCAAGCTGATCCTCGCCCTGGCCCTGCTCAGCGCCATCATCGCCCTGGCCAATACCCTGCTGGCCAGCTATCGGGTGCAGCGCGACCAGCTGGTCGGCAACACCCTGGAAGCCAACCGCGTCTACGCCACCAAGCTGGCCGAGACCACCCAGAACTTCCTGCTGGCCGCGCAGCAGGAGCTGGCCTATGCCGCCACCCGCCTCGGCCAGGGCGACCTCGATCCGACGCAGGCCCAGGATGAAGCCAGCCGCCTGCAGCTGCAGACCAACAGCTTCAACTCATCGCTGGTGGTGGACGCCGATGGGCTGGTGATCGCCACCTCGCCGCAGACCCTGCAGCTGCAGGGCGAGATACTGCACAGCGTCGGCAACAACGCGGCACTGGCAGCGCGCCAGCCGATGATCAGCGACCCGTACCAGTCGGCCACCGGCAAGCTGCTGGTCTCGCTGTCGCACCCGATCTTCGACCGCCAGGGCCACTATCGCGGTTACGTCAGCGGCACCCTGTACCTGCGCCAGCGCAGCGCGCTGCATACGCTGCTGGGCAAGCACTACTACCGCGACGGCTCCTATCTGTACGTGGTCGACCGCCACGGCCGCCTGCTGTACCACGCCGATGGCGATCGGGTGGGCGACTACGTGGTCGGCAACCCGGCAGTGAAGGCGGTGGTGCGCGGCGAACGCGGTGCGCAGCAGGTACGCAACAACCGTGGCGTGTCGATGCTGGCCGGTTATGCGCCGGTGCCGGCCACCGGCTGGGGCATCATCGCCCAGCGCCCGACCGAATCCACCCTGCAGCCGCTGTCGCGGTTGATGACGGCGGTGATCTGGAATGCGATTCCGCTGGGCCTGCTGTCGCTGCTGGTCACCTGGTGGTTCGCCCGCCGCATCTCGCTGCCGCTATGGCAGCTGGCGCGCAACGTGCAGGGCGGCGAGGACACCGGCAACGCGATCAACCACGTCAGCGGCATCCGCGCCTGGTACTTCGAGGTCGCCCAGCTCAAGCAGGCGGTGCTGCACAGCTTCAACGCGCTGCAGGACCGGATCGGCACGCTCAACCGTGCCAGCCGCACCGATCCGCTGACCGGCCTGCTCAACCGCCGCGGCCTGCAGCAGGCGCTGGATGCGCTGCAGGTGCAGGGCATCCCGTTCGCGATCCTGGCGCTGGACATCGATCGCTTCAAGACGATCAACGATGCCCATGGCCATGACGTCGGTGACGCCGCCATCGTCCACATCGCCGACCAGATGCGCCGCTACTCGCGTGACAGCGACATCCTCTGCCGCGCCGGTGGCGAGGAGTTCCTGCTGTTGCTGCCGGGCATCGGCACCGAATCGGCGCGACAGGCCGGCGAGCGCCTGCGCCAGCACATTGCCGACCATCCGTTCGAACCGGTCGGCACCATCACCGTGTCGTTGGGCGTGGCGCATTTCCCCAGCTTCCATGTCGACGCCGAGCAGGCGCTGCGGCTGGCCGACAAGGCGCTGTACCTGGCCAAGGAACAGGGTCGCAACCGGGTGGTGGTGTACCCGTACGCGGATTGACGCGGAGCCGGGCTGGCCGGCTCCGCAGTGATCGTCAGCCCTGCTCCAGCGGGGTCAGCAGGCGCAGGCCGCGCCTGGCGCCGTCCACCATGTAGATGCCGCCCTCGGGCAGCAGGTCGCTGCCGGCCTGCTCGATCGGGTCCGCCTTGCGCCACGGCACGGTCTGCCGCGGGCCAGGAATGAAGGCACGCCAGCGGCCATAGCGCTCCGCTCCATTGGGATCATCGTTCAGGCCGAAATTCACCGGTATGCGTACCGTCCAGCTGTCGCGGGTGCTGGCCTCGCCGGTGGTCGGTGGGTTGAACGTCCACTTGCGGGCACTGCTGACGGCGGCCTTGGCCAGGATCTCGCGCATCTTGGCGAGGGTGCGCTCGCGTCCGACCACGGTCATGTTCACCTGCTCGGCAACGACATCGGCCACCCTGCCGTCACGCGCGATCTTGACCACCAGCAGCACTTCACCCTGCCCACCGCTCCGATAGACCTCTTCCGGATAACGAGGGGGTGTCATGCGCCCTTGGGTCACCGAATCGGTGGCTTTCTCATCGTACTCGCTGAAATTGACGCTGGTCATGCTGACTTCGTAGCCACCATCGGCCATGGCCTTGCCCCGCAGGCGCACCCGCAATGGTGCACGCGCCGCCACCGCCTTGCCATCGCGCAGGGTGGGTTCGAAGCGCCAGCCACCAATGGTGCCCTCCACGAAGGACGCGATGCTCGGAGACAGCATCGACTTCTGGTCCAGTACCAGCGAACTGACCGCGCCCTCGGGCGTGACCTCGATATGGCCAGAGAGCACCATGCTCATCTCCGCGGTGGCACGCACCGCGCGCGTGGTCTGCGCGCTGGCGTCGCCAGCAAGCAGGGGAGCGCCGGCACCAACGGCCAACGCGAGAGCGAGGAACAGGGGGGGACGCATCATTGCCGGATCCTTGGTGATGAGCGCTGAGCGTAGCGCAGTCTTCACACCCGGGACAGCTCGGCCCGGCTACGCCAGCCGGTGCGCGCCAGCATAGGGTGGCGTATCCGGATAATCCGCGCGGGCGAAGCGTTCCTGCAGACCCTGCCACCACGCCGGATCGAACAGATGCCGGTAGTGCTCGCGTACCGCCGCCAGCTCGCCGGCAGGCAGGCCCATGAACGGGCCGAAGCGCTCGGGAAACACATCGCGCGGCCCCACATGGAACCAGGGCTCGTCGGCCATGGCCTCCTCCGGCGTGCGCGGGTGCGGCCAGGCACGGAACACGCAGTCACTGACCAGGCAGAGCTCGTCGTAGTCGTAGAACACCGCACGGCCATGCCGCGAGACGCCGAAGTTCTTCGGCAGCATGTCGCCGGGGAAGATGTTGTTGCGCGCCATGTCGGTGATTGCCTGCGCGTAGTCGAGCACCGCCGCGCGCACCGCCTCCCCGCCCTGCTCACGCAGGTAGAGGTTCAACGGGCGGAAGCGGCGCTGCACGTAGCACAGGTTGATCTCGACCTCGTCACCATCCAGCCGCACGCTCTGCGCGCACTGCTGCAGCAGTTCCTCCAGCAATGCCGGAGCGAAGCGGTCACGTGGGAAGCGCAGGTGGCGATACGGTTGTGCGTCCAGCAGGCGACCGACACGATCGAGGTTGAACACCAGCGCATACTTTTCTTCCACCTGCTGCCGCGACATCGCCTTGGGCCAGGCGAAGCGGTCGCGGATCAGCTTGAACACCAGCGGGTAGCTGGGCAGGGTGAACACCGCCATGACCATGCCCGGCGTGCCTTCGGCATGCACCAGGCGTTCCTGCGGATGCTCGTTGAAGTGGCGGAAGAAGGTTCGGTAGCGCTCGGTCTTGCCCTGCTTGGCCCGGCCCAGCACCGTGTAGATCTCGTCGATCGGCTTGCCCGGCAGCAGGCTGCGCAGGAACACCACGGCATCGCCGACCGTGGCCAGATTAGCCTGGAAATAACTGCGTGACACGCCGAACAGGTGGGCGACATCGCGGCGCCGGGTCAGTACCGCATCGGCACGCAGGCCACGCTCGTCATTGACCAGGGCGATCACGCACGGCGAGAAGCGATGCTCGCCGAACACCCGGCCGACCAGATAAGCACGGCGCTCGCGGTAGAACACGGTATCCAATAGCTCGATGCTGCGCACCGGCGTGTCGCCCCAATGCGTGAGGTCATCCTGCAGGCGTACGGCGATCGCTGCCGCACAGCGCAGCTGGTGAGCATAGGGAATATCGAAGCGGTAATCGGCCAGTACCCTCTGCAGCGCCTCCACCGGTCGCGTCGGCGAGACGGCATAGGTATGCCGGGCGACCGGATGGGTGATGGCATCGGACGGTTCGACATCAAAAGCAATGAACTCCAGCGCCGGATCCACGCCACGAGTGGCGAACAGCCGCCGCGACAACGTGTTGTAGAAGGTCTTGTACAGCTCAGCGTCGATCAGCCCCTGCAGCAGCGCGCTGTACTCCGCGTGCACCTGCAGCCACAGCGCGCGCTCGCCGATCACCTCACCGGCCAGGCGACGCAGCGCGTCCATCTGTTCGGCGATGCACAGGTCGTACAGGGCAATGCGCTCGACCGCATCCTGGCGGGCACCAGCCCAGTCGCGCTGCTCGAAACGCAGGCGGGCGCGAGCGGTGATCGCCGCGAAGCGGGCGTGGTAATCCTCGAAACCATCGCGGATGGCGCCGGCGATGCGCGGCGCCAGTACGGTTGCGATGACAGGCTGGGACATGCACGGCTCGGCAGGGAGACGGGTATCCACCATACGCCGGCGTGTGTGATGCCGTCGAGCGCAGAGGTAGTGCCGGCCGCTGGCCGGCAGCCCCTGGACCGCCGGTGGATCCATGCAGATGCCGGCCAGCGGCCGGCACTACCGGCTCAGATCGCCAGTTCGGCCTCCACGTCCTGCACCTTGCGCCGGGCCAGCGCCAGGTTGGATTTGGTCCGGTCCAGCACGATGTAGAAGAACAGGCCCTGCTTCTTCGCCACCGGACGCATGATGTGGTACGCCTTGCCCAGCGAGATCAGGATGTCCTCGATGCTGTCGTTGAGGTTCAGCGACGCGGCGGTCTTCATCTTGGCGCGGATCACTTCGGTGTTGCCGGCGGCGGCCACTTCCATGTCCATGCCGGCACCGGCCTCGCCCAGCAGCATGCCGCTCTCGTAGTCGACCAACGCTACTGCCTGCGCGCCGTCGATGCCCATCAGTGCGTTCAACGATTCATTCAATCCAGCCACGTCGCACCCCTTGTCGATGTTGGTTCGAGCCCCTCGTTCCCCTGCGGCCGGGCTCACGATCCGCCGAGTTCGGCCAGGATCGCCTGGCCACATTCCCTGCTCTGCCACAGCACCTGGCCGATCACGCTGCGCTGGTCGCAGGCCGCCATCAGCAGCAGCGGTGCGCGCCCTTCAGCCTGGATCGCCAGCATCAGCACCTTGCCGCCCGCCGCTTCCAGCATCAGCGTCTGCAGATCGCCCAGCAGCAGTTCGCGGCCCACTGCCGCGGCCAGCGCCAGCATCGCGCTGGTCATCGCCGCCAGCCGCTCGCCGCGCCCTTCGGCACCGGCACTCACCAGCGCAAAACCATCGACGCTGGCCAGCACGACCGTGCGCACGCCTTCAACACGCTGCAGCAGATCCTGCAGCAAGGGCTGCAGGCGCTCTCGCTGGCCGGCATCAGGCAGTACCGCCGCCTGCCCGTCAGCCATGCGCAACCACCAGCGCGTGCGCTTCCATTTCGCTCATCAGCACATCCATCAGCAGCAATCCCTGTTCGCGGTCGCGGGCATCCACCGCCAGCAGCGGCAGCGGTTGGTCGTCCAGGCTGGCGCGGGCACTCCAATCGTCCAGCAACGCATCCGGCATCTGGTCGAGGTGAGTCACTGCCACCACCAGCGCCAGCCCACCTGCGAAGGGCCGCAGCACCTGCAGGTAGGCATCCAGCTCGGCCGCCACGCCCGCGCGGCGCGCATCCAGCAGCAGCACCGCACCACGCGCGCCCTGCAACAGGATCGGCCACAGGAAATCAAAACGTTGCTGCCCAGGCGTTCCGTACAGGCGCAGGCGCTCGCCGTTGGGCAGGTCGATATCGGCATAGTCCAGCGCTACGGTGGTCGAGGCCTTGTCCGCACCCATACGGTCACTGTTGGCAACGTCGGTGTCGATCACCGCACCGGCGGCAATACTGCGCACCAGGGTCGACTTGCCGCTGCCCATCCCGCCCAGCACCACCACCTTGTGCTCACGCATTGCGCTCGCCCCCGCGCAGGTGCCGCCACAAGCGGGCCAACAGGCCGCTATCGGTTCCGTTGCTGCGCATCGACACTACCGGTGCGGCCGGCGCCAGCTGCAGCTGTGCATAGCCGCACAGGTAGGCGGCATGGATGAAATCGCGCACCGCCGCAGCCGGCAGCTCGAGCAGCATCGCGCACTCTTCAACCGTGCACGCGCGCTTGAGCAGCAACGAGCACAGGCGGAAGCCATCGTGGTCGTGCCCCAGCACGCGGAAGTCCGGCCAGCGCAGCAGCTTCACCGACGCGCTGCGCAGGCGTTCATCCAGCACCTGCCAATGGCGGCTGCGCTGCGCCCATTGCCACAACAGCGGCCGCAGCGGTTGGCGCGGCCGCTCGCCGGCCAGCGCCTGCAGGCGCGCCGGCGTCAACGCATCCAGCTGCAGGCGTTCGAAGCCATCGGCAAGACGTTCCACGAGGGCGGCCGCCGGCTCCTGCAGCAGCACCGCCTGGTCGTGTTCCAGATCCATCAGCAGCAAGGGCTCGCCGGCATCGCCGAGCAAGGCCTGTCCCTGCCGCAGCGGCAAGCGTTCGCGCAGCAGGCGGGTGATGGCATGCGCGCCATCGGCCAGGCGGATCGGTGCAGGTGCGTGCATGGCCAGGGGCTCCACTGCCAACTGCATGCCGCGCAATGCGCGGCCGATGGCACCGTCATCAAGTACATCCTGGTGGCCATCGCCGTCACGCAGCTGGCCACCCAGGTCCTCGATCCAGCACTGCAGGCGCGGGCGTTGCTGGCGCATGCGCTGGGCCGCATTGCGCAGCGCCGGGGTATCGCGGATGACCAGCAGGTCACAGTCGTCCAGGTCCTGGCTGCGGCGGATCTGGCCATCGGGCAAGGCCGAGGCCAACCGCAGCCGCTGCAACAGGGCGTGCTCACCCTGGATGTCGGTTCCCACTACCAGCACGCGTGCCATCGGTGTTCCCCGTGCGACCACCTCCCCGGTGGTCTCGCGTCGCCAAGGCTAGGGCATCGCCAACGGCGGCCGTCGTGATCGACTGCTCAGATCGAGGGCGCTTGCAGATTCACTCTTATCGGTTCTGCGACGGCTATCGTGGGCAAGTTTCATGCCCCTTTGACGGCATTCCGACAGCCGATGGACGTCACGCTTTCCGGCTGGGGTCGGATCCCTCTGCGGTGCAGAGGGATCCGACCCCAGAGCCCACCGCGGCCCGCAAAAAAACCCGCGCCGAAGCGCGGGTTCCTGTGTCACGGCCGAGCGGCGCTGGATCAGCCGCGCAGCTGCTCCAGTGCGGCGTTGAAGGTCGCACTCGGGCGCATTGCGGCCGCGGCCTTGGCCACGTCCGGGCGGTAGTAGCCGCCGATGTCCACGGCCTTGCCCTGCACCGCGATCAGCTCATCGACGATCTTCTGCTCGTTGTCGGTCAGCGCCTTGGCCAGCGGGGCGAAGCGTGCCTTCAGTGCGGCGTCTTCGTCCTGCGCGGCCAGCGCCTGCGCCCAGTACAGCGCGATGTAGAAGTGGCTGCCGCGGTTGTCGATGCCACCCAGCTTGCGCGACGGCGACTTGTCGTTGTCCAGGAACTGGCCGTTGGCTTCGTCCAGCGCCTTGGCCAGCACGCGGGCTGCGGCGTTGTCGTAGCGGTTGCCCAGGTGTTCCAGCGACGCGGCCAGGGCCAGGAATTCGCCCAGCGAATCCCAGCGCAGGTAGTCCTCTTCAACGAACTGCTGCACGTGCTTCGGGGCCGAACCACCGGCGCCGGTCTCGAACAGGCCGCCACCAGCCATCAGCGGCACGATCGACAGCATCTTGGCGCTGGTGCCCAGCTCCATGATCGGGAACAGGTCGGTGAGGTAATCGCGCAGCACGTTGCCGGTCACCGAGATGGTGTCCTCGCCCTTGCGGATACGGTCCAGCGAGAACGCGGTGGCTTCCACCGGCGGCAGGATGCGGATATCCAGGCCGCTGGTGTCGTGGTCCTTCAGGTACTGCTCGACCTTTGCGATGACCTGCGCGTCGTGGGCGCGGGCGGCATCCAGCCAGAACACGGCCGGGGTGCTGCTCAGGCGGGCGCGTTCGACGGCCAGCTTGACCCAGTCCTGGATCGGCGCGTCCTTGGTCTGGCACATGCGCCAGATGTCACCGGCTTCCACGGCGTGCTCGAACACCACGGTGCCGGCATCATCGGTGACCTTGACCACGCCGTCGGCGGCGATCTGGAAGGTCTTGTCGTGCGAGCCGTACTCTTCGGCCTTCTGTGCCATCAGGCCGACGTTCGGCACCGAGCCCATGGTGGCCGGATTGAACGCACCGTGCGCCTTGCAGTCGTCGATGACGGCCTGGTACACGCCGGCGTAGCAGCGATCGGGAATGACCGCCTTGGTGTCCTGCAGCTTGCCTTCGGCGTTCCACATCTTGCCGGAGTCGCGGATCATCGCCGGCATCGAGGCGTCGACGATCACGTCGCTCGGCACGTGCAGGTTGGTGATGCCCTTGTCCGAGTTGACCATGGCCACGCCCGGACGCTGTGCGTACTCGGCGGCGAGGTCGGCTTCGATCGCAGCGCGGGTGGCTTCCGGCAGCGACGGCAGGCGTGCGGCCAGGTCACCGATGCCGTTGTTCGCATCGAAACCGGCCTGCTTGAGCACGTCGGCGTGCTTGGCCAGCACGTCCTTGTAGAACTCGTTGACCGCCACGCCGAACATGATCGGATCGGAGACCTTCATCATGGTCGCCTTCAGGTGCAGCGAGAACAGCACGCCCTGGGCCTTGGCATCGGCGATCTGCCCGCCGATGAAGGCGGCCAGTGCCTTGCGGCTCATGACGGCGGCGTCGACGATTTCACCGGCCTTGACCGCGGTCTTTTCCTTCAGCACGACGGTGCTGCCGTCCTTGCCGTGGAAGGTGATCTTCAGCGAACCGGCGTTGGCCAGGGTGGCCGACTTTTCGCTGCCGTAGAAATCACCGGCGGCCATGTGCGCGACGTGCGACTTCGAATCCGAGGCCCAGGCGCCCATGCGGTGCGGGTGTTTGCGCGCATAGTTCTTCACCGACAGCGGTGCGCGGCGGTCGGAGTTGCCTTCGCGCAGCACCGGGTTCACCGCGCTGCCCTTGACCTTGTCATAGCGCGCCTTGTAGTCGCGCTGCTGGTCGTCAGCCGGGGTTTCCGGGTAATCCGGCAGCGGATAGCCCTGGTCCTGCAGTTCCTTGATGGCCGCCTTCAGCTGCGGCACCGAGGCGGAGATGTTCGGCAGCTTGATGATGTTGGCGTCCGGGGTGGTCGCCAGCTGGCCCAGCTCGGCCAGGTCGTCGCTGACCTTCTGCGCGTCGCTCAGCAGTTCCGGGAACAGCGACAGGATGCGACCGGACAGCGAGATGTCGCGGGTTTCCACCGCGATGCCGGCGGTGGAGGTATAGGCGTCGACGATCGGCAGCAGCGACTGGGTGGCCAGGAACGGTGCTTCGTCGGTCAGCGTGTAGAGGATCTTGGACATGGGGGACTTGGACTCTGTAGCAGTGCTCAGGGGAAGGCCGGCGCCAGCGCCGGGCCACGTGCAACCGTGTCACTTCCCCCGCCGCCGTCAGGGTGGGCGCGCGGCGGGGAAACCCCTGCATTGTCGCGTTTTCAGCCGCGCGGGGCAAAGCCGCGCCATACGCGCCGGTACTGCAACGCAGTGATTCGTTCGGCCGGGCTTGTGCGGCGATGATGCGTTCCCAGCAGACCCACGTCATGCGTGGATGAGGAAGAACCCGCCGTTTCAGTAGATCCACGCCACGCGTGGATGAGACTCCGCCATCGCGCAAAAAAAAGACGCAGCCTCGCGGCTGCGTCCATCGTGAGCCCTGCCGGGAGAGAGTCGGCAGGACTTACTTGACCTCGAACTCCTGCGGCGTTCCGGCCGCCTTGCCATCGACGGTGACTTCGGCGCGGTACTTGCCGGCCGGCCAGCCCTTTGCATTCTTGAAGGTGACGTTGGTGGTTTCCGCACCGCTGGTGTTCAGGGTCGCGTTCTGTTCGCCGGCCACCTGGCCGTCCTGGAAGGTCAGCTTGGCGCCGACATTCACGTTGTTGGCGGCACCGTCGGTCTTGACCGAGACGATGACGTCATCCTTCGGAGCGAACAGTGCCGCCGTTGCAACCGACTTGTCGGCGGCAGCGGTCTTGCCCACGGTGACCGCCGAGACGCTGACAGCAGCGGCCTCAGCCATCGGCGGCGGTGCGCCGGTCATCGGCGCCGGTGCCGGCTCGGCCGGAGCGGTTGCGGCGGGCGCGGCATTGCTGTCGGTCGACTCTTCTTTCTTCTTGCAACCAACCAAGGCAACGCTGCCCAGCAGGGCGGCGATCAGGGCGGTCTGGAGCGGGGTGGTCTTGATCATTCGGGGTTCCTCCCAGGGATTGTCGGACGGCGTTCGGCCGGCTTACTTCGGCGGCAGTTTCAGGGTCTGGCCCGGGAAGATCTTGTCCGGGTCGTCAAGCACATCGCGATTGGCTTCGAAGATCTTCTTCCAGGCATTGGCGTCGCCCAGATGCTGCTTGGCGATCTTCGACAACGAGTCACCCTTCTGCACGGTGTAGGTGCCGCCGCTGACGACGTCTGCGGTGCTGTCCACCGAAGCGCTGACGCCAGAGAAGTCCGCCTTCGGCACCTGCTCGGCGGTACTGTCGACACTGCCACTGACGCCGGAGAAATCGGCTTTCTTCTCGGTACTCATCCACAACTCCCGTCTGCATGACTACGTGGTTCGCACGGTGCCATGGAGGTTGTTAAATGGGGATGGTGCAGATGTGAAGCCGCCCCCGGGACGGCTGAACAATCGGGTCTCAAGCGGTAGGCCGGGCCAGGCCCGGCGGCTTTGGCTCTGGCCGCTGCCTCGCCGGGCATGGCCCGGCGCTACCTGTGACAGAGCGGCCCCACGGTAGTGCCGGCCGCTGGCCGGCTTGGCCTGCACGCGGGTTCCACGCGGTTGCCGGCCAGCGGCCGGCACTACCCGTAACCGCCTGAGGCGGTTACTGGCGCAGTTCGCGGTAGGTCGCAGCCGGGGCGGCGATGCCAGGGCTGGCGCGCCAGGGGTTGATGTCCAGGCCACCACGACGGGTATAGCGGGCCTCCACCTCCAGCCATTGCGGCTGGCAGCGCGCGGACACTTCGCTGAAGATCCGCTCAACGCACTGCTCGTGGAACTCGGCGTGTTCGCGGTAGCTGACCAGGTAGCGCAGCAGGCCCGCGCGATCGATCTTCGGCCCGCAGTAACGCAGGCTGACCGTGGCCCAGTCCGGCTGGCCGGTCACCGGGCAGTTCGACTTCAGCAGTGCCGAGACCAGCGTCTCCTCCACCACCTGGCTGGTATCAGCCGCAAGGAAGTCCGCCTGCGGCGGGCCGTAGCAGTCGATGTCCACGTCCAGCCCGTCGATGGATTCGCCCAGCGGCGTCTCGCGCAGGCCCGGCAAACCGAACGCGACCTGGACCGGCGCACCGGCACACGCCGACAGATCGGTCACCAGGCGTTCGCGCAGTGCCTCGGCGCTGTCGATACGGGTGCTGTTGAGGGAGTTGAGGTACAGCTTGAACGACTTCGATTCGATCAGCCGCGGCGAGGTGCACGGCACCTGCACGGTGGCGACGGCGACCTGCGGCTTGCCACGCGGGTCGAGCCAGCTCAGCTCGAAGGCATGCCAGCGGTCGTGGCCGACGAACGGCAGCGCGGCGTCATCGAGGCCGATCTCGGCGCGGGCACCGCTGCGCGGGATGGGAAACAGCAGGCCGGGATCGTACTGCGACGGGTAACTGACCTCGCGACCGAGGCTGGAATCCTGGGGGGTGTTCATGGGGGTCATTGTATCGCGCGGAGGGCGGGCCTTCGGCCGGGCCGGCCAACGGCGGAGCCCCTCCGTGGTGGTTGTGTTGGATGGTCGCGAAAGGCGGTCTATCGGCCTGGCCGGGTGGGCAGGCGGGTCGGGGGACGCCGTTAACCCGTCCTTGGGGGCTTGGCCGCGGCATCCATGCCGCGGACACCCCCGCCCCGCCTACCCACCCGGCCCCTGACAGTTCCCTGCACGCGGCCACCACCACGGGAAAGATCAGAAAAATCAAAATCAAAAGCCAATCCTTCAGACATTCCGGATGTCTGCCCGTGTCGACCAAGGTCGACACCCACCAACAGCCGCGTGAACCTGTCGGGGGCGGGGCGGTGTGGGCCTGCAGGACCGTTGGCGCCATGGATGGCGCCATCGAGCCCCCATGGACGGGTTTACGGCGTGTCCTGCAGGCCCACACCGCCCCGCCCAACCAGCAGAAATCCAGCACCGCTTTTGACGTTGACGTTGATTCAAGCGGGTGCAGGGCTGGAAGCCCTGCCGGAAACCCTCAGCCAGCAGGAGTGCCGGCACCGTTCAAGTAATCCAGGCTCACCTGCAGCAGCGCGCGCAATCCCACATCCAGCGCCTTCTCGTCCAGCAGGAACTTCGGCGAATGGTTCGCCGGTGCCGTCGCCGGATCGATGCCCACGCTGGTCGAACCGACGAAGAAGAACATCCCCGGCACTTCCTTCGCGTACAGCGAGAAATCCTCCGCGCCCATCTGCAGCGGCGGCTCGTACACGTTGTCCTTGCCCACCACCGCCTGCAGGCTCGGCAGCATCTTCGCGGTCAGCGCCGGGTCGTTCACCGTGGCCGGGTTGCCTTCAGACTCGTAGATGTCGGTCACCGCCTTGGCACCGTGCGCGGCGGCAGTGTGCTCGGCCACGTTGCGCAGGTCGGCGAAGATCTGCTGGCGCATGCCTTCATCGAAGGTGCGGATGGTGCCGACCATCTCCACTTCATCGGGAATGATGTTGTAGCGGATGCCGCCGTTGATCGCGCCGAAGGTCAGTACCGCCGGCTGCTTGGACAGGTTGGCGCGGCGGCTGACGATGGTCTGCGCGGTGCCGACCAGGTCGGCGGTGGCCACGATCGGATCAACACCATTCCACGGCGCCGAGCCATGCGTCTGCCGACCGATCACCTTGATCCCGAAACGATCCGAAGCCGCCATCAACGGGCCGCCGCGCACCGCGATCTGCCCGGCCTGCACGCTGGAGAACACATGCAGGCCGAACACGGCTTCCGGCTTGAAGTCGGCGAACAGGCCTTCCTTCAGCATCAGGGCAGCACCACCCTCTTCCGGCGGCGGCGCGCCTTCCTCGGCCGGCTGGAAGATCAGCATCACCTGGCCCGGCAGGTCTTTCTTCATCGACACCAACGCTTCGGCCACGCCGAGCAGGGTGGCGGTGTGCGCATCATGGCCACAGGCATGCATCACGCCAACGGTCTGCCCGCGGTACTGGTCGGTGGCCTTGGAGGCGAACGGCAGGCCGGTCTGTTCGGTCACCGGCAGCGCGTCCATGTCCGCACGCAGGGCGATCTTCGGCCCGGGCTTGCCACCTTCAATGATCGCCACCACGCCGTGGTGGGCGATGCCGGTCTTCGGCTTCAGGCCCATCGCACGGAGGCGCTTGGCGACCTCGGCCGAGGTGCGCACCTCACGGTTGGACAGCTCCGGGTGCTGGTGGAAGTCGCGCCGCCACTCCACCACCTTGGCCTGCAGCCGCTGGGCGGCGGCGGTCACTTCCGGGCGCTGCGCGTCCTGGGCGTGGGCGAGGGCCGGCAAGGCCAGCAGCAGGGCGGACAGCAGCAACGAACGGCGCATCACGATCTCCACGGCAGGGGGTTCCAGCTGAATGTAGGGCAACACCGCCGTCACGGGAACCTCCGCGGCCGGATCCGGTCTTAGCGCCCGTCCCATCCGTCATGCAGGAAACGTGATGTGGCGCAGGTATGCTTTGCGCATTGCCAACCGGGGCCGTGCCCCGTCCAGCCCTCTTGGAGTCCTTGAATGTCACGTGTTTGGAAGATCGTGCTGCTGGTCGTGGCGGTACTGGTGCTGGCCGTGGTCGGCCTGCGCGTACTCGGCGGGGGCAAGGACAAGGCCGGTGGCCCGGCGGCAGCTGCGCGCCAGGGCGGTGAAGACCCGGATGCCGGCCCGGTGCCGGTGACCGTGGTGGATGCGGCACGCCAGGACGTGCCGGTCTATGCCAGCGCGCTGGGTACGGTGACCGCAATGAACACCGTCACCGTCAGCCCGCAGGTTGGCGGCCAGCTGATGAGCCTGAATTTCCGCGAAGGCCAGGAAGTGAAGAAGGGCGATGTGCTGGCGGTGATCGACCCGCGCACCGCCCAGGCCAGCTACGACCAGGCGGTGGCATCCAAGCGCCAGAACGAGGCGCTGCTGGCCACCGCGCGTTCCAACTACCAGCGCTCGAACGCGCCGGAGTATCGCCAGTTCGTCGCCAAGACCGATCTGGATACACAGCGAAACCAAGTGGCACAGTACGAAAGCGCAGTCGCGGCGAACGAGGCCAGCATGCGCTCGACGCAGGTGCAGCTGCAGTACACCAAGGTCACCGCGCCGATCACCGGCATCGCCGGCATCCGTGCGGTCGACGCCGGCAACGTGGTCAACGCCGGCACCGCACTGGTCACGCTGACCCAGATCCATCCGATCCACGTGCTGTTCAACCTGCCCGAGCGCCAGCTCGGCGATGTGCGCCAGGCGCAGGCCGCCGGTGCGGTACCTGTCGCGGCACTGGACCGCGCCGATTCGCATGTGCTGTCCGGCGACGGCAAGCTCGACGTGGTCGACAACCTGATCAGTGCCGACAGCGGCACGTTCAAGGCGCGCGCGATCTTCGACAACACCGACAACGGCCTGTGGCCGGGCCAGTTCGTCAACGTACGCATGCAGCTGCGCACGATTGCCGGCGGCGTGGTCATTCCGACCCAGGCCGTGCTGCGTGGCCCGGACGGCGAGTACGTCTATGTGGTGCAGGGCGACAACACAGTGAAGATGCAGACCGTGCGCAGCGGCGTGGAAGTGGGCGACAGCCAGGTGCAGATCGCCGAAGGCCTGAAGGGCGGCGAGCGGGTGGTCAGTGAAGGCCAGTTCCGCTTGAAGCCGGGCAGCAAGGTCACCGCGCTGAAGCCGGGCGAAACCCCGGCGGTGCCGACCGAAGCCGAGCTGAAGGCGGCCGAGCAGAAGAACGGCGGCGGTGGCCGTCGTGGCGGCGGCCCGCGCTGAGCGCAGGCTACCGACCTCCCTCGCGCCGGCAAGCCTGCCGGCGCTGCCATTGAAGTGCCAGCAAGGATCAGTCCGTGGGCTTTTCGACGATCTTCATCCGCCGTCCCATCGCCACCTCGCTGCTGATGGCGGGCCTGTTGCTGCTGGGCATCCTGGGTTACCGCAAGCTGCCGGTGTCGGCGCTGCCGGAAATCGATGCGCCCAGCCTGGTGGTCACCACCCAGTACCCGGGTGCCAACGCAACCACGATGGCCTCGCTGGTCACCACGCCGCTGGAGCGCCAGTTCGGGCAGATCTCCGGGCTGGAGCTGATGACCTCCGACTCGTCGGCCGGGTTGTCCACGATCATCCTGCAGTTCTCGATGGACCGCGACATCGACATCGCCGCGCAGGACGTGCAGGCGGCGATCCGCCAGGCCACCCTGCCCTCGTCGCTGCCCTACCAGCCGGTCTACAACCGGGTGAATCCGGCGGACGCGGCAATCGTCACCCTGAAACTAACCTCGGACACGCGCCCGCTGCGCGACGTCAACAACTACGCCGACTCGATCCTCGCCCAGCGCCTGTCGCAGGTGCAGGGCGTGGGCCTGGTCTCGATCGCCGGCAACGTGCGCCCGGCCGTGCGCATCCAGGTCAATCCGGCGCAGCTGTCGAACATGGGCCTGACCCTGGAGCAGCTGCGCAGCGCGCTGACCCAGGCCAACGTCAACGCACCGAAGGGTTCGTTGAACGGCAAGACCCAGTCCTACAGCATCGGCACCAACGACCAGCTGTCCAGCGCCGCCGAGTACCGCGACACCATCATCAGCTACAAGAACGGACGTCCGGTGCGCCTGTCGGACGTAGCCCAGGTGATCGATGGCGTTGAGAACGATCAGCTGGCCGCCTGGGCCGATGGCAAGCCGGCGGTGCTGCTGGAAGTGCGTCGGCAGCCCGGCGCCAACATCGTGCAGACCGTCGAGCGCATCCGCGCCCTGCTGCCGCAGCTGCAGGGCGTGCTGCCGGCCGACGTGCACCTGGAGATCTTCAACGACCGTACCGAGACCATCCGTGCCTCGGTGCATGAAGTGCAGTTCACTCTGATCCTGACCATCGGCCTGGTGGTGGCGGTGATCTTCGTGTTCCTGCGCCGGCTGTGGGCCACGATCATTCCCTCGGTGGCGGTGCCGCTGTCGCTGGCCGGCACCTTCGCGGTGATGGCCTTCGCCGGCATGTCGCTGGATAACCTGTCGCTGATGGCACTGGTGGTGGCCACCGGCTTCGTGGTCGACGATGCGATCGTGATGATCGAGAACATCGTGCGTTACATCGAGCAGGGCAAGAGTGGCAAGGAAGCGGCCGAAATCGGTGCGCGCCAGATCGGCTTCACCGTGCTGTCGCTGACCGTTTCGCTGGTGGCGGTGTTCCTGCCGCTGCTGCTGATGCCCGGCGTCACCGGCCGCCTGTTCCATGAGTTCGCGTGGGTGCTGAGCATCGCCGTCGTGCTGTCGATGCTGATCTCGCTGACGCTGACCCCGATGATGTGTGCCTACCTGCTCAAGCCCGACGCCCTGCCCGAAGGCGAGGACGCGCATGAGCGCGCGGCGGCGGCCGGCAAGCAGAACCTGTGGACGCGCACCGTCGGCCTGTACGAGCGCAGCCTGGACTGGGTGCTGGACCACCAGCGCCTGACCCTGGCCGTGGCCGGCGGCGCACTGGTGCTGACCGTGCTGCTGTACGTGCTGATTCCCAAGGGCCTGCTGCCCGAACAGGACACCGGCCTGATCACCGGCGTGGTCCAGGCCGACCAGAACATCGCCTTCCCGCAGATGGAGCAGCGCACCAAGCAGGTCGCTGAGGCCCTGCGCCAGGACCCGGACGTGACCGGCGTGTCGGCGTTCATCGGTGCTGGCAGCATGAACCCCACGCTCAACCAGGGCCAGCTGTCGATCGTGCTGAAGGAACGCGGCGAGCGCGACGGCCTGGACAAGATCCTGCCGCGCCTGCAGAAGGCCGTCGCCGGCATTCCAGGTGTCGCGCTGTACCTGAAGCCGGTGCAGGACGTGACCCTGGATACCCGCGTGGCCGCCACCGAGTACCAGTACTCGCTGTCGGACGTGGATTCGGCCACGGTGGCCACCCAGGCCACGCGCCTGACCGAAGCGCTGCGCAAGCGCCCGGAACTGGCCGACGTCGACAACAACCTGTCCAACCAGGGCCGTGCGCTTGAGCTGAACATCGACCGCGACAAGGCCAGCGTGCTGGGCGTGCCGATGCAGACCATCGACGACACCCTCTACGACGCGTTCGGCCAGCGCCAGATCTCGACCATCTTCACCGAGCTCAACCAGTATCGCGTTGTGCTGGAAGTGGCGCCGGAGTTCCGCACCAGCACCGCGCTGATGGAGCAGCTGGCGGTAGCGTCCAACGGCGCCGGCGCGCTGACCGGCACCAATGCCACCAGCTTCGGCCAGGTCACCTCGTCGAACTCGTCGACCGCTACCGGCATCGGTGCGCAGAACACCGGCATCACCGTCGGCGCCGGTAACATCATCCCGCTGTCGGCGCTGGCCGAAGGCAAGGTCAGCAGCGCGCCGCTGCTGGTCAGCCATCAGCAGCAGCTGCCGGCAGTGACGGTCTCGTTCAATGTGGCACCGGGCTATTCGCTGTCCGAAGCGGTGCGGGCGATCCAGGAAACCAAGGACAGCCTGGACATGCCCACCCACCTGCATGCCGAGTTCATCGGCAAGGCTGCCGAATTCACCGGCAGCCAGACCGATGTGGTGTGGCTGCTGCTGGCCTCTCTGGTGGTGATCTACATCGTGCTGGGCGTGCTGTACGAGAGCTACATCCACCCGATCACGATCATCTCCACGCTGCCGCCGGCCGGTGTCGGTGCGCTGCTGGCGCTGATGCTGTGCGGGCTGAGCCTGTCGGTGGATGGCATCGTCGGCATCGTGCTGCTGATCGGCATCGTCAAGAAGAACGGCATCATGATGGTGGACTTCGCGATCGAGGCACGCCGCGCCGGTGCCAACGCGCACGAAGCGATCCGCCGTGCCTGCCTGCTGCGCTTCCGCCCGATCATGATGACCACCGCCGCGGCCATGCTCGGCGCGCTGCCGCTGGCGCTGGGTACCGGCATCGGTTCGGAGCTGCGCCGCCCGCTGGGCATCGCCATCGTCGGCGGCCTGCTGCTGTCGCAGCTGGTGACCCTGTACACCACGCCGGTGATCTACCTGTACATGGAACGCTTCTCCGAGTGGCTGGCACGCCGCCGTGAACAGCGCGCGCTGCGCGATGGTTCGCTGCAGGAGCCGCAGGCATGATCCACGCCCCGCTGCCGCGGGGGGCCGCACGATGAACCTGTCCGGCCCCTTCATCCGCCGCCCGATCGGCACCGCGCTGCTGGCCATCGGCCTGTTCATGGTCGGCCTGATCTGCTACCTGCGGCTGGGCGTATCGGCGCTGCCGAACATCGAGATCCCGGTGATCTTCGTGCACGCCAGCCAGTCCGGTGCCGACGCAGCGACCATGGCCTCGACGGTCACCGCGCCACTGGAACGCCACCTCGGCCAGCTGCCCGGCATCGACCGCATGCGCTCGTCGAGTTCGGAAGGCAGCTCGCTGGTGTTCATGATCTTCCAGAGCGGCCACAACATCGATTCGGCCGCGCTGGACGTACAGACCGCGATCAACTCTGCGCAGGCCGACCTGCCCTCGGGCATGGGTTCGCCGATGTACCAGAAGGCGAACCCGAACGACGACCCGGTGATCGCCATCGCGCTGACCTCGCAGACGCAGTCGGCCGACGAGCTGTACAACGTCGCCGATTCGCTGTTGGCGCAGCGCATCCGCCAGATCAGCGGCGTGGCCTCGGTCGACATCGCCGGTGCCTCGACGCCGGCGGTGCGTGTGGACGTCAACCTGCGCCTGATGAACGCACTCGGCCTGACCGCCGATGACCTGCGCAACGCGGTGCGTGCGGCCAACGTGACCTCGCCCACCGGCTTCCTCAGCGATGGCAACACCACCACCGCGATCATCGCCAACGATTCGGTGGCACGCGCTGCCGACTTCGCCGACCTTGTGGTCAAGACCCAGGGCGATGGCCGGGTGATCCGCCTGAAGGACATCGCCAACGTCTACGATGGTCAGCAGGACGCCTACCAGGCCGCGTGGTTCGACCACAAGCCGGCGGTGGTGATGTACGTGTTCACCCGCGCCGGCGCCAACATCGTGGAGACCGTGGACCGGGTCAAGGCACAGATCCCGACCCTGCGCGACTACCTGCAGCCCGGCACCACGATGACACCGTACTTCGATCGTACGCCGACCATCCGCTCGTCGCTGCACGAAGTGCAGATCACCCTGCTGATCAGCCTGGCGATGGTGGTGCTGACCATGGCGCTGTTCCTGCGCCGGCTGGCACCCACGCTGATCGCCGCCGTGACCGTGCCGCTGTCGCTGGCCGGTGCCGCGCTGGTGATGTACGTGATGGGCTTCACCCTGAACAACCTGAGCCTGCTGGCGCTGGTGATCGCGATCGGCTTCGTGGTAGACGACGCGATCGTGGTGATCGAAAACATCATGCGCCACCTCGATGAGGGCATGCCACGCATGCAGGCGGCGCTGACCGGTGCACGCGAGATCGGATTCACCATCGTCTCGATCACCGCCTCGCTGGTGGCGGTGTTCATTCCGCTGCTGTTCGCCAGCGGCATGATGGGTGCGTTCTTCCGCGAGTTCACCGTTACCCTGGTCGCGGCCATCGTGGTGTCGATGGTCGTCTCGCTGACGCTGACCCCGGCGCTGTGCAGCCGCTTCCTCAGTGCCCACGACCACAAGGCGGCGCCATCGCGCTTCGGCCGTTGGCTGGATGCCGGCCACGAGCGCATGCTGCGCATCTACACTGTGTTCCTCGACTTCTCGCTGCGCCACGCGTTGCTGATGTCGTTGACGCCGCTGATCCTGATCGGCGTCACCATCTTCCTGTTCGGCGCGGTGAAGAAGGGCGCGTTCCCGCCGCAGGACACCGGCCTGATCTGGGGCCGCGCCAACTCCAGCGCCACCGTCTCCTTCGAGGACATGGTCGCCCGCCAGCGCCGCATCACCGACATGCTGATGGCCGACCCGGCGGTGAAGACCGTGGGCGTGCGCCTGGGCAGCGGTCGCCAGGGCTCCAGCGCGCAGTTCAACGTCGAGCTGAAATCGCGCAAGGAAGGCCGCCGCGAAACCACCGCGCATGCACTGGCACGCTTGAGCGCCAAGGCCGACCGTTACCCCGACCTGCAGTTGCGCCTGCGCGCGATCCAGGACCTGCCCAGCAACGATGGCGGCGGCTCCAGCCAAGGTGCGCAGTACCGTATCTCGCTGCAGGGCAATGACCTGGCGTCGCTGCAGGAATGGCTGCCCAAGCTGCAGGCGGAGCTGAAGAAGAACCCGAAGCTGCGCGATGTCGGCACCGACGTCGACAATGCCGGGCTGCGCCAGAACATCGAGATCGACCGCGCCAAGGCCGCGCGCCTGGGCGTCTCGGTCGGCGCCATCGACGGCGCGCTATACGGCGCGTTCGGCCAGCGCCAGATCTCGACGATCTACTCGGACATCAACCAGTACAGCGTGGTGGTCAACGCCCTGCCCTCGCAGACCGCTACGCCGGCAGCGCTGGACGAGGTGTACGTGCGGGCGCGCAATGGCGAGATGGTGCCGATCACGGCGATGGCCAAGCAGATGCCGGGGCTGGCGCCGTCGCAGATCACCCACGAGAACCAGTACACGACGATGGACCTGAGCTACAACCTGGCGCCGAACGTGAGCATGGGTGAGGCCAAGGCGATCATCGACGCCACCGTGGCCGGCATGCGCATGCCGGGCGACATCCGCCTGGCTGATGACGCCGGCTTCGGCTTCAACTCCGACCCCAGCGACATGCTGATCCTGGTATTCGCGGCGATCCTGACCGTGTACCTGGTGCTGGGCATGCTGTACGAGAGCTTGATCCACCCGGTCACCATCCTGTCCACGCTGCCGGCGGCCGGCGTGGGCGCGCTGCTGGCGCTGTTCGGCACCAACACCGAACTGTCGGTGATCTCGATGATCGCGCTGGTGCTGCTGATCGGCATCGTCAAGAAGAACGCGATCATGATGATCGACTTCGCGCTGGTTGCGCAGCGCGAGCATGGGCTGGCCCCGCGCGAAGCGGCACGCGAGGCCAGCATCGTGCGCTTCCGCCCGATCATGATGACCACGATGGTGGCGATCCTGGCCGCCGTACCGCTGGCGATCGGCCTCGGCGAAGGGTCCGAGCTGCGTCGTCCGCTGGGTATCGCGATGATCGGCGGCCTGCTGTTCTCGCAGAGCCTGACCCTGCTCAGTACGCCGGCGCTGTATGTGATCTTCTCGTGCCTGGCCGAGCGCTGGCGGGCACGTCGCGCACGCAAGCGCGAAGCGAAGCTGCTCAAGCGCGCGCAGCAGGCGTAGCTTCGGTAGCGCCGGGCCATGCCCGGCGAGTGCAAACCTGGGGTCAGATCCCTTTGCCTGCAAAGGGCTCTGACCCCCATCGACATCCCAGACCGGGGTCAGAGCCCTCGCTTCGCGTGGGATCCGACCCCATGCCTGATCCGCGCTGCGCGCTCGCCGGGCATGGCCCGGCGCTACCCGCCCTGGTGGGTGCGGACCGTTGGTCCGCATACCTCCGGGTTTGACGCACGGTAACGAAAAGAGAACAATTCTCATCCAGCCATGGTCCTGCGCCCCTTCGCGGCGCCCCGCTGCCATCTCCGGCCAGCCTGCGTGATCCCAGCCACTGCCCCTTCCCCCACCCGTGGGCGGATGGCCTGTGGCCGTCCGTCGAGGACCACCATCAATGCTGCCTTCCCGTTCTCCCCGCCTGGCCCTGCTGGCCATCGCCCTGTCAGCCGCCTGCGCTGCCCATGCCGAAGCGCCGGCCGTCAGCCGTAACGCCACCGATCTGGATGCGGTGAAGGTCACCGCCGAACGCACCCATACCGACGCTGGCGCACTGGGCGACCGCGCCCTGCGCGACACTCCGTTCGCGATCACCGCTGTTGGCCGCGAGCAGATCGAGCAGCGCCAGGTGGTCTCGCTGGGCGAAGCCTTCCTGCTCGACCCTTCGGTCAGCACCCAGGTCAGCGCCTATGCCAGTGGCTGGAGCTCGCCCATCCGCAACCGCGGTCTGGAGCTGAACTACGACAGCTACCGGGTCAATGGCCTGCAGGTCTCTTCCTGGGGCACCGAATGGCCGCTGGAAGTGATGGAACAGGTCGATCTGCTGAAAGGCCCGGGCGGATTCCTGTATGGCTTCGGCACCCCCGGCGGCATCGTCAACTACATCACCAAGAAGCCGACGGACACGCCCACCTTCTCCGCCCAACTGGGCTGGCGCGAACAGGGCATCGTCAGCGGCGGCATCGACGTTGGCGGCCGCTTCGGCAACGAGCAGATGTTCGGCTACCGCTTCAACGCCTTCCAGGAAAAGGGCGAGACCTTCAACGGCGGGCATGTCGATCGCAAGGTGGGTGCACTGTCGCTGGATGCGCGCCTGAGTGATGCGCTCACCTGGACCTTCGATGGCGTGTTCCAGTCGCGCGAGCTGCGCGAGGAATCGCCGCAGTACTACTTCCGTGGCCTGACCTCGTTGCCGCGGCCGATCGCCGGAGATACCGACAACAGCGTGCCCGGCACCTACTACGACACACGCTCCAGCCTGCTGTCGACCGGCTTGAACTGGCAGATCAACAGCGACTGGAAGGCCAGCCTGAGCTATGGCGTCACCACCTCGTGGAACGACGTCAACAAGATCTTCGCCTACATCGACGATCTCAACGGAGACTACGACGTCAATGTCTACGAGTTGGGCGGCAAGAGCGAGTGGAAGCTGGCCCAGGCGATGTTGCAGGGCAGCTTCCGCACCGGTCCGCTGCAGCATCAGGTGGTGGCGGGTATCAGCCACCAGACCGGGCTGGGCTGGGACCGTCCCTACGAGTGGAACCTGATCGGGCGCGCCAACCTGTACCAGCGCCATGCCATCCGCCACGACGCCGTCGGTTCTCGGGTGATGACCCGCGGCGACGAGACGGTGCAGCAGGCGGTGTTCGCAAGCGATACGGTGAACCTCGGCAGCGGCTGGTCGGTGCTGGCGGGCTGGCGCTACAACGACTTCGAAACCAAGGGGCGATACCACACCTACCCGGTCACCCCGACCTACGCCGTGATGTTCAAGCCCAGCGAGGCGGTCACCCTTTACGCCAGCTACATCGAGTCGCTGGAAGCGGGCAGCCGCGTAGGCAACAGCTACATCAACGCCGGTGACGTGCTCGATCCCACCATCAGCAAGCAGTACGAGATCGGTGCCAAGGTCGAAGCGGCGCGTTGGAATGCGAACGTGGCCGCGTTCCGGCTGGAACGTGGTGCCAACATCGATGAGCTCACGCCTGCCGGCAAGCGCCTGGTGCAGGACGGCATCACGCTGTACGAAGGCATTGAAGCCAGTGCTGACCTGCACCTCAACGATGCACTGACCGTCGGCGGCGGCGTCACCTGGCTGGATCCGACCTACGACAAGCTGTCCCCGGGCAGCGCCGCACAGGAAGGCAACCGTACCGCCGGTGCTGCGCGCTGGAGCGGCGTACTGCACGCCACCTACCAGCTGCCGTGGGTAGACGGCTTGGAAACCTATGCCGCCGTGCGCTACTACGGCGATGTCTGGTACGACGCCGACAACACTCTGAAGCTGCCCGACTACACGCTGGTGAATGCAGGCATCGGCTATCGCCTGCTGGCGTCCGGCCATCCGGTGACCCTGCGTGCCAGCGTCGAGAACCTGGCCAACCGCAGGTACTGGTCCAACGCCGGCGCCGGCCTGCCGCGCACGTTCGCCGTGAGCGTGCGGTTCGACATGTAATACCCGACAAACCGGTAGTGCCGGCCGCCGGCCGGCTCCTCGCACCTCCGTCCGAGCGCATGAGAGCCGGCCAGCGGCCGGCACTACCGGGTATTCCTTCGCGGACTGTCCCCTTCACCCCGCACCCGCAATAATGGTGGGAGACCCTTCCACCGAGCCTGCATGCCCGCCCGCCAATCCAGCCTCAGCCGCCTGTGGGCCCACGAAAAGGCCAGTTATGGCCTGCGGGTGTTCATCGCCCTGACAGCGGCACTGGCGGTGTGCTGGCAGCTGGATGCACTGACCGCGCTGCCCGGCGTGTTCCTGGGCATCATCGCCAGCGCCATCGCCGAGACCGACGACAACTGGTGGGGCCGGACCAAGGCCGTGGCGCTGTCGCTGCTGTGCTTCTGCCTCGCCGCAGCTTCGGTGATCTGGCTGTTCCCATGGCCGTGGATCTTCATCGGCGCGCTGGCGCTGTCCACCTTCGGGTTGACCCTGCTGGGTGCGCTCGGCGAGCGCTATGCGTCCATCGCCCAGGCCACGGTGACGCTGGCGATCTACACCATGATCGGGCTGGAACAGCACGGTGCCAGCGATCTGCACAGCGCGCTGGAAGCGGTCAGCCACCTGCTGGCCGGCGCGGTCTGGTACGGCCTGCTGTCGATCCTGTGGACCACGCTGTTTGCCAACCGACCGGTGCGCGAACGGGTGGCGCGCCTGTATGTGGAACTGGGCCGCTACCTGCAGCTGAAGGCCGCGCTGTTCGAACCGGTGCGTGAGGCCGACCTGCAACGTCGCCAGCTGGACCTGGCCGAACAGAACCGGCGCGTGGTCGGTGCGCTCAACGAAGCCAAGACCGCGATCCTGGCCCGCTTCGGCCGCTCCGGGCGGCCGGGCGTCAATTCCGGCCTGTACCTGCGCCTGTACTACATGGCGCAGGATTTCCACGAGCGCGCCAGCTCCTCGCATTACCCGTACGGCGCGCTGGTCGATGCGTTCTTCCACAGCGACGTGCTGTACCGCTGCCAGCGCCTGCTCGACCTGCAGGGCCAGGCCTGCGCGCGGCTGGGCGAGGCGATCCGCCTGCGCCGTCCGTTCGTGTATGGCGAAAGCAACCAGCAGGCCGGGCGCGACCTGGCCGATGCGCTGGCCTACCTGCGCGACCAGCAGCGCCCTCAATGGCAGCGCCTGCTCGGATCACTGGACCTGCTGGTGCACAACCTGCGCAGCATCGAGCGCCGCCTGCTCGATGCGGAGCGTTCCGAGGCCAGCCTCGACAACGTTGACACGCGCCTGCGCGACAGCAACCCGCATAGCCTGCGCGAGATGGGCGTGCGTATCCGCCAGCAGCTCACGCCGGGCTCGGTGCTGTTCCGCCATGGACTGCGCATGGCGCTGGCACTGATCGCCGGCTTCGCGGCGATCCGCTTGTTCAATGCACAGAACGGCTCGTGGGTGCTGCTGACCATCGTGTTCGTGTGCCGCCCCAACTTCGGCGCGACCCGCCAGCGCCTTGCACAACGCATCGTCGGCACGCTGTTCGGCCTGGTGCTGACCTGGGCACTGCTGCAGCTGTTCCCGCAGCTGCACGTGCAGCTGCTGATCGCGCTGCTGTCGGCGCTGCTGTTCTTCTTCACCCGCACCGACCGCTACCTGGTGGCGTCGGCGGCGATCACGGTGATGGCACTGACCTGCTTCAACCTGATCGGCGACGGCTTCGTGCTGATCGTGCCGCGCATGGTCGATACGCTGCTGGGCTGTGCGATCGCCGCCGCGGCCGCGTTCCTGATCCTGCCCGACTGGCAGGGCCGGCAGCTGCATCTTGTGCTGGCGCGGGTGCTGGACACCGCCGCGCGCTATCTGGATTCGGTGCTGGGCCAGTACCGCAGCGGCATGCGTGACGATCTGGCCTACCGCATCGCCCGCCGCGACATGCACAACGCCGACGCCGCGCTGTCCACCGCGTTGTCGAACATGTTGCGCGAGCCTGGCCATGTGCGTCGCAACCTGGATGCCGGCTTCCACTTCCTGGCGCTGTCCAATACGCTGCTCGGGCACCTGTCGGCCCTGGGTGCGCACCGCGACCAGGTGGACAGCTACGCCGGCGATCCGCTGGCGCTGGCTGCCGGTGAGCGCGTTCGCAAGGCGCTGCAGCAGCTGGCGACGGCCCTGACCGCACGGCAACCGGTAGCGGAGGACGACAACGATGCCGATCGAGCCGTGGCTGCCGAACTGGAACAGCTCGACGAGGGCATGCCACCCAAGCTGCAGCTGATCCGCACCCAGATGGCGCTGGTGCTGCGGCTGCTGCCGAAGGTGCGGGCGGCGGCCAACGAGGCGGTACGCACGCTCACCTGACAGCCTGCCGCCGGGCATGGCCCGGCGCTACCGCCAACGCAACATCATGTTGCATCCAGTGCTGCATCCCGATCACGCGCTGGCGCGGATACTGGGCGATCCCCTGCCCCGGATTCCTCCATGAAGATCGAACTCACCGGCCGTACCGCGCTGGTCACCGCTTCCACCGCAGGCATCGGCCTGGCGATTGCCCAGGGACTGGCCGTCGCCGGAGCGCGGGTCATCCTCAATGGCCGCAGCACCGACAGCGTCGAGCGCGCCCGCCAGCGCCTGCTCGACGCCGTTCCAGGCGCCGATGTGCTTGGCGTGGCAGCCGACCTGTCCGATGCGGCCGGTGTCGATACGCTGCTGGCCGGCTTGCCCAAGGTCGACATCCTGGTCAACAACGCCGGCATCTTCGGCCCCGAGGACTTCTTCGAAACCAACGACGCGACCTGGGAGCGCTACTGGCAGACCAACGTGATGTCCGGCGTGCGCCTGTCGCGGGCGCTGCTGCCGGCGATGGTTGATGCCGGCTGGGGCCGCGTGCTGTTCATCTCGTCCGAATCGGCCCGCAACATTCCCGCCGACATGATCCATTACGGGGTCAGCAAGACCGCGCAGCTGTCGCTGTCGCGCGGCCTGGCCAAGCGCGTGGCCGGCAGTGGGGTCACAGTCAACGCGGTGCTGCCCGGACCCACCCTGTCCGATGGTTTCGCGGCGATGTTCGAAGATGAACGCCAGCGCAGTGGCAAGCCACTGGAGCAGATCGGCCGCGAGTTCGTGATGGCGCACCGGCCGTCTTCGCTGATCCAGCGCACCGCCACGGTCGAGGAAGTGGCCAACATGGTGGTGTACCTGGCCTCGCCGCAGGCTTCGGCCACCTCCGGTGCAGCGCTGCGCGTGGATGGCGGCGTGGTCGACGATATCGTCTGAGGCCTTTCAAAGTGTGCGGACCAACGGTCCGCACCCACAGGTCCGCACCCACAGCGGATAGGCAGGAATGCTAGGCTGCGCCGGTCAAGGAGGCTCCATGTCCGGTCACAACCAGTTCGCCCTGCTGCGCCAGCGCCGTTTCCTGCCGTTCTTCGTCGTGCAGGCGCTCGGTGCGTTCAACGACAACGTGTACCGGCAGGCGATCATCAGCATGTTGCTGTTCATGGCCGTGCCGGAGGAAGAACTGGGGCTGTACGCCACGCTGGCACCGGCCATCTTCATCCTGCCGTACTTCCTGTTCTCGGCACTGGCCGGGCAGATCGCCGACAAACTGGAAAAATCGCGGCTGATCGTGATCACCACCAGCATGGAGATCGTGATCATGTCGCTGGCGGCCACCGGGTTCCTCACCCAGAGCCTGCCGGTGCTGCTGATCGCGCTGTTCTGTACCGGCATGCAGTCGACGTTGTTCGGCCCGGTGAAGTACTCGGTGCTGCCGTCGGTGCTGAAGCCCGAAGAGCTGACCGGCGGCAACGGCCTGGTCGAGATGGGCACCTCGATGTCGATCCTCTCCGGCATGATCGTCGGCGGCCTGGTGTTCACCGTGGCCGGCAGCCACGGTACGGTGGTGGCGGCGTGCGCGATCATCGCGCTGGCGATCTGCGGCAACATCGCCGCGCGGCTGATTCCCAAGGTCGATGCTGGCGACCCGAACCTGAAGATCAACTGGAACCCACTGCCGGAATCGCTGGCGGTGCTGCGCATGGCGCGTCAGCAGAAGGCAGTGCGCAACGCGATCCTGGGCGTGTCCTGGTTCTGGTTCGTCGGCACCGTGCTGACCTCGCAGCTGCCGGCCTATGCGGTGACCAACCTCGGCGGCGAACCGACCCTGTACATCTTCGCCCTGGCCCTGTTCTCGGTCGGCACCGGCGTTGGCTCCCTGCTGTGCGAGAAGCTGTCGGCGCGGACGGTGGAAATCGGCCTGGTGCCGCTCGGTGCGTTCGGCATGACCGCGTTCCTGCTCGACCTGTACTTCGCCCGCAGCGGCGAGGCGACCGTGCACGGGCTGACCATCGGCCCGTTCCTGCAGCAGCCTGGCAGCATCCGTATCGTCATCGACCTGATCGGCATCGGCTTGTTCACCGGCATCTTCGTGGTGCCGCTGTTCGCGCTGATCCAGAGCCGCACGCCGAAGGCGCAGATGTCACGCGTGTTCGCCGCGCTGAACATCCAGAACTCCGGCTTCATCGTCGGCGCCGCGTTGCTGTCACTGGCTGCGCACAAGCTGCTGCACTGGACCATTCCGCAGCAGTTCCTGGCGCTGGCCATCGCCAATGCACTGGTGGCGATCTACATCTTCACCATCGTCCCCGAATTCCTGATGCGCTTCCTCAGCTGGGTGATGGTGCGCACGCTGTACCGGCTGCGCCCGCACGGCATCGAGGCCAACGTACCCGACGAAGGCGCCGCGCTGCTGGTCTGCAACCATGTCAGCTACATGGACGCGCTGATCCTGTCGGCGACGATCCCGCGCCCGGTGCGCTTCGTCATGTACTACAAGATCTTCAACATTCCGGTGATGCGCTGGATCTTCCGGACCGCCAAGGCGATCCCGATCGCCGGCGCGCGCGAGGACCCGGCGCTGATGCAGCGCGCGTTCGACGAAATCGACGCGGCGCTGGCCGAAGGCGAGCTGGTGTGCATCTTCCCCGAGGGCGCGCTGACCCGTGACGGACAGATGGCACCGTTCAAGTCCGGGGTGGAGAAGATCCTCGAACGGCGGCCGGTGCCGGTGGTGCCGATGGCGCTGCGCGGCATGTGGTCGAGCATGTGGAGCCGACGTGATACCCGGCTGGGCCGCATGCGCGTACCGCGCCGTTTCCGCGCCACCATCGAAGTGGTCGCGGCGCCGGCGGTGGATGGCCACACCACCTCCGCCCCGGTGCTGGAAGCTCAGGTGCGGGCCCTGCGCGGCGATCACGCCTGACGAGATAGGCCCGCCGCGCGGGCCCGGCGAACTCCCCCACATACGTCACCGTCCAGTGGCGTACGCGACATGCCGTGAATGTAAACGCATACATGCAACGCCGGTTGCGGTAGATTACGCACCCACAGGGGGGAGGTCCGGCCGATTCATCTCGGCCGGCCACCAAGGAATGGAGTCTCGCTTTGAATCAACCACCACCGCTCAGCCGTCCGGTCTACATCCCCAACCACTTGGTCTGGGCGATCCTGACGACGCTGTTCTGCTGCCTGCCGTTGGGCGTGGTGTCGATCGTCTATGCCTCCCAGGTCGATGGCCGCCGCGCGGCTGGCGACCTCCCGGGGGCCTACAGCGCGTCGCGCAAGGCGGGCTGGTGGGCGGTGGCTTCGGCCGTGTCCCTGCCGGTCCTGTTGCTGTTGTGGTTCGGGCTGTTCGGCGGCTTGGCCGTACTGGGCGCTCTTTCCGACCAATGATTCACCACCACCACCCATCAAGGAGCTTGAACCCATGAATACTGCTACTCCGCAGGTCCCGAACAACCTGGTCTGGGCCATCCTGACCACCCTGTTCTGCTGCCTGCCGGCCGGCATCGTGTCGATCGTCTACGCCGCACAGGTCAACGGCAAGCTGGCTGCTGGCGACATTGCCGGTGCCCAGGACTCCGCTGCCAAGGCCAAGAAGTGGGCCATCTGGTCGGCCATCGCCTGGGCCGTGCTGGTCGTGCTGTACGTGCTGTTCTTCGTTGTGCTCGGCGGCATGGGCGCGATGAGCAACAGCGGCTACTGATACGCCTGGACGGATCCGGCGCCTGCGCCGGATCCGTTGTTGCATGTCCGCGCTTCCCGCTCGTTCCCGACTCGCCCGCTGGGCACCGCTGCTGGTTTCCGCCGGCTTGGCCGTGGGCGCCACGGTGGTGCTGCGCAACGTCAATCCGTATGTCGCCGGCAATCCCCTGCCGAGCTGCCCGCTGTACGCGCTGACCGGCCTGTACTGCCCGGGCTGTGGCAGCACCCGCTGCCTGTATTCGCTGGTCCATTTCGACCTGCCCGGCGCGATGGCGATGAACCCGCTGCTGGTCATCAGCCTGCCGTTCCTGTTGCTGATGCTGCTGAACATCGCCGGCATCCGCCCCCGTGTGCTCGACCCGCTGATGCGGGTACTGGCCAATCCCGTGTTCTGGCTCTGGGTGCTGCCCGGGTATGCGCTGCTGCGCAACCTGCCGTGGGCACCGTTCACTGCGCTGGCACCGATCTAGGTTTCCAGCCAACGGCGCAGCCCCTCGTGGTGGGTCGGCATCTGAAGGCAAAAGCGCCGGGGTCGGCCGGGCGGGATGGGTTTGCGGGGGACGCCGTGAATCCGTCCGTGGAGGCTTGTCCGCGGCATCCATGCCGCGGACACCCCCGCAAACCCATCCCGCCCGGCCACGGACAGTTTCCGTGCGCGTCCACCACGGGAAAGAAAGAGAAGATCAAAAGCGAAAGCGGATCGCTTCGCTGCGCTTGCTCGGAGCCGAGCATGGCTCGGCTCTACAGAACATCCGTCACCGGGAAACTGTCGGGGGTGGGGCGGTGTGGGGCTGCAGGACCGTTGGCGCCATGGATGGCGCCATCGAGCCCCCAAGGACGGGTTTACGGCGTGTCCTGCAGCCCCACACCGCCCCGCCCAACCATCAGCAATCCAGAGCTGCTGTTGCTGTTGCTGTTGCTTCTGCAGGTGCAGGGCTGCAAGCCCTGCAAAAGCCACTACGTCACCCAGCCTGCAATCACCAGCAGGGCGAGGATTGCCAGCCACAGCAGCAGCATCCGCCACACCAGGCTCATCGCATCACGCAGGTCCGGCAGCCGCTGCCATACCGGCAACAATCCCGCCTCGGTGTAATCGTGCGCGTCCTCGCGCAGCTCAGCATTGACACTGGCCCGCGCCACCGCGCCGAGGAAGCCGATGTCACCGGCCAGGCGTTCGCCATGGGCCTGGCGCCAGGCCTTCCACGCCGTATCGAAGTTGCCCACCAGCGCCATCGAGAACGCCATCAGCTGCGCCACCGGCCACTCGATCCAGCCCAGCAGGCGCTGCGCCAGCGCCAGCGGCTCCACCGGCACGCGGGCGCGCATCGGGCTTTCCGCCATCAGTGCCAGCAACCGGTAGCCCAGCGCACCGGCCGGGCCCAGCAGCAAAAACCAGAACAGCACCGCGAACCAGCGCCGCAGCGCGTTGAGTACGGTCGCCTCGACCAGTGACGGAATGTCCTCGCGCAGGCTGCCACCGGCCGCCTGCAGGTTGCGTACCGCGGCCTGGCGCGTCGCCGCGTCATCGGCATCGATGATCGCTTCGATATCACGGTCCAGGTCGCGCGGGCCCCAGCACCACGCCAGCACCGCCACGCCCAGCAGCAGCGATGGCAGGCCGAACAGCACGCCGCGCAGCAGCCACGCCAGCAGCGCCATCAGCAACAGCGGCGGCAGCAGCGCGAGGGCGACGCCTGCCGGCCCCTGCCAGGCCTTGCCACCCCGCGCGTCCAGCCAGCCCAGCCAGCGCCGGAAGCCGTCGAAACGGCGCAGCGAAGCGGCAGCGGCCGGGGCCACATGGCCCAGGGCCAGTGCTACCAGCACGGCGGCCAGAGTGGTGAACATGGCAGGTCTCCCTACGAAACAGAACGCTAGGCGTCGCTACCTTACCTGTCGCAGCGACGCCTCCCGCGGTGGATCGCACTGTAACCCGAGGCGTGTTCAGGTGGCGGCAATGCTGGCATCAGTGCAAGCCTTGCAGCCCCTCGCCATCAGCCCCGCTGCTGGCGGTACCAGTGCTCGATCAGGCCCCGCGAAATCGAGATCGGCGGCGACAGGCGGATGCCCTGGCCATCGTCCTCGACATCACGTGCCAGTGCCGCGCCGACCTCGTCGGCACTGAACCAGCGCGCATCTTCCAGCTCTCCGTCCACGGTCGGCAGGTCATCCTGCGCCTGTGCACGGAAGCCGATCATCAGCGCGCCCGGGAACGGCCACGGCTGCGAACCGAGGTATTGGCAGGCACTCACCCGCACCTTGCTCTCCTCGTGTACTTCGCGCACTACGGTCTGTTCGAAGGTCTCGCCGGGTTCGACGAAGCCGGCCAGCACCGAGTAACGGCGCGGTGCCCAGTTCGACTGCCGGCCCAGCAGCAGCCGGCCCTGGTTCTCCACCGCCACGATCACCGCCGGGTCGACCCGCGGGTAGTGCTCGGTGGAACACTGCGCGCAGCGGCCGACGAAGCCGCCACGGGAGAACGCCACGGCCCCGCCGCACACGCCGCAGAAGCGGGTGCGCGAATGCCAGTAGGACATGCCGCGGGCGTAGCTGAAGGCGGTCGCATCGGCCATCGACCACAGCAGCGCGGCTTGGCGCAGGTCGAGCCGGCGCGGCGCGGCAACAGTAACGCTGGCGGCTTCGACCGAGAACCAGGCCTGCTCGCCGCGCAGGCCGAGGAAGACTGCGGCGCCGGGACCACCGCCGATGTCGGCGCCGGTCAGCGCCAGTGGCTGGTCGTCATCGCCGGTGAAGGCGGTACCGTCCTGATCGAGCACGAGGATGCGCGCGCCCGGCCACAGGCGCGCCAGTGCATCGGCATCGTCGCGCAGGGCATCGGCGCGCTCCAGCGGTTCGCCAACGAAGGCGAAACCGGAAAGCGGCGAAGAAGTATTGGGCATCCGGCAAGCGTGCCGCCAATCGATGCAGGTGGCAAGGTCGGCGCTGTGCGCAATCTGCCGGTGTGGTTGCAGGAAGGACCATCCACGCATGGCGTGGATCTACTGATCCGCTCTGGCATGTGCCAACCCTGGTTGGCACATGCCGGCCACAGGGTTCTTACATGCTGAAGCTGCTGCCGCAGCCGCAGGTGGTCTTGGCGTTCGGGTTGCGGATCACGAACTGGGCACCGGTCAGGCTCTCGGTGTAATCCACTTCGGCGCCCATCAGGTACTGCAGGCTCAGCGGGTCGACCAGCAGGGTCACCCCGCTGGTCTGCACCGCAAGATCGTCCTCGGCACGGTTCTCGTCGAACTCGAACCCATACTGGAAGCCCGAACAGCCACCGCCTTCGATATACACGCGCAGGGCCAGGTCGAGATTGCCCTCTTCCTGGATCAGGGATTTGACCTTGGCGGCCGCCGACTCGGTGAAGTTCAGCGGGCGCTCCAGCGACTGGTAATCGGGCGCGGCAACCGGGGTGGCGCCGGGCAGGGAGACTAGCGTGCTCATGGCCTCAGCATGGGGGTGCCGACGATGGCTTTCAAGCCATCGCCTCGGCCAGCTTGCGGCGCGCGGCGGTGTCACCCTTGCCGCCATTGGCCTCATCACCTTCCGGGGCCGGCAGGGCCGCCATCGGGGCGCTGGCATGGATCAGGCGGCCGTTCAGCTGGGCACCCGCATTCATCTCCACCACCTGGTAATGGACATTGCCGTTGACCCGCGCGTTCGGGGTCAGTTCGACCTTCTCGGTAGCATGCACGTCACCGTCGAGGCGACCGCTGATGACCACCACCTGGGCACGGATCTCACCCTCGATCACGCCATGCTCGGCGACCGTCAGGGTCGCGCCACTGGCACCTTCGGCGGCGATCACCTTGCCATGGATGCGGCCTTCCACGTAGAGCCCGCCACTGAATTCCACATCACCGCGGATCACCACCTGGTTGCCGATCAGGGCATCCACAACCAGCTGGCCTTCACGGTTGGATTTGCTGCTTCCGAACATCTGCCTACTCCCCTTTGGCGGCCGGCGCACCGGCCTGTTTCCAGTCGAATACCTGGGTGGTGCCCCCCGCACCACTCCCCAATGTCACCCGCACGCGTTGCGGGGTGAAGTCAGCCGGCAGCATCACGCTGCCGCTGATCTGCTGGAAGTACCGGAACGAGTAATCCTGTCCCGGCACCTTGCTGCGCTGGTGCAGATCATCCCAGCTGATCGTGGCCAGCTTGCCGTTCTTCACGCCTTCCACGGTGAAGCGCATCTGCCCCTGGCTGATGGCACCGCGGTTGAGGTTCTGGGTCAGCACGGCGGTGTACTGCCAGGTGCCGGCCGCTTCCGGGCTGAACTCGATGGAATGGGTGTTCAGGCCCTTGCGCTGGCTGGTTGAACCCACCAGGCGCTCGTAGAAGGCGACGTCGGCGCGCAGGCCGGCGATTTCTTCGTCACGCTCGGCCAGCGAGGACTGCACCTCGGTGTTGGCGGCGCGGCTGATGCGGTCGGAGGCTTCCAGCGTGGCCTGTTTCTGGCGCAGCTCGGTCAGCTGCGTCTGCAGGCCCTCGGCACGCTTCTCGGCGGCCTGCAGGCGCTGGCCCTGCGCATCGCGCGGCGTGGCCATCCAGCAGCCACCCAGTGCGGCCAGCACCAGGCTGAGCAGCCAGATGCCACCGATCACCAGCAGGCGGCGACGGTCCATCGGCGGTTGCGGCGCGCCGGGCAGGCGCACCTGCACGCGCATGGGAGGGCGGTTGTTCATGGGTGGTTTCCGGGGCATCGCGAGGGCGACACCGATACGGCCCCTGTGGCAAACGACGGGCTAGTGTATGACAGGACAGGTGGGTTTCCTGCGCAGGGAGCGGCGGCGGTCTGTGGCGTTCAGGCACGCCATCACCGATAGTGTGGCCCCTTGCACAGTTCCGCCGCCGGAGCATCGCCATGACCGAAGCCCACCTGTTCGTGATCGGCATCCTGCTGGCCTGGCTGGCCGGTATCCGTGTCTACCTCACCGTGTTCGGCGTCGGCCTGGCCGGGCTGCTCGGCTGGGTCGATCTGCCACCTGCCCTGCAGGCCACCGAGTCATGGTGGGTGCTGGGCACCTCGGCGGCGCTGGCCGTGGCCGAGTTCTTCGCCGACAAGATTCCCGGCGTGGACTCGGCCTGGGACCTGGTGCAGACACTCGCGCGCGTGCCTGCCGGCGCCTTCCTCGCCGCCGCCACGCTGTCGCCCGATGGGCAGCTGGGCACCGGCGCGCTTGCTGCCGGTGCCGGTGTCGCGTTGGCCAGCCATGGCCTGAAGGCCGGCACCCGCGCGTTGCTCAACACCTCGCCGGAACCGGCCAGCAACTGGGTTGCCTCCGCTGCCGAAGACACCGTGGTGATCGGTGGCCTGGCCCTGGCCCTGGCACACCCGTGGATCGCGCTGATCGTGGTGCTGGCCTGCAGCCTGGCCGGTGCCCTGCTGGTGTGGCTGGTCTGGCGCACCTTGTGGAAAGGCGTGCGCTGGCTGGCGCGCGGCGTCTCCGCAGACGGTCCGCGACAGCCCGGCACCGGTTGAACGTCGGGCTTGTCGCATAATGGACGCGAACACCAGGAGCACCGATGGCCGCAAACGAATCCCCCGCGGGCGCCCGCCCGGGACGCGCTGAAACCCCTCCGGCCGATCATTGGCAACGCTGGGCCGCTGACCCGGCAAGCGCGGTCGTAGTGGCACCGGCGGCAACGCCGTCGTTGGCCACAGTCGACACGCCGGCGACGATCGGCAGCGCACCGCCGCCGCTGCCCGGTCCAGGCGCACTGGCTGAAGCAGGCAACAATGACCAGGCGCCGCCGCCCTCCGATTCTCCGTACCGCGTGCTGATCGTCGAGGATGACCGCGCCCAGGCCCTGTTCGCGCAGAGCGTGCTGCACGGTGCCGGGATGCAGGCGATCGTGCACAGCGATGCCGATGGCGCGCTGCAGGCCATCAAGGAACATCGCCCCGATCTGATCCTGATGGACCTGCACCTGCCCGGCCTGGACGGCATGCGCCTGACCGCGCTGATCCGCCAGCAACCTGGCCTGCAGCTGCTGCCAATCGTGTTCCTCAGTGGCGATCCGGACCCGGAGCGCCAGTTCGAGGTGCTCGACAGCGGTGCTGATGACTACCTGAGCAAGCCGATCCGCCCCCGCCACCTGATCGCGGCGGTGGCCAACCGCATCCGCCGCGCACGTGCCCAGGCCGCAACCTTGCCCGGTGCCACCGGCGCACCGGCCACCAGCAATCCGGAAACCGGCCTGCCGACCCGCCACCATGTGCTGCAGCAGCTCAACACCGCGCTCGCCCACCGCGACCACGGGGGCGTGTTCTTCATTGAAGTGGCCAGCGCGCTGGGCCTGCGCGAGCGCTACGGCTATGCCGCGTTCGAGCGCCTGATGGTGCAGGCCGGGCAGCGCCTGGCTGAGGCCGGTCATCCGCACCTGCTGGCGCGCTTGAACGACAATAGTTTCCTGCTGCTGGCCCGCAGTGCTGACGAAGACAGCCTCGAAGGCATCGCCGCGACCCTGCGCGAGCAGTTGTCGGCGCGGGCCTTCGTGATCCGCGACGACGAATCGGTGCACCTGCGCGGTGTGGTCGGTTACGCGCCGATGTCGCCGGGCTTCGACGATGCCAACAGCGCGCTGGAAGCGGTCGAACGCACCACCCTGCAGGCGCGGCTGCTCAGCGCCGGCGTCGCCGGCCATGTGCATCGCCAGGCGATCACCGAACAGGAACACCTGGCCCTGCTGGAAGGCCAGCTGGAACTGGCGTACCAGCCGATCGTCGCCGTCGCCGGTGGCAACACCGCGCAGTACCAGCTGCTGCTGCGCCTGCGCCAGGCCGATGGCACGGTACTGGCGGCCGGCCAGGTGATTCCGGCTGCGGAAGCGGCAGGCCGCATCGCTGATCTCGACCAGCAGGTGATGGACCATGCGCTGGGCCTGCTCGATCTGTACCGGCATGCCACACAACCGTTGAACCTGTTCGTCTCGCAGTCACTGCGTACCCTGCAGCGCGATGCCTTCGCCGACTGGCTGCTGGAATCGCTGCAGCGGCGCGACCTGCCCGGTAGTGCGCTGGTGATCGACGTACGCCTGCCCGACGCGTTGATCCACACCGTGCCACTGCAGCAGTTCTGCCAGCGCATGGCCGGCGCCGGCGTGCGTTTCTGCCTGAGCCAGTTCGAACCCAGTGCCGACGCCGATGCGTTGCTGACCCAGCTGCCGCTGTCGTTCGTGCGCATGGCCGCGCGCTTCTCCAGCAGCCATGCCAACCCGGCCACCCGCGAAGAACTGCGCAGGGCGATCGAGCAGGCGCATGCCGCCGGCCTGCAGATCATCGGGCAGCAGATCGAAGACCCGCAGGCCGCAGCCGCGATGTGGGTCGGTGGCGTCGACTACATCCAGGGCAACATGGTGCAGTCGGCCGGCAGTGACCTCAACTTCGACTTCCACAACGCGGTGCTCTGACGTGCCGCTGTGGGGCGCGCTGCTGGTTGCCCTTGCTGCAGCCGCCATCGTGCTGCTGATGGGTCTGCGCCTGCGCACGCGCAACCATGCGCTGGCCAGCCTGCAGCGCGAGCGCAGCGTACTGGCCAGCGAGCGCGACCAGCTGCGCCGCACCACCGAACGCCAGGGCCAGCTGGAACAGCAGCTGCTGCAGGCCAAGCAGGCCGCCGAAGCGGCGGTGCTGGCCAAGGGCGAGTTCCTGGCCACGATGAGCCATGAGATCCGCACCCCGCTCAACGGCATCCTGCCGATGCTGGAGCTGATCGCACGTGGACCGCTGGGCGAGGACCAGCGACAGATGCTGGCCACCGCCTCGGCCAGCTCGCAGCAGCTGTTGCGCATCGTCGACGACATCCTCGATTACTCGCGCCTGGAAGCGCAGGCGCTGGAACTGGAGATCACCAGCTTCAACCTGCGCGAGCTGCTCGATGGCGTGGTGCAGCTGATGCAGCGCGCCGCCGATTCGAAGGGCCTGGTACTGGGCCTGCAGCTGGACCCGTCGGTACGGCTGCCAGTGCGTGGTGACCCGGTGCGCCTGCGCCAGGTGCTGAGCAACCTGCTTGCGAACGCGATCAAGTTCACCGCGCGTGGCCAGGTGCAGCTGCGCGTGCAGCGGCTGGGCGAAGGTGCCGCGCAACACCAGCTGCGCTTCGAGATCACCGATACCGGCATCGGTATCGACCAGGCACTACAGGCGCGACTGTTCCAGTCCTTCAGCCAGGCCGATGCCTCGACTACCCGCATCTATGGTGGCACCGGCCTGGGCCTCGCCATCTGCAAGCGCATCATCGACCTGATGCAGGGCCGCATCGGCGTGCAGTCCATGCCGGGCCAGGGCGCCACGTTCTGGTTCGAGATTCCGCTGCTGAAGGTACCCGGCGATCTGCCCGCGATGGCGCGCACACCCGCAGCGCTGCTGTTGTTCAGTGCCGATGCCACGCTGCAGGCACGCGTCGAGCGCGTCGCGGCCCACCACGGCCTGCAGGTTCAACCGCTGCCGCAACTGGATACGCTGGTCGAACGCCTGCGCGCGGTACCGCGCCCGGGCCAGCAGGCGCCCGCGTGGCTGCTGGTTGATGCACGTGCGCGCCGCAACGGCGAGGTGACGCTGCAGCGGGCGTTGGCCGAACGTGGCGAGGACGACGCACTGCGGGTGCTGTGGCTGCAGGACGAGGCGCTTCCGCCGCACCCGCGCCAGCACCAGCTGCCCGCCCATTTCGACGATGCCGCCCTGCATGCGCTGCTGGCCGTTCCGGTGGCGCATGCGCGCCCGGCTGCGCTGCTGGCCAACGCCGAAGATAGGCAGCCGGCAGAGGCATTGCCGCCGCTGCACCTGCGCGTGCTGCTGGTGGAAGACAACACGGTCAACCGCATGGTGGCCGAACAACTGCTGCGGGTATTCCAGTGCGAGGCGCGCAACGCCAGCGATGGCGAACAGGCACTGCTCGCGCTGCGCGAGGGCGGCGTGGACGTGGTGCTGATGGACTGCCAGATGCCGGTGCTGGATGGCTACGCCGCCACCCGCCAGTGGCGCGCCGAGGAAATGGAAGCCGGTCGCCCGCGGTTGCCGATCATCGCGATGACCGCCAATGCCATGGCCGGTGACCGCGAACGCTGCCTGCAGGCCGGTATGGATGACTACCTGTCCAAGCCGATCGCGCGCGCCACGTTGCATGCGCTGTTGCAGCGCTGGGGGGGCGGTAGAGCTGCATCACCTGCACGGCCTTCTGTAGAGCCGAGCCATGCTCGGCTGACGGCCAATAGCAGTCGCGCTCCATCAGCCGAGCATGGCTCGGCTCTACAAGACGATGACAGCCGGGTCGGCTCCAAGCCACAGCCGGTGCTTGACCGCGGTGTTCTGGACGAACTGCACGCGGTGATCGGCGATGCCGCGCTCCAGATCGTCGCGGTGTTCCTGGAAGATGCACCCGCAATGGTGCAGCAGCTGCAGCAGGCCGCGCAGAACGGCGACGAGCCGCGCCTGCAGGCGCTCGCGCACACCCTGAAATCTTCCAGTGCGAATGTGGGCGTGTTGTCGCTGTCGGCGGTCGCGCAGCGCATCGAGCAGGAAGCCCGTGCCGGCAGCCTGCAGCGCCCCGCCGTGGCGGTGGCGCTGCTGGTTGCGGAATTCGCCCGCGCGCGCGTGGCGCTGACGGGCTACCTGGCACAGCATCGGTAGCGTCGAACTTGCTCGACCATCGCCATGCTGATCACAGTCGAGCAAGCTCGACGCCAGGTCACTCTTCCAGCTTGCTCAGCAGGTACTTCGGCTCACCGATACGCTCGATCAGGTCGAGCTGGGTTTCCAGCCAGTCAATGTGCTCTTCCTCCGAATCGAGGATCTTCACGAACAGCTGGCGGCTGACGTAGTCGCCGACTGAATCGGAATAGGCCACGGCCTCGCGCAGGGTGACCACGCCGTCGCGTTCCAGCGACAGGTCGCACTGCAGGATCTCGGTCGGGTTCTCGCCGATGCGAAGCTTGCCCAGCGCCTGGAAGTTCGGCAGGCCTTCGAGGAACAGGATGCGGTCGGCGAGCATGTCGGCATGCTTCATCTCGTCGATCGATTCCTTGTACTCGTGTTCGGCCAGTTCCTTGATGCCCCAGTTCTTCAGCATCTTGGCGTGCAGGAAGTACTGGTTGATCGCGGTCAGCTCGTTATAGAGGACCTTGTTGAGGAATTCGATGACCTTGGTGTCGCCCTTCATGGGGGTGCTCCTGCGCGCTGAAAACGCAGGCACTTTAGCGCCTTGCGCGCGCCGGTGAAGGAACGCGAATCGTGCGCATTGGCCTGTGCGGCACGCAGTGAAGGAAACGAATGCGCTGCGTCAATGCGCCGCGAAAGAAGTCGCTCAGGCGACCTGTGCCAGGCCGAGCACCGGCAACGGCAGGTCGTGGGTGGCGTGCGCCTTGGCCAGCAGCTCGCCGGCCATGTCCAGGCAGGAACCGCAGGTGGCGCCACAGCCGGTACGCATGGTCAGCTCGGCCACCGACGTGACGCCATGGCTGGCGGCTTCGCGGATCTGGTGGTCGGTGACTCCGTTGCAGATGCAGACGTACACAGGCGTGAACCGGGCTGACAGGCCAGAGGCGGCCTGTTGGCTATTCCAATGGAAACGAGAATGGTTGTCAATCAGAGACCTGAACCATTCTCGATACCGTTCAGCAGTTTACGTCGGCGGGACGTCGCCCTGCGCCTTCTTCGGCCAGTAGCCGCGGCTGCGCGGACGCTTTCGCGGGCGATCGTGGCCAGCCGTGTGGCCAGGCATCCAGGCCTCGGCAGCGCTCTTGGGCATGGCCGTGACGCCCTGCCCGGCCACCCCCTGGGCCAGCGGAGCCAGATGTCGCAAAGCACGTGCGTAGACGCCGCGCTTGAACATCACCACGTGCTCCACCGGGTACCAGAAATCCACCCATCGCCAGTGGTCGAACTCCGGCGAGTCGGTGTGGTCCAGGCACACATGGGATTCGTCACCGGTCAGGCGCAGCAGGAACCAGACCTGCTTCTGGCCGATGCAGACCTGCCGCTCGTTGCGGCGGATGGCCCGCGCCGGCAGCTTGTAGCGCAGCCAGCCGGGCGTTGCCCCGAGCACTTCCACGTGCTCAGGCAGCAGGCCGGTCTCTTCCTGCAGTTCACGATACATGGCCTCGACAGGCGTCTCGTCGGTATTCATGCCACCCTGCGGGAACTGCCAACCGTCCCGGCGCACGCGTCGTGCCCAGAACACCTGGCCGTCCTGCCGCATCAGCACAATGCCGACGTTCGGTCGATAGCCGTCCGGATCGATCACGATGCGGACTCCTAAAAAATCTACTGGTTGGGACTATCCCATGCCGTCTGTCGGCCTACAAGCACGACACAAAAGTGTTGACAGGGTCGATACACATCAGCAGAATAGCGGGCTCACCAAGGCTATGTAGCTCAGCCGGTTAGAGCACAGCACTCATAATGCTGGGGTCGGTGGTTCGAGTCCACCCATAGCCACCACACTGAAATTCAAGTTGTTTTTCAGTGTGAAGAGTGAGAAAATAGTTACACGTTACATTGCCCCTTAGCCAAGCGGTAAGGCACCTGACTCTGACTCAGGCATCGGTGGTTCGAATCCATCAGGGGCAGCCAAATTAAAAGCAAAAGGCCAGATCGAAAGATCTGGCCTTTTGCTTTTAATTTGGTCGCGCATTCCACCTTATCCCCGCACCTGTCGGCGCGCCCCCTTGAACAACAAGGGGGCTCCTCTCCAGAGATAGATTCGGGGTCGGATCCTTTTCCAAAGGAAAGGGCTCTGACCCCACCCCATCTGGCCGGCAACCTCGAAATGCATACCCCCAGAACGACAAAAGCCCGGCCGAAGCCGGGCTTTTGCTTTTCCAACCAGCGGGCCCCCGAAGGAGCCCAACCAGGCGCGGTAGATCAGCGCTTGGAGAACTGGGTGGCGCGACGGGCCTTGTGCAGACCCACCTTCTTACGCTCGACTTCACGGGCGTCACGGGTCATGAAGCCAGCCTTGCGCAGCTCGGACTTCAGGGTTTCGTCGTACTCGACCAGCGCACGGGCGATGCCCAGACGGATCGCACCGGCCTGGCCGGTGGTGCCGCCGCCAGCGGCGGTGACCAGGATGTCGAAGCTTTCGGTGTTCTTGGTCAGCTCGAGCGGCTGGCGCACGATCATGCGCGCAGTCTCACGACCGAAGAACTCGTCCAGCGGACGGCCATTGACGGTGATGTTGCCCGAACCCTTGCGCAGGAACACGCGAGCGGTGGAGGACTTGCGGCGGCCAGTGCCGTAGTTTTGAGTGATAGCCATGATTAGATATCCAGAACCTGCGGCTGCTGTGCGGCGTGCGGATGCTCAGTGCCGGCGTAGACCTTGAGCTTGCGGTACATCTGGCGACCCAGCGGGCCCTTCGGCAGCATGCCCTTGACGGCGGTCTCGATCACGCGCTCCGGGTGACGCTCCAGCGCCTGAGCCAGGGACTCGGTCTTCAGGTTGCCGATGTAGCCGGTGAAACGGTGATACATCTTGTCCTGCAGCTTCTTGCCGGTGACGACAATCTTTTCTGCATTGATGACGACCAGGTAGTCGCCGGTATCAACGTGCGGGGTGTAGACCGGCTTGTGCTTGCCACGCAGACGGCGGGCCAGCTCGGTGCAGAGACGGCCCAGGGTCTTGCCCTCGGCGTCGACGAGGTACCAGTCGCGCTGGACGGTCTCGTTCTTGGCAGTGAAAGTGCTCATGAAGAACTCTAGTTAGGTCGGGCTCATTGCGGCGAAGGACTCACCGGAACTCTGCCACGCGTTGTGAAAGATGAAGCGTAAGAGGCGGGATTGTACGCAGGTCAAGCCCCCGGTGCAAGCTGCCCCCAGCCGCGGGTTGGCAGGGGGCCGGGGCCGGGCGAGAATCGCGGGGTCTTTCGCCCCATCGCGTACCGCCATGACCGTGCTCCGCCAGACCACCCCGCTGGACCATCTGCTGACCGAGGCGCAACGAGCCCTGGACACGGTCTTCGGCAATCCGCCGGCGGCCCGCCCCTACCCGGCCGCGGATACCGACGAGCCGGGCATGGACAGCGCCGAGCGCCGCCACGCGGCCGGCCTGATGCGGATCAACCACGTGGGCGAAGTCTGCGCACAGGGCCTGTACTTCGGCCAGGCCGCCGTGGCCCGCGACCCGGCCACGCGCGAACACCTGCTGGAAGCGGCACAGGAAGAAACCGACCACCTGGCGTGGTGCGCCACCCGGCTGGGCGAGCTGGACAGCCGCCCAAGCCTGTTCAACCCGCTGTGGTATGCCGGCAGCTACACCATCGGCACCCTGGCCGGGCTGCGCGGCGACGGCTGGAACCTGGGCTTCGTGGTCGAGACCGAGCGCCAGGTGGAGGCCCATCTGGACGAACACCTGGTCGACCTGCCCCCAGGCGACCTGCGCAGCCGCGCGGTCATCAAGGTGATGAAGGACGACGAGGCCCGCCACGCGGAGCACGCCGAGCAGGCCGGCGCACGCCGCCTGCCGTTCCCGATTCCGGGCGCGATGGCGCTGGCCTCCAAAGTGATGAAGACCATCGCTTACCGCATTTGACCGGGGCGCCCCCACCAACGGTGGGGGCCTACCCAAGGGCACGATGGGCCCCGACGATGGGCCCCGACGGTGGGGCCCGACCGTTGGTCGGGCCGCCTTAGTTCGGCGATACCAGCTTCAGGCCGATCACACCGGCCACGATCAGGCCCACGCAGGCCAGGCGTGCCGGCGACGCGCTGTCGTTGAACAGGTAGATGCCCAGCACCGCCACGCCCATGGCGCCGATGCCGGTCCAGATCGCATAGGCCGTGCCGACCGGGATGCTCTTCATCGCCTGGCTCATCAGGTACAGGCTGATCAGCGCGGACACCACCGTGGCGGCGGTGGGCAGGGGTTTGCTGAAGCCTTCGGAGTACTTCATTCCGAGGGCGAAACCGATCTCGAACAGGCCGGCCAGCAGCAGGTAGATCCAGGGCATGGGTGGGGGCTCCTTACCTTTTTTGAAAAAACGAAACGGCCCGGTGTTTTCACACCGGGCCGTGGGTCGGTACATCACCGTGGAACCATACAGTGCGCAAAGCGCAGGTTCCACGGGGCGGGTCGTCCCGCCTGGGCAGCGATGCCTGCCGGCATCGCGCATGGGGCTTACTCGGACAGGTTCCGGCCGTGGAACAGCTCTTCGATCTCGCGCTTGAGCAGCGCTTCGATCTTCATGCGTTCCTTGAACGACAGGTTCTTGGCCTTCTCCTCGAACAGGTACTGGTCCAGGTCGAAGTCCTTCAGGTGCATCTTCGTGTGGAAGATGTTTTCCTGGTAGACGTTGACGTCGAACATCTCGTAACGCGACTTGATGTTCTTGGCCAGGAAGTTCTGGATCGAGTTGATCTTGTGGTCGATGTAGTGCTTCTTGCCCTTCACATCGCGGGTGAAGCCACGCACACGGTAGTCCATGATCACGATGTCCGATTCCAGACTCTCGATCAGGTAGTTCAGCGCCTTCAGCGGCGAAATGACGCCACAGGTAGCCACATCGATGTCGGCGCGGAAGGTCGCGATACCTTCCTGCGGGTGCGTCTCCGGATAGGTGTGCACGGTGATGTGCGACTTGTCCATGTGCGCGACCACGGCATCGGAGATCAGCTCCTTGCCGGCCTGCTTCTTGTCGATCACCGGTTCTTCGGAGATCAGGATCGTCACCGAGGCACCCTGAGGATCGTAATCCTGGCGGGCCACGTTGAGGATGTTGGCGCCGATGATCTCAGCGACATCGGTCAAGATTTGAGTCAGCCTGTCGGCGTTGTACTCTTCATCGATGTATTCAATGTAACGCTGACGCTCCTCTTCGGTGCGCGCGTAACACACGTCATAGATGTTGAAGCTCAGCGCCTTGGTGAGGTTGTTGAAACCCTGCAGCCTCAGGCGAGGCAACGGCTTGACCACGGCGGTCGATTCCTGTGTAAGAAGGGAAAGGGTGAATTATGGGGCAAACTGTCCCCGGGGGGAACGTGAAGACCGCTCACATCTGGCACACTGTTTGCCCTTAACAATTGCGCTGGTTAAGCTCCGCTATCGACCCCGTGAATCCGTTCATGCGCAGAGGGAGCGCTCCTATCGTGTCAACCGTGCGCCTAGCTAGCAGTCCACTGGCCCTGGATATCGCCACAATCGATCGTTTCCTGGCGCACAGCCACAGGCGGCGATACCCCACCCGTACCGACGTCTTCCGACCCGGTGACCCGGCGGGAACCCTGTATTACGTCATCAGCGGCTCGGTTTCGATCATGGCCGAGGAAGATGACGATCGCGAGCTGGTGCTGGGCTACTTCGGTGCCGGCGAGTTCGTCGGCGAGATGGGCCTGTTCGTTGAATCGGACCGCCGCGAGGTGATCCTGCGGACCCGTACCGCCTGCGAGCTGGCCGAAATCAGCTACGAACGCCTGCACCAGCTGTTCCTCGGCCCGCTGTCGGCCGATGCCCCGCGCCTGCTGTACGCGCTGGGCCAGCAGATCTCCAAGCGCCTGCTCGACACCAGCCGCAAGGCCAGTCGCCTGGCGTTCCTGGACGTCACTGACCGGATCGTGCGCACCCTGCACGACCTGGCACAGGAGCCGGAGGCGATGAGCCACCCGCAGGGCAGCCAGCTGCGCGTCTCGCGGCAGGAACTGGCCCGTCTGGTGGGTTGCTCGCGCGAAATGGCTGGCCGCGTGCTGAAGAAGCTGCAGACCGACGGCCTGCTGCATGCACGTGGCAAGACCGTGGTGCTGTACGGCACCCGTTGATCGTTGAGCATTCGCCGGGCATGGCCCGGCGCTACCCAGGATCACCGGCGACGGTAGCGCCGGGCCATGCCCGGCGGATCGCGGGACATGCGACCTACCATCGCATGCCCCGCACACCCGCTTCCGCTAGGCTCGGTGCATGGAACTGAGCAGCGAATTCTGGTGGTTCATCCTCATCGGCCTCGGCGCACAGCTGGTGGACGGCGCTTTGGGCATGGCATTCGGCCTGGTGTCCTCGTCGGTGATGCTGAGCATGGGCCTGCCACCGGCACAGGTCAGCGCCAGCATCCACACTGCGGAAGTGTTCACCACCGGCGCCTCAGGTGTGTCGCACCTGGCAGCCGGCAATGTCGATAAGCGCCTGTTCCTACGCCTGGCCCTGCCCGGCGCAGTCGGCGGTGCCGTGGGCGCCTACGTGCTCACCCAGATCCCTGGCGACTTCATCCGGCCACTGATCTACCTGTACCTGCTGGTGCTGGCCATCATCATCCTGGCCCGCGCGGCCGGGCGCTGGATGCCCAAGGGCGAGATCCGCCGGGTGCCGGTGCTGGGCTTCTTCGCCGGCCTGCTCGATGCCAGCGGCGGCGGCGGCTGGGGGCCGGTGGCCACCTCCACCCTGCTCGCCCGTGGCGGCCAGGCGCGTACCACCATCGGTACGGTCAACGCGGCCGAGTTCATCGTCACCCTGACCATCTCGGCCACCTTCCTGCTGTCGATGGGCGTGCAGCACCTGCAGATCGTCGCCGGCCTGCTGATCGGCGGCATGATGGCCGCGCCGGTGGCGGCGATCCTGGTCAAGCGGGTGAAGGAGCGCTGGGTGCTGGTGGCCGTGGGCGTGCTGGTGCTGGCCATCAGCCTGTTCCAGATCGGCCATGCGGTGTACGGGCACCTGTACAGCTGACCGCTCGCCGGGCATGGCCCGGTGCGACCTTTTCCGCTCTGGTAGCGCCGGGCCATGCCCGGCGGATCGGTCATCGTGCGATGGGGTCAGAGCCCCTTCGGGGATCTGACCCCGGGTCAGGCCTTGTCGCCGCCGCGGTCGACGCAACCCCAGTTGAGGATGCGGGTACCGGCCGGCAGCACGCGGCGGAAGAACTCCACGCGGCCCGGCTTCGGGTTGACCACCACCGGCACCTTGGCGGCCAGCAGCAGCGGCAGGTCGGCGATGCTGTCGGAGTAGGCGATGTCGATATCGCCGTAACCGCGCTCGCGCAGCATGCGCATCTTTTCTTCGTTGTGGCAGTGGCGGGTCGGGCCAACACCGCCCAGCCGCGGGCCGACCTCGGTACCGATCACCGGCACGTCCTGATGGGCCACGAAGGCCAGGATCGCGCGTGCAAGTTCCGGTGGCGCGCCGGTGGCGACCACCACGCGGTCCCCCTTGGCACGGTGCGCGGCGAACACCTCCAGCGCCTGCGGCAGCAGCTTGGCGCGCATCTGCGCCTCATTGCGCAGCACGTAGGCGTCGATCACCTTGTTGAAATCGCGCGCACGGTGCAGGCCGAAACTGCCGATCCACACATAGACCGAAATACCCGTTCGCCGGGTCGGCAGCATCGCCACCAGCGGCCCGGCGATCGGGGTGACCAGCAGCGCCGCCAGCATCCGCAGCGGATTGCGCTTGATCAGCGAGGCGAACAGGTGGGTGCCCGAATCGCCGTCGTACAGGGTGTGGTCGAAGTCGAAGACCACCAGCGGCGCATCCTCGCGCGGCGTTGGATAGTGCGTTTTCATGCCGCGAAGAATAGCTGACGCAGACCCTCGCCCGGCTCTTCCACGCGCATGAAGGCCTCGCCCACCAGGAACGAGTGGATGCCGGCGTCGCGCATCAACGCCACGTCCTGCGGGCCGAGGATGCCGCTCTCGGTGACCAGCAAGCGATCACGCGGCACCGCCTTCTGCATGTCGAGCGTGGTCTGCAGCGACACCTCGAAGGTGCGCAGGTTGCGGTTGTTGATGCCGATCATCGGCGCCGGCACCTGCAGCGCACGCTCCAGCTCGTCGATGTCGTGCACTTCCACCAGTACGTCCATGCCCAGCGACATCGCCAGTTCGGACAGCGTGGCCAACTGCGTGTCGTCCAGCGCAGCGACGATCAGCAGGATGCAGTCGGCGCCCAGCACACGCGCCTCGTACACCTGGTACGCGTCGATCACGAAGTCCTTGCGCAGCACCGGCAGCGTGCAGGCCTCGCGGGCCTGCTGCAGGTAGGCGTCGGCGCCCTGGAAGAAGTCCACATCGGTCAGCACCGACAGGCAGCTGGCGCCGCCGAACTCATAGCTGACGGCGATGTCGGCCGGGCGGAAATCCGGGCGGATCACGCCCTTGGACGGGCTGGCCTTCTTCACCTCGGCGATCACCGCCGGGTCGCCGTTGGCCACCGCCGCCTGCAGCGCGCGCACGAAGCCACGTACTGGCGGGGCGCTGGCCACGGCGGCCTGCAGGTCCTCGAGGGGACGCTGGGCACGGCGCTGGGCCACTTCTTCGGCCTTGCGGGCCAGGATCGTCTGCAGGATGTCGCTCATCGTCGTCGGTTCAATGCGGGGGCGGTGAGGACGGCCATTATCGGCCATCGAGGGGGTCAGGCTGAACCGCGCGCTCAGGCTACCAGCGCGCGGGTGGTGTCAACGTACTGCTGCAGGCGTTGACGGGCGCTGCCGTTGGCGATGGCGGCACGGGCGCGGGCCAGGCCGTCGCCGATGTCGCTGGCCACGCCGGCCACGTACAGCGCGGCGCCTGCGTTCAGGGCCACGATGTCCAGCGCCGGGCCGGGGGTGTTGTCCAGCACCGCACGCAGCATGGCAATGGACTGCTCCGGGCCGTCCACGCGCAGGTTGCGGCTGGCCGACATGGCGATGCCGAAGTCCTCCGGGTGGATCTCGTACTCGCGCACCTTGCCGTCGCGCAGTTCGCCAACCAGAGTGCCGGCGCCCAGCGAGATCTCGTCCATGTTGTCGCGGCCCCAGACCACCATGGCGCGCTCGGTGCCCAGCTCGCGCAGCACCCGCGCCTGGATACCCACTAAATCGGGGTGGAACACGCCCATCAGCACCGACGGTGCGCTGGCCGGGTTGGTCAGCGGGCCAAGGATGTTGAAGATGGTGCGCACGCCCATCTCGCGGCGGACCGGCGCAACGACCTTCATCGACGGATGGTGGATCGGCGCGAACATGAAGCCGATGCCGGTCTGTTCGATGGCCGCGGCCACCTGTGCCGGCTGCAACTCGATTGCCGCACCCAGCGCTTCGACTGCATCGGCGCTGCCGGACTTGGACGACACGCTGCGGTTGCCATGCTTGGCCACGCGCGCGCCGGCGGCAGCCGCGACGAACATCGCGCAGGTAGAGATGTTGAAGGTGTGCGAGCCATCGCCACCGGTGCCGACGATGTCGACCAGGTGGGTGGTATCGGCCACCGGCACCGCCAGCGCGAACTCGCGCATTACGGTGGCCGCCGCGGCGATCTCATCGATGGTTTCCTTCTTCACGCGCAGGCCGGTGAGGATGGCGGCGGTCATCATCGGCGACACGTCGCCGCGCATGATCTGCCGCATCAGGTCGACCATTTCGTCGAAGAAGATTTCGCGGTGTTCGATGGTGCGTTGCAGGGCTTCCTGGGGGGAGAAGCTCATGGGAATGCTCCTAGGATCAGGCCGCCGGACGCTGCAGGAAATTACGCAGCAGGGCGTGGCCGTGTTCGGTGAGGATGGATTCGGGGTGGAACTGCACGCCCTCCACCGGGAACTGGCGATGGCGCAGGCCCATGATCTCTTCGATCGAGCCGTCGTCGTTCTCGGTCCAGGCGGTCACTTCCAGCGCGTCGGGCAGGCTGTTCTTGTCCACCACCAGCGAGTGGTAGCGGGTGGCCTGGTAGCGGTCCGGCAGGCCGGCGAACACGCCCTTGCCTTCGTGGCGGATGGGCGAGGTCTTGCCGTGCATGATGTTGCCGGCGCGGATGACCGTGCCGCCGTAGACCTGGCCGATGCCCTGGTGGCCCAGGCAGACGCCGAGGATCGGCGTGGTCGGTCCCAGGCGCTCGATCAGCGCCAGCGACACGCCCGCTTCGTTGGGCGTGCACGGGCCGGGCGAGATGACGATGCGTTCGGGCTTCTGCGCGGCGATCTCGTCCACGCTCATCGCATCGTTGCGCACCACCTTCACCTCGGCACCCAGCGTCTGCAGGTACTGCACGAGGTTGTAGGTGAAGCTGTCGTAGTTGTCGATCATCCACAACATGGTCAGGTTCCGTCGCTTATCAGGAAAATGGCGTATACGTTTTCGGTGTAGGTGATGGGGCCGGCTTCGATGGATTCGCGTTCAGCGGGCGCCAGTGCCGAGGCCGGTGCGTAGCTGCCGGTCACCGAGATCCTGTCGAGATACTCACCATCCTCGCCCAGCTGCGGCCATTGGCCGGCCTGGATGCCATAGGCAAAGTTCGGCGCCACATCGGAGATGCTGTACAGGCCGCGCACTTTTGTTCCATAGGCCTTGGCCAGCCCCTGCGCGGACTCCCGGGTCTTGGCCGCGGCCTCGCCCTTGAGTTCGCGTCGCAGCGCCACTTCGCCCGAGTAGGTCGGGGCAACACTGCTGACCTGCACGTTTTCGTTGGCCTTCAGCGCACCCAGCACGTCCTGCATCTGCTTCACGCTGGCAAAGCTGGCGCGCAGCTGGCGCGACACCTGGGTACCCATGAAGACCTGCCGGCTCTGCTCATAGCGGGTTGCCGGACCGATCCGCAGGTTGTCCGCACGTACGCTGCCTTCCACCGCCTTGTACTGCTTGAACAGCGCCAGCACGCGGGCAACGTTGTCCTGCACGCGGCGGCGCGCCGCATCGGCATCCATGTCGGTCTCTTCGATGTTCAACTGCAGGCCGAACCGGTCCGGCATCACCACGCGACGCGCCTCGCCCTTCACCAGCAGGTGCGGCTGCGAGGGAATGGTATTGGCCTGCGCCCACGCAGACGGGGCCATCGTGGCCAGCAGTGACGACCACAGCAATGCGCTCAGCAGCTTCATGCGGTACTCCTTGTCTTGAATGGGAACAGCGGAAGGTGCCGCGGCGTCGGCCACGGCACGGCAGAACTCACAGGCCCTTGGCGGCCTGGGCGACGGCGCGGAACAGCGCGCGGCCCTTGTTCATCGTCTCGTCCCATTCCTTGTCCGGGTCCGAGTCGTAAACGATGCCGGCGCCTGCCTGCACGTACAGGCGGCCATCCTTGATCACCGCGGTGCGGATGGCGATCGCGGTATCGGCATCGCCGTGCCAGCCGATGTAGCCGATGCTGCCGGCGTAGACATTGCGCTTGATCGGTTCCAGCTCGCGGATCACTTCCAGCGCGCGGATCTTCGGCGCACCGCTGACCGTACCGGCCGGGAAGGTGGCGCGCAGCACGTCGGCGTAGCTCAGGCCCGGCTGCAGCTGCCCGGTCACTTCGCTGACGATGTGCATGACGTGGCTGTAGCGTTCGATCACGAACTGCTCGCCCACTTCCACGGTGCCGGCCTTCGAAACACGACCGGCGTCGTTGCGGCCAAGGTCGATCAGCATCAGGTGCTCGGCGCGTTCCTTCGGATCGGCCAGCAGTTCTGCCTCCAACGCCTGATCCAGCTCGGGCGTGGCACCGCGCGGGCGGGTGCCGGCGATCGGGCGCACGGTCACTTCACCATCCTGCAGGCGCACCAGGATTTCCGGCGAAGAACCCACCACCTGCAGGTCGCCGACATCGAGGAAATACATGTACGGCGACGGGTTCAATGCACGCAGCGCGCGGTACACATCCACCGGGCGCGCCTTGAACGGCACGCTCAGGCGCTGGCTGAGCACCACCTGGAAGATGTCGCCAGCACGGATGTATTCCTTGCTGCGCTGGACCGCATCGACGAAGCCTTCGCGGGTGAAGCCGGAGACGAAATCGGACTCGTCCAGCACGTCGCTGTTGAGCGGTGCGGGATAGCCGGCACCCGGTGCGCGCAGCTTGGCGGTCAATGCATCCAGGCGTGCCTGGGCCTGCTCGAACGCACCCTCGACACGCGGGTCGGCATGCACGATCAGGTACAGCCGGCCTTTGAGGTTGTCGAACACCGCCAGCTCGTTGGAGTCCAGCAGCAGGATGTCCGGCGTACCCAGCTCATCGCGGCCAGCCGGCGGTGCCAGGCGCGGCTCGATGTAGCCGATGCACTCGAAACCGAACCAGCCGACCAAGCCACCGGTGAAGCCCGGCAGGCCGTCCAGCTTCGGCACCGAGTGAGCGCTGCGCAGCGCCTCGACCTCGGCGAAGGGATCGGCCACTTCGCGGGTGTCGACCACCTGGCCATCCTCGCGCACGGTCAGGGTGTGGCCGTGGAAGGCGTACACGCGACGTGCAGGCAGGCCGATGATCGAGTAACGACCAAAGCGCTCGCCGCCTTCGACGGATTCAAACAGGTAGGTATTGGGGCCGTCGGCGAGCTTCAGATAGACCGAAAGCGGCGTGTCCAGGTCGGACAGCACTTCGCGGACAACGGGAATATGGGTGTGGCCTTCAGCGGCCTGCTGCAGAAACTGAGCGTGCGAGTTCAAGACGACTTTCCTTCCGGGACACAGCGTTATGGGGACGGACGACGGCAACAGGCCACCATCGCCACCAACGGCGTGCGGAAGAAAGGGTATGCGGGGTCGTCAGGCTGGACACCCTTTGACTGTATCGCAGCTTGGGCGGGAGGGGAACCCTGTGAAACTGAACCACGGTCCCCCTGGGGCCGGCCACGGGGACCGACTGACGGGGACCGGTAGGGTCGACTGTTGGTCGACTGCTCTTCGATCCGACGGCGTAAAACCCCGCGCTACGCGCGCAAGTCGACTGACAGTCGACTCTACCCCTGCCGGCCCTGCAACCCCTGCCCACCCAGCAACGGGCAGTCGGCCGGCAGATGCATCCTCACCCTGCCCGGCACGCACTCGATGCGGAAGTGGCGGGCCTGTACCGGCTCGCCGTCCAGGTTGAGCGTCAATGGGCGCTCGGATTCCACCTGCAGCCACGGCAGGCGCGCGCGCGTCGCCAGCTGTTCCAGCGCGGCCTGGGTACCGGACTTCAGCATCTGCCCAAGCGTGGCGGTGACTTCACCTTCCAGCTCTGGAAGCACCGTCACGTCCAGCTGCCCATCATTGATGAGTGCCTGCGGGCACAACTGCTGGCCACCACCGGCCTGGCGCCCATTGCCGATGCCGAGCGCAATGAAGTCGCCTTCCCAGGCGAAATCCGGGCCCGACAGCCGCGCGTTGATCGGCTCGATCCGCCCCAGCTTTGCAATGCCGGTAATCACGTAGGCCAGCCCGCCCAGCATCTTCTTCAAGCCGGCATCGGTCTCCACCGTCACCTGCGTGCCGAAGCCCCCGCTGGCGAGATTGGCGCACCACCAGGGCGTGCCATCGGCGTCTACACGCAACAGGTCGACGGCACGCGGCGCCGCCTGCGAGATCAATGCGAACGCCTCTTTCGGCGCGGCCGGGATACCGGCCGAGGTGGCGAAATCGTTGGCGGTCCCCATTGGGATCAGTGCCAGCGATGGCAGCGCATCCGCCGGTTCCTCGCGATGCGCCAGCGTTTCTGCAACCGCGCTGAGTGTGCCATCGCCGCCGGCAGCAACAATCACGTCCACGCCATGGTCGATGGCCTCGGCCACGTAGCGCTCGGCGTCGCCGTCCTCCCAGGTCACCCGCACGTCCAGCTGCACGCCCTGCCCGCGCCAATGGCCGACGGCGTCGCGCAGCTCTTCGTTGCCTGCGGATTTTCCGTTGAGGATCAGGCGCCAGCGCGGGGTGGTCATGCAGTACATCCAGTGAAAGGGCGCTCAGGCTAGCAACACGCTGTTTGCCAGCGGTGAATGTCACGCAGGTGTCATTCAGCTGCTGGAGAATGGAAGTCCATAGCAGGGACGACGGATGGAGGCAGGATCAGCCTCCCACGCATGCAGCAAGGCCACGCCAGTGTTTGGCGTGGCTTTTTTTTGGTGCGTAGGGAGTGCGAACCAAGGTTCGCACCCACCGGGTTGCGGTTCGCACCCACCCGATTGGTAGATCCACGCCATGCGTGGATGCACTTCGCCTCAACCGTTGGCGAAATCGTGCAGCGCCTGGCCCTGCAGCCGGTACACGGTCCACTCGTCCTGCGGTTTCGCGCCGACGGCGGTGTAGAACTCGATGGCCGGGGTGTTCCAGTCCAGCACCGACCATTCAAAACGGCCGCAGCCTTCGGCCACGGCCTGGCGCGCGATGTACTTCAGCAGCGCCTTGCCCGCGCCTGAGCCGCGCTTCTGCGGGCTGACGTACAGGTCTTCCAGGTAGATGCCCTTGCGGCCGAGCCAGGTGGAATAGTTGTAGAAATACACCGCATAACCGATCGCTTCACCGTCGGCTTCGCAGATCAGCGCGCTCGCCGTGGCGTCGACGCCGAACAGGCTTTCGGCGATGCCGATCTCATCGGTCTGCACCGAATGCTCGGCTTTCTCGTAAATGGCCAGTTCGCGGATGAACTGCAGGATCAGGCCAGCATCGGCAACGGTGGCCGAGCGAATCTTCAGGAGTGCCATGGGCAGAAAAAGAGGACGGAGGGGATCAAGCGAGCTTAATCCCCTCCGTCCCTTTTTTGTCAGCGCGCCGCGGCGACGTTGGCGCGCATCTGCGCGATCACGTCCTGGTAGCTGGTCTTGGCGTTGAAGATGGCCGAACCGGCGACGAAGGTGTCGGCACCGGCCGCAGCGATCTCGCCGATGTTGTCGGCCTTCACGCCACCGTCGATCTCCAGGCGGATGTCGCGGCCGCTGGCATCGATCTTCTTGCGCACCACACGCAGCTTGTCCAATGCCGAAGGAATGAAGGCCTGGCCACCGAAGCCCGGGTTGACCGACATCAGCAGCACCAGGTCCAGGTCATCCAGCACCCAGTCGAGGATGTCCACCGGGGTGGCCGGGTTCAGCACGATGCCCGGCTTGCAACCCAGCGAGCGGATCAGCTGGATGGTGCGGTGCACGTGGCGGCTCGCTTCCGGGTGGAAGCTGATGTAGGTGGCACCGGCCTCGGCGAAGTCCGGGATGATGCGGTCCACCGGTTCGACCATCAGGTGCACGTCGATCGGCGCGGTCACGCCGTGCTTGCGCAGGGCCTGGCAGACCATCGGGCCGATGGTCAGGTTCGGCACGTAGTGGTTGTCCATCACGTCGAAGTGGACCCAGTCCGCGCCGGCGGCGAGGACGTTGTCGACTTCCTCGCCGAGGCGGGCGAAGTTGG